>Ga0307509_10001622_pt1 | contig 37740 bp, 45 predicted proteins | sample 10_EM_MG_FD_202245 | JGI IMG/M metagenome (GOLD analysis project Ga0307509, IMG submission 202245) | Populus trichocarpa ectomycorrhiza microbial communities from riparian zone in the Pacific Northwest, United States - 10_EM | ecosystem: Host-associated > Plants > Roots > Unclassified | place...
TGTTTTGGTATTTTTTTTGTTGGTATTTTTATATTTTGGGGGTGGGGGTGGGGGTGGCGGGGGGTTTGGAGGGGGGGGGGGTATAGGGTTGCTATTCTTCCCCCCCCTTAGCTCGACGTCAGATAAGACCCCCCCTTTCCCCTTTCTTTCCCCTCCCTTCTGCCATTGCTTAGTAGTATATAATGTTCTGGCATGGGGGAGTAGTTGTGAGAGCTTTACCAAATTGCTCACGTATTGACGATGGATGGGTGGGTGGGTGGGGTGGTATTTAACGCGGTTACTTTTTGAATTAATGGATGAACGAATGGTGGGCGGGGATTAAGTTAAGTTTACAATAGCATAGAATAGTACTAGGGGGAGTTGAATTGACCTTTGAGAGTCACAATTTGTGGGTGGTTGGATTACAAGTTGCTCTGGGTGGCCTAAAGTGGTCACACTGCTGGTCAATTCTGCGCTACTGTACAAGTACTATACAGATACGATTATTTGAGAATGGTAAGACCTAGCATATAATACACCGAGCAGCATTCCACTAGCAGCCCGCTTAAATATCAGAGATAGCAATGCATCCGGGCCCTCGAGTGATGATCTGTGAAACCCCCTGCCAATTGTGCCAGCGGCGCCTAGTTGGCTGGTTTAGCTATTAAGCTAACTACCTTCCCATTAGACGAGACAATGAGTTTTTCGATCTTCTGCCCATCTAACCACTTGCGAGCCTCTTCCTCATCCGCGATAATATTTCTCATGTACGACTCCCCCTCGCCAAGCGGCCTCATCAAGCGTTCCCGCTCAATCTCCACCTTGAACCTATACTTTCCATTGATGTGTACGTCGCAGGTTGTCGCCCCGCCTAGGCGCTCCCCCTGCAAGACGAACCATGGCCACCTGGTCTCAAGCGCGCGAGTGCCTGTCATGGAGGGGACGTGGGTGTGAAGCTGGGCCCAACACTCCTCGGCAAAGCCAGGTGCGATGGGGGCTAGCATTCGCAGGAGTTCGTTCGTGGCACGGTAGGTTGTGGCAAGTGTTGGCTGGGCTTCGGGGGGTGGGAAAGTGAGGGTGTTTGTTAGCTTGATGAGGTTTGACACAACGGTGTTTAGGGCGAGAGTTTTTGAGAGTGCATAGGAGTTGTTCCGGACCGTTTGTTGGAGCAAGTAGAAGAGGTCGTGGTCTTCCGGCGGGATGCTCGTCGTGGTCACAGGGCGGGCAATGAGGCTTGGCAAGATCGGGAAACCAGGCTCAGCAAGTTTCCCTGAGAGTATGCTAGTGTGTCGCCAGATTTTGTTGAACCAGCGGTGCATTCCAATTATTCTGTCTTCATCCCATCGTAATTCCGCTTCTAGCGGTCCCAAGAAAAGTAAATGCGCCCTTGTGGCGTCGGCACCCCAGCGGGAGATGCACTCTCGTGGATCGGTCCCATTGAAGCTACTCTTGCTCATTTTCTCCCAAGAAACCAGCGGAAATGCGCCGTCCGCGGATACCTTCTTCTCCTGGGTCTCCGGGTCTGTCTCAAGTTCTTCAGGTTTTATGGACTTGGAGGTGAGGGGGTGCCTGTAGGTCTTGCCTAAAACCATGCCTTGCGTCACGAGCCGTTTGAAGGGCTCGCATGGATTTTGGGTCTTTGGGTGGTGGCCACTGGGTGGCCACATGCGGATTTTGCCCAGGAATTTGGAGATGAAGCGGGCGTAGAGGAGATGTAGGATTGCATGCTCAATTCCGCCGATGTAGATGTCTACTGGGAGTAGCTTGCTGGCCTTTTCGGGGGAGAAGGGCCTGAGGGATTAACTATCTTTGGTCTGGAAGGATTGAGGGAATATGCAGTTGACTTACAATTCTTTATTATGAGGATCGACGTAGCGCATGAAATACCAGCTTGAGTCCACAAAAGTGTCCATGGTGTCTGTCTCCCTCCTAGCCTCTCCTCCACACTTTGGGCAAGGAGTTTCTACCCATTCCTTCACCGACGCTAGCGGATTGCCTCCTTTAGAACTGAGCCTTTCAATCTCTGGTAATACTACAGGCAAATCTTCCTCTTTCACTGGCACAATCCCACAGCTTTCACAGTGAACTATCGGTATGGGGGTCCCCCAGTACCTCTGCCGGCTGACGAGCCAATCTTTAAGCTTCAAGTTTACATGGGCCTCCCCAAGATTCCTCGCCTCTAGTTCTGCTAGAAAAACCTTCTGAGCCGTAGCACTTTTCATCCCTGCGAACTTTCCGCAATTCTTGTTTAGTATTCCGAGATCCTCGAACACACCATCCTCCGACACCGATCCCCCGCGCCCCCCCTTAGCTAGGCTTCGGCCGATTACAATCTTTGCTGGTACATCTTTTGGTCCACGCTTCGTCCAGAACCCATTATCGCGTTTATCATGTCCTGGAACGCCCATCACGGCACTCGTTCCAGTCTCGCCCACAACATAATTGGCGATATAAACCGGGATCTCTTCCTTAGTTAAAGGATTTAGAGCTTTGAGACTCTTAATCAATTGTCCTTTTTTCGATCTTCTATTCCGCTTGTCTCCACTGACTTGTAAAAATTTACGGACGTACTCATCTGTGTTACTGGAATGTAAGGCTAGCGGGTGTTTACTGGAGATTGCTAGAAATTGGACGCCAAATAAAGTATCCAAACGAGTTGTGTAGGCCTCAAGGCTGGTGTGGCTTCCTAGATCTATTTCCGCGGAAGTAAGAGGAAATGTAACTTTCGTACCCCTGGATAGGCCGATCCAGTTGGCCTGCATAGTCTTGACTTGGTCTGGCCAGTCAGACCCTAGCACGTCGAGGCCCGTGAGTAGTGCGTTTTTGTAGTCAGTGATTTTGAAGAACCATTGTGGAAGAGCCCGCTGTTCTACCTCAGCGCCGGAGCGCCAGGATATTCCATCTGGGGAGACCTGTTCATTGGCAAGAACGGTCTTATCGACAGGGTCCCAATTAACGAGTGATTCCTTACGGTATGCCAATCCGTGGCTGTAGAGTTTGAGAAAGAGGCGCTGAGTATGAATGTAGTAATCTGGGGAGCAGGTTGTTATTTCCTAAAGGCTATTAGACTAGGCGTATTAAGGTGAAAGTGAAGTGATCATATATACTCTATCCCAGTCAAATCCAACATTCATTAGTCTGAACTGCTCCTTCATTGAATCAATGTTCTTTTCGGTCCATTCCTTTGGACTAACGCCCCTCTCAATGGCAGCATTCTCCGCTGGGAGCCCAAACGCATCCCAACCCATCGGGTGGATCACTTTTTTCCCCCGCATACGCTGGAATCTAGCGAGCACATCGGATATAGTGTATACACGTAGATGGCCCATGTGCAAAACACCAGAGGGATACGGAAACATGGGAAGAATATAAAACTTTTCTCCCAAATCTACAGGCTCCTTAGGGTTGTTCAAATATTCACGCCATTTCTTGTCAATGGCATTGAAGTCCGGAGGGGGCGGGTGCTCGTCCGAGGAAGCTCCAGTGGCATAGAACTGTGACAACCGGGGTAATGATAACATGGAGAGTGATAGCTTGAGTGGCGGCCGGTTGGAGATTAGTTGTCTCAATGAAAAGAGGAGATTGATTGGTAGCCTCCGCATTGTTAGAAAGGTGAAGGTGGGTAGGATAGCCCAGGTGGGGATTGATGTATAAAGGAGAGGCCAAGGCCCTCAACGTTCAATTCTTGAGTGACTCTGAGTATTTTGGGGCCGTGGAGTTGAGTGGTGTAATTTGGTGATGGAAATAGCGTTTGTTTGTTGGAGGTCATACAAATGGCTTGGCGGATGATCTCACTCGTAGATGGTCGGTGCGTTCAAGCCGTACAACCCTGCGGCTGCTGGAGTTGACGGGAGGCTGATAGCAAACCACGTTTGTGTCCGTCAAGCCTCGCCTCTCTGTCTAACATTCCAGGGGCTCCGATTGAGGCAAGTGAGAGGGGGGTATCACTTATAGGAGGTGTAAATCACCTGATCCATCATTGATAAACAACCCTCAAACAGTCAGTGTTGACCTATCTTTGCGAGTTCCTCAGACATCGTCAACTCTCACCTCAACATTCAAAACCTCTCATTGGAATTACTCCCCCCTTCAGTATGACCAGTCCAGGCTTTGGCTCTGCTTCAGCTACTATTCCGGATCTCTCCGCTGATCTCTTGCCGATATTCCACGTTGAACACGTTCAACTTCAATTCCAAATAGCTTCCGGCTTTGTTGCTGTCCAGGTTGCCAATAATGTTATCATAATTGCTCTCGCTTCCGGAAGGCTTCTGCGGATAGATTTGGCTTCCCCCCAGGACGTCGATGGTACGGAAAAATCTTTCATTCAAGGTTCACAGCTAATAGTTATCACGGCAGACATCGACCTACCCCGCAAAATCTCAGAAGTCGGTGCTATTCGTCGAATCTTCCTTGACCCAACAGCTTCCCATTTACTCATAACTACTACCCACGGCGAGAACTTTTATCTCCATTCACGCTCTACAAAGGCTCGACATCTTTCACGCTTAAAATCCCTCCACATTGAATGCGTAGCCTGGTCACCTGCTCTACCAACTGCGTCGACACGGGAGATCTTGGTTGGAACTCAGGATGGGAGTATATACGAAACCTACATTGAGGCGATGGAAGATAACTTTATGAGAAAAGACGAGAGGTACTTGAAACAGGTCTACAAGACTCCCGACAATCACTCAGTCACTGGACTGTGGGTGGATGGATTGCCGGGGAACCAACAATTGAGGCGGGTGATGGTTTCGACCCCCGGCCAGATAATGCATTGGGTTGGGAAAGTGCAGAGGCATGCTGATCCTGGGTCAATATTCTTTAAATTTTTTGATACGGAGGCTCCAAGTACGTTTTGTCATTCTTACGTGCTCCATGAGTAGCTAATATAATCTAGTAATTCAGGATTTCCATGACACGTCGGCTGGCCATAGCATACTTTCAATATCTCCGGAATCTTCTGACGAGCATGAACCTGAGAGATCATTTGCTTGGCTCACAGCTCCAGGGATCTATCACGGAGGGCTTCTCATTGCGCCACAAAACTCTGACCTTGGCGCCCATGTCCTATCTACATCAAGACTAATTTCATCAGATTCCCTTCCAAACATAGATAGCCCAATAGCATCAATAGCCCTAACCCATCATCACGTGCTGGCGCTTACCGACACTACTCTTTACGCTGTTAACCGGCTAGATGATAGCATTGTGTTTCAACAAAACCTGGTAGACCCGGGGGCGACCGTTTTGGGCCTTTGCAGTGATCCTAAGAAATCCACTTTCTGGGTTTTCACCTCAGCGGAAATATACGAGATCGTAGTAACGGACGAAGAGAGAGATTTGTGGAAGATTTTATTGAAAGAAAAGTCCTTTGAGAAAGCTATGAGATTTGCCAAAACGAACTCACAAAAGGACCAAGTAGCCATCAAACAGGGTGACTATTTAGTAGCAAGCGGGAGATACGTTGAGGCTGCTGAGGTCTGGGGAAAGAGCAGTAAGAGCTTCGAGGAGGTAGCTCTGACATTTTTGGAAAGGGGTGAACAAGATGCATTGCGAATGTATCTGCTGGCTAAACTGGCCAATCTGAAGAAGAGTGTAAGTCAGTCTACTGAGTGACATTCTTCCGGTCTGAGGTTGGCTAACGGGATGATAGTCTGTAATGCAAAGGATCATGGTCGCTAGCTGGCTGGTCGAAGTCTTTATGGCAAAGCTAAATACTCTAGAGGATGCTGTTTCAACGCTGGCTTCCAATGCTGGTGCCGGGGCGGTTACATCGCCTGACATTCAGGAACAGTTGGCTTCAGTTCAGTTCGAATATCGGGATTTCGTCAGCAAATATAAATCAGATCTTGATCGGAAGACAACCTACGAGATCATATCTTCGCATGGCCGAAGGGATGAGCTACTATATTATGCAAACAGTGTCCATGATTACGGCTATGTACTGGCGTATTGGATTCAACGAGAAAAGTGGCTAGAGGCCTTGGACGTGCTAAAGCGGCAAAACGATCCTGAAATTTTCTACAAGTACTCCAGCGTTCTGATGAGTAATGCTCCTATGGAGACAGTGGATATTCTCATGCGTCAATCAAACCTTAACCCCCGCAATTTAATACCGGCGATGCTCAATTACAACAAGTATGCAAGGGTACCCCTTGAGAAAAACCAGGCTGTTCGCTATCTTCTGTTTGTAATACACCAGAAGGGCTCCACTGATGCTGCTGTTCATAATACTCTAATCAGTATATATGCCTCACATCACTCGAAAGACGAGTCCTCGTTATTAGAGTATCTCGAATCCCACACCGTTGACTCCCGGTACGATGCAGACTTTGCGCTCAGGTTGTGCATTCAGCATAGTCATGTCCAGAGCTGTGTGCACATCTACTCGAGTATGGGCCTTTACTTGCAGGCAGTCGAACTTGCACTCAAGCACGGGAATGTCGAACTTGCCAGCGTCATAGCAGACAGACCGGAAGAGGATCCAGAATTGCGGAAACATCTATGGTTGGCGGTTGCCAAGGAAGTAATCCGAGGAGCGAAGGATATCAAAACGTGAGATCATGACCTATTTTTATTAGCCCACCTATGCTAATACACTCTAAACAGGGCAATTGAGTTCCTCAAACGCTGTGAGCTTCTCAAAATTGAAGACCTAATCCCCTTTTTCCCAGACTTCACGATTATCGACTCCTTCCAAGAAGAAATCTGCACAGCTCTCGAAGACTATTCCCACCACATCGACCAACTCAAGAAAGAAATGGACGAATCCACCCACACCGCCAGCCACATCCGCAGCGACATAATAGCCCTAGACCAACGCTATGCCATAGTCGAACCCGGCGAGAGATGCTACATGTGTCAATACCCCCTCCTCTCTCGCCAATTTTTTGTCTTTCCATGCCAGCACGCCTTCCACTCTGATTGCCTCACGGCAGAAGTAGTTGCGGGCGGAGGCGTGGGCCAAAGTAGGAAGATTCGGGAGCTCAAGGAGGAGATTGAGCATGCGAGGGGGAAACGTCGTGAGGCAAAGGTGGAGGAATTTGATGCATTAGTCGCGGCAGAGTGTGTGCTCTGTAGTGAGTTTGCTATCAAGAAGATCGACGAGCCGTTTGTTAGCTTGGCAGATGATTTGGCGGATTGGGCTTTGTAGTTTGATAGGGGTTTGTTGTGTCTGGGCGTCGGTTCCTGTTCTCTTTTTTCTTGTGAAGTGTAGTGATATCGCTTGTTGGTTGGTTAGATACCAGTTCCTGATTTAAAGGGGCCTCCGATCGGTGGTGATGCGATGTGAGTTGACTTCTGTGGTACGACTAGGATATCAATAACGATTCAGTCACGCTGGATGGATAGATGTAAATTGATTTGGCCACCGCCATACCGGTAGTCTGCTACGGTAGTACCGTAAGAACTCAAATAGAAGAGAAATGTGCTAGGACGTTGGAATTTCCCTTCTCAGCTACGCGAGGGGAAAACACCGCAAACCCAGCCCCCAGTTGAGACAAAACAAAAGGAATATACGAGGCGCCTTACTAGGAGAGGCAACTCCAACGTCCTAGCACATTTCTCTTCTACTCGCCAAATGCAAAAGTATCCGGAAAAGGCGCCGTTTGTGCACGGACCCAGCCCCCGATGACAACGGCGAAAATCTATCACTTCTCCAGTACCACTCAAATACATAAATAGGAATAAAAAAAGATATGAAAAACAAAGATATATGAAAGGGCAAGGAGGTCAAGCGTGGTATTTGTTTCCTCCTTTCTGTGCAATACATAATTCCATGATTTTTGAAAGTAGATTGATTTCATGATTGATTTCATCAATAGTGATTCGCTCCCATTCCTCAATCAAGGCTGTTTTCATCGCAGTAGCAGTAGTAATTTTCTCCGACCCACGGCGATGAAGAATGAGACGCTTCATTAAGGTCCAGATCCTTTCAATAGGGTTGAAATCAGGACTGTTCGGAGGCCAAATAAGCTTAGAAATGCCTTCCTTCTGACGCTCAGCTGTGGTAAAGTGTGAAGTATGTAGAGAGGCGTTATCTTCCATTAAAACAAAACTACTGTTTAATGCTAGCAAAGCCTTGCACTTAGGCCACAGGAGTGGCCTTCCGATATGTTTAACATATCGCCAGGAATCGACTCCCTTTCTTTCCCCACGGGTAATTTTTTCAATCTTAAACTTCTTTCGACGATGTAAAGCTGTTATTTTGGCTGCAATTCCAGCAGCCCGGGCAAGTTCCCGCTGCAAACGAGCAGTCTCCAGCTGCTCCTCCCGCAGTATCTTCCATTCTTCACTCCTTTTCCACTCTTCATTTAGCCTTTTTTCCTTTTCTGCCGCCAGCCTATTCAACTCTCCAATCTCCTTCTCAGCTGTTTCCCATTCCTCAGTAGTCTCCTTATCCCATACATGAAATGGACCTTTATGGCCATATGAAATCATTCCCCAGCACATCATCTTTGGACCCTGTTTCTTCTTCGCTCCTACACAATTCTCCTCCCACCGCTCATCTTTCCTCCTCCAAACCAAGCAGATCCCAAAGTTTCCTCCTATTTCTATTGACATTTCGTCAGTATATCTATAATTTGCCCATTCAATTTCTGCCTGCCAGCCCTTTCTTTCCTCACAGAATGCTAGCCTTTGTAGCTTATTTTCTGGTTTTAAAATAAACTTGAACTCCTCCACATATGGCTTAAAGCCTTGTGCATGTAAAGCACACGAAATTGTAGTATCACATACATGGCTGAAACCTGCTTCTCTTTTCAAGTCAACAATTGGAAACCTTCTAGTGTAAAAGTCACGCTGGACAATTTGAATAAGATGATCGACTTCAACCACAGAAAGTGCCTGGGGGCGTCCAATACGTTGTCTTGAACTTGTACAATCTTGTGCAACAAGTTCTATTAAACTCAAGTTTGCACCAGCATGAGTGCGACGTCCAATTGCACCCTTAATCCGATTCCGATTGAGCTTTTTTGGAAAATTCTGTGGCGATGCCATCCTATCCTCCACCACCTCCTCCAATTCAGTCCTGCCTTCTCCCTCTCTACTGAATCCAGCTTCTACTTCTTCTCCTTCTCCTTCCTCTTCTTCCTCATCCGCAAGTTCACACCTCCCCCCCTCTGCTGCCCCCTCCTCTGATAGCCCAACCTCTGGTGCAATTTCTTGTGCTGCAATAGTACGGGAATTGGACTCGGCGTCTTTTTTTCTTGTCGCATTTTGAACAGCTTTCAAAAAGATATCGTTTGTGGTAGAGAGTGGAACTCCGGTAAGTTCACTAATTTTTTTAAATGAGAGTGGTGGATCGAGCTTCCGGTATGCAATTATAACTGCTCTGAGCTCCTGTGTTATTTCTTTTCCTAATTTAATTATCTGTTAGCACTTTCTCAATCACATTTGCTCATTTTCTGGTATCTTTACCTTTTTTCTTTACCATATTTACTGATATTTTCGTGTTTAGAAGGTATTGCTGTTGTATATTTCTGCGGTAGTTACATGGTTCGAGTATCACGAAAGGGGTAACTACAATTATCCATCTGTCAGATTGAAGGGTTAGGGTTGGCGCCTTTTCCGGATACTTTTGCATTTGGCGAGTATTCGAGTTTTTACGGTATTAGGTAGTTCGGAAACGTGCAGCCGTGTAGGGCTTCCACCGCTTCAAAGGACGCTAAGCGACCTTCAATGGTTGACGGAAACCTTGGCACAGTTATCTCCCGAAATAACTTTGCTCTCTATTCAAGACTCCTCCCCCCCGATTCTTTCGTTCGAGTGACCATCCATGAATACACTAGGGGCAATGCTTTTTGATCGGGCTGGGCCTCGCAATAAGAACGGTTCCCCACAGCTAAGCAGATTGGGGAGAACTGAGAACCGGGACTTTCATGAGGGGCTACTACTTGTAAGTATAAAAAGGCACTCGGGCGACACAACTGCCATTCAAAGAGACCTTTATACCGTATGGCAACTACCATGATGATACGGCGGGCCTTAGGTTTGAGAATAGTTGTATCATACGTTGGTTACTGAAAAATAATAATAATCAATTACAGCTAGCGATAGAGCAGTCGATACCTACTGTTGCTACTGCACCTGGCCGCATAACAGGAGGGGGATGGTTGATTGGTGCTTTATTTGCATTGGCTCGTATACTCGAGTAACTGCTGGATTGCTTTATGGGGTGGTACTGTACCGGTATTTGCCGGTTACAGCAGGGTCAGGATTGCTTATGTAAGGAAAACAGGTAGAAAGGTGTTTTTGCGTGTCAAGCACCAGTGCCGGAATCTCGAGTTGTGAAGCAAATTGGATTAAGATACATGTAAGGCTAAGGTACGGTAATAACGCTCCGTCCTAGGGCTTCTGGCGGTGCCATGTCTATCATATAAACCTCTAGGTGACAAACGAGCTCAAATAGTACTATCCCCAAAAGATCAGCACAAACCCTCCAAAACAAGACCGCAGGGAAAGAAAGAAGAAAAAAAACTCACGGTCAAAACCGCCGAATCCTCGTCTGTCAAGTAGACGTACAGCACCAGTGCATGGTCCTCGCAAAAGCACGCCACAACCCTCTTACTAATTCCACCCACTTTCAGCACCCTCCCCCACTCCTTCCCATCAACCCTGACCCAGGCGAAGGCCGATTTCTCCCTAGTAGTGCTCGGGTGATTCTCCACACCGCCGGGAACCTGGTCCGGATCCAACAGGGGATTCACCAATCTGGTCCACACACTCTCCACTTTGACCGCGTCATTCCCGTCCAGGCGCATCTTGAACTCCCCATTCATGTTGGCGGCGATAGCAATTCTAGACGCATCAAGTTTGTTGAACCGCTCAACCACGGAGCGCAGCGAGTGCAGTGCTGGCAACATGATGTGCACGTCTGGCTCTGGACATGTGGGCTCTTTGATGTTGGCGACGCTGCCAGGCGAGAGCACACGTACGGGGATTTCCTGCGTTACGAGTGTGTTTGTCGTCGTCGTTATTGTTAGGCAGAGGATTGGTGCGTTGTCCGAGGAACGCTTTGTCAAGCGTAGGGTTGCATCCGAGGCGGAGGCGCAGGAGCGGAGGGCACGGTATAGTGGGGAGAGCGGGACTTCGAGGTTTATGATGTTGGAGTTTGCGCTGGCGATTATGTAGGAGTCGAAGAGGGTTTGCTGGTGTATTTATTAGCTGTGAGGAGAGGTAAGGATAGGGTAGGGGGAAGGGAGGGGGAAACTGACGATGGCGAGATTACTGGAAAGTATAACGGTTAGCTAGGTGCTTGTTTGAGCCATGGAAAGGTGGAGGGTATATGTGTACGCAAAGACTTGAACACCCTGATCCGGCATGAGCGTGAAGCGGATTTCGTCCTCGTCGAGTCGAAGCCATGCTATCTTTCCAATAGACACGAGACATGAGGTGAGCTCTAAATCTCTGTTAGCGATCCAGCCCACTCCCATTCAGCACTCCCACTTGGAAAGAAAAAAACACACTGATAAAAGTCGAAACATTCCGAATCGAGGTTTTGAACCTCATGTTGACGTCGAATTTAGCTCTCCCATTCTGTCCCTCAATCACAACCAACCTCTCTTTTAACCCCCAGCAATCACGACCCCTGTAAGCGCCAAGAAATGCTTATTTTTTAGAATACCCCACCAAACCTGGACCGGCAAGAACCTCCTATGGCAACCTTCGCTCTCCGCACCCGCTTCCTACCTCATCTCCGCCACTCCGGCCTAAACCCCCGCACCTATCAATTTCGGAGTGTGCCACTAATCAATCGCACCCAACACACCCACACTCACACCCCACGGAAGCCCACCCGCCTAAAACTCCCCCCAACCCTCTCCCTCTTCGTCGCCGTCTCGGGGCTAATCTACTATGCTGCGACTCTCCACATATCACCGCAACCAAAGACCCTAAACCCCCAAACCTTCACCCCGTACATCCTCACTTCGAAAATCCCCGTCACGACGTCCCCGCCAAGTCACACTGCCATATTCAGCCTACGACCGGCCCACCATCCGGGTCAGCAATTGCCATTCAGCGAAGGGATTCTGTCGGTGCAAATTAAGCAGCCGCAGTTACAAATCGCTAGGTCATACACCCCGTTGCCCAGTAGTACTGGAGGAGATGAGGATGGAGTGCTGAGGTTTCTGGTAAAGCGGGAGCCCGGGGGGGAAATGACGGGGTATCTTTTCTCATTGGGCGTTGGAGATAAAGTTTTCCTTCGGGGGCCAACGGTGGAATACATTTTCCCACTGGCGGGGGAAGTGGATAAGACGCTGTTCATTGCCGGAGGCACGGGGATTGCGCCCGCGCTGCAATTAGCTGCCAACTCACTTGCATCGGAGACGGAGATCTTTTGGGCTGTGCGGAGGAGAGCAGAAACGGAGGGCGTTATGGCCGAGGAGGTGGAGAGGCTTGTGCAGAAGATCAAGGGTAAGGTTTCTGTGAGGGTTTTTGTGGACACGGAGGGTGGGATTAGAATTCAGGATGTCGAGAGGGGAATGGAAGGGAGGAAAGTCGCCGTAGTGGTTTCTGGGCCAGAGGGGTTTATTAAGTGGGTTGTCGGGGAGAAAGTCTGGAAGGGGGGACGCGAGGAGCAAGGGAAGCTGGGGGGTATTGTTAGGAAAGTCCTTGAAAGGAGTGGTGGGGAGGTGACGGTTTTTAAACTCTAATTGGGGGACGAGGTAGCTTACACATAGAAGCCACGTTCGGGGGACAGGCAAGTGGTTAGATGGGCACCTACAGAAGCTGTTTAGGTGCTTCCTGAGTGTCGGAACGCCGATATATCCACCTCTATACAGGAGCAACCGAGAGAGTGGCAAAGGAGTGGGTATCGATCGGTGTCTAGCGAGTGAAGAAAAGTAGGTGTATGAGTGTGTTATTATAGATAAGAAACACAAGCTATAGGGTCTTTTAGAGAGAGTTGGCGAAGATCCGAGAGAAGTGAAAGAAAAACGACAACAGAAGGAAAGTAGGAAATCCACCACGGTCCCGCATCACTAGTAGTATGGATACAAATCAAGTGACATAGTCAATGACTAGTGCTAGGCTATTCTGTCTTCAACGATGAATAGTGAGGGCGCTGAAACACCAGGTCTGGCTATAATATGTTTCACCCTTTACCACCCTTCGCTTTGCAATAACACCTTCTCCCCAAAATCTCACCCTCCACGCCCGAGCTTCGAGAGCTAGTTCGAACCAAAATCTCTCTCCACGCCGGAGTTTTTAGAACCAGTTCCAGCCAGAGCATCACCCCCTGTGGTGTTCCCGGTGGTCCGGTGGCCCCACGGTGCCCTGCAGGTGGACCACCAAGAGTCCTAGGCAGGATTAGACTGCCTCTGGTAGTCCGTCTAGGGCAGAGAAATCCTACGACGGCCGTCTTTGGCTAGGAAGGCGGGCCCTATAGAGTCAAGCATTGCTGCTCGAGGTAGGGGGAGGACTGCAGGTGATGCCAGAGGACGGCCGGGGGGGAGATGCAGGACTGTTGAAAATAACGGCTGCGGGAGGTAATGATTAACGGTGAGGATATTACGCAGTGGAATAAAACCGCTTTAGGTGGAGAAGATCATGATCACTTGTGATAAGTTAATGGAAAGGAAAGGCTTGATGAGGGTGGTGATGGGGGGAAAGGTGCGTCGCTCCAGAAGACAAGAACAGTGTTCCCAACGGTCGGGGGCCCCCGTAGGGCCCGGCGGGGAGACTGGCAAGGGCCCTGGACGTGACGTGACGGCAAAAGTCGGTCCGTTCTCGTCCGGAAACCCTCAGGACGGCCGTCATCGTTAAGGACGGCGGGCCCTACAATGTAAGACAAATTGGCGTAGGGGAAAGTGCGGGACTACCTGGGACCGCCTGGGACTGCCGGGCAGAGTTTTTGCTTCATTCAATTATTTCGCGTGCCAGTCAGAAGCATGAATATGTGCAAAATATAATAAAAGGAGCGTGTTATCCTGTCCTAGCAAATGGAGGGGTGGACTCTTAGTATCTCCCCAATATCGCATGATCGTTAGAAGTGGGGCGTGCTTAAGATATATGGAGACCATGAAAATAACAATGAGGCAGGAAATTCAACTCCCTGATTCCTGATATCTTGTGTACAAGACCCTGTGATAGGGAAAGTTTTTAGCGAAATCAACCACAGCAAAGTTACAACCCGGCATCTGTGATAGCCACTAAGTTGCATTTCCACCTTCGGTTCTGTCAGTCCGGACTGCCCCGTTGAGAACACTGGACAAGAAGGAAGGGGAAACAGGGGGGTGAAAGTATTTTCATAGCTTGCGGGTCCTTCCACTAGTGCGTACGTGTACCGCAACGGCCTCAGAATGCGGGCACATCCCGCACCAAGTGCCACCATTAAACTGCCATTTCCAACAACAGCTAGAGCAACCCGAGTGATGTTTCATGATTTCGACTCTACCCATTTCCATTCCGAGATTTTGTCAAACAAGTGAAGCGAATGGGCCGGCTAAGGGTCTCGGAGTTTGAATTTGTGGGTTTTCCTGCCTCTCCGGAATGAAACTGCGGGCCCCATCTGCTGCATCAATTGGAAAGTTGCTGGTGCATTCCATAACCCAAAGGGGCATTTTCTGAAATGCATGTCCCTAACTCTATAGGGGGTGAAGTACCCATCGGGGCCTAAGTTATTCTGCGTTCTGAATGATGGATCAAGTGGTAGGCTGCCGTGAGAGGAACATTTTAGTCTTAAAATACAAACGACAGCGGGGGGTATGAGGCATGAGGCTAATTGTCAGAGCTCACCTCATGGTACGGGGCGCCGGGTTTACAGTCTGTCCGGGCCTTTGGCTGCCGGGTGTAGGACATCCGATCACCCAAGAAATGACGGATTATAGCCCGTAGTCTGCTTCATCCTACCTCCGGGATAGACTGGACCATTGGGAGCACTGATTCTCCATGCTGTGGACCTAACCCCAGCGCCATCGGCTGCTCTCCCAAATGACCTGGCGAGTTGCAACCATCGCAAATGCTCCACTAATGAATTGCTAGCATAGGGGTGAGCCAGCCCCCATGCTGCCTGGTAAACAGTTCAATTAACAGTGAGTTCGGAGGACGCGGGGGGAGGGGTGGGGGGGCATACTGGTATTGATTGGAGTTTCGGTGGAGGCCATAGGGGTTGATGGAGGGGTTTGCGTGGTTCAGTCACTGAGGCCATGCAGTCAGCAAGCTAGTCTTTGGTTAGGTGATGTAAGGTTAGGAATGCATGCTTACTGAGTTGTTGCGGATCTCTTTCTTCTGGCGTTCAATGGGGGTTGAATCCACCTAATGGTTTAACAGGAAGTGGGCAATAGCCTTCAACTTATAGTCCAAGAGAAATCAACTGTTATTTCCAAGCGTTACGCTGCTTGAGGCTTAGTTTTATACGCAACTGTCTGAGGCAGCCCCCTACAGGTGTCTCACTGTGAAATAACTACAGGTGAGGGCCTGGCCCTACCGGAAGATCCCATTTGGGCTAAAACTGCAGGGCTCGGCGGTCAACCCTAAGACAGCCGTCTTTAAGGAAGACAGACGCCTTGCACGGCGTCCTTACCCAGCCTGCCCGGGACGCCCGGGAATACAAGCCCGCCAGGGCTCTGAGGCGCGCCCATGACGGTTGGGAACACTGAGGGAGAGAAAACGGCCTTGGGCGTTGTGATTTCGGTGATGTTACTAAGCAATATGGACGTCATGAAAAACTGAAGCGTAGGAGGAGACTGGAAGATTGGAGCCCTATTAGCCGGTCGACGAAAGCAGCCTATCCAATTCTCATTGGTGACTCCATAAAGACATACTAAAGCTGCTATATTTTAGGATCAGGATCTGATAGCTTCCTTTTAAAAAATAGTTGAGGCCATTCCTTCAATTACATTACTAGTTTATCTCTACAGTTTTATCTTCCACGTCTTACGCCCCCCCCCCCCCCTTTTTTTTAGTTCAGGGTTTTCGAGTTGTCATGGTATGTAGCACTCTTAGAGCAGCGATAGCTAGGGCAGTTCGATTCGCTCAAACCTATAGACGGTACTGCGAAGGCGGCTATCGGCACTCTGAAACTCGCTCAAACACAACCTGCAAGTGGGATCAGAGGAGCTGGAGCTGGAGAAAGACGGCGAGAAAAAATTGCTCTGAGTTCCAAAGGGAGGCTACATAGAATGCAATGTCTTCAGCTGTGATTTTATTTTTTTACTCTTGGCAACGCTATGGTACTAACTTAGTACCGTACCCGTTGAAGCCAGAGGGGGAAATAAGAGTTCTCCACATGGTTTTAGCAGGCGGAACTCTGGGAGAAAAAACGCCAATCATACAAGTGCCTGATGAGTCTTTGAGCATGGTCTAGCTGATACATCTTGCCTCTCCAACAATTAGAGCATTTTGCTCTGGTAAATACATTTTAGGAAAGCGCACAGGGCAGAAGATCAGGCCAGCTGAGCTGCCATGCGGCCTCACTCACTGGTTACAGGAAAATTCCCAGACATAAAGTTCGAAAACAATATATTCATATCCATTGATTCCTACAAGACCAATTTTATGTACAGTATGATCTATGGTACCTGCAACTGATAAAACACTGACTCCATAACCCCATGACTCCATAGCGCTATCATAAAATGCCATTAAATTCCGGGGACTGAAAGAGAAAACTCACCCGCATAACTACGGTACTCACTGCCTTGCGTCGCCTCCTTATAACCCTTAATCAAGCTCATCCGCTCAATACCAACATGCCCCTCCCCATCAGACCCTTTAAACCTCCCATAGCCATACGTCCCCCCTAATCTCTTCAAATGTCTGCTGCGCCTAGCAGAGCTCATATTTGCCGTTCCAGCAACGTCGGATAGAGCACTACTTGCATGGAAGAAGCTAATCTCAGAAGCGAGATTATACGGGAACCTCGGTAGGAAGCGCTTAGGCATCGACGCGAATATTATAATTCCAGCAATTAGCTGGAATCCCAGTATGGGGGCGGCGATGTAGAACATCACTGGGTCCATCGATATCCGTGGCTGAAAGGACTCGAGTTGGCCAACTTCGAATCTGCGCACTTCGCCAGCGGAGACAAATATACTTTTCCGGTTCTGGGCGAGTAGGATGGTGAAGAAGCGTTTGTAGAACTTTGATAGCGCCTGCTGCGCATCCTCGAAGCTCGGTGATGGGGTTGAGGGATCAGAAAGTGTCTTGTTGATCAGGTACTCGCCGATGAACTGCGAGAAGCTATGGGATAAGTTGTCGTTATGCATTATGCCAAAGTCTAATCCCCTCCTTGGGGGCACACGGAGGAGCATTGCCAGCTGGGCTGTGAAGTTCCCGACTGAGGTGGAGTTGTTGAATATCCCAGGGTCATCATATTTGAGCTCTCCGATGAGCTTGAATCTTTTCACGCGGCCTTCGCCATCAACTGTCACCCTGAACTCACCGGTGGAGATTTGCTGGCTGCAGATTATTGTAGTGTTAGACTTCATAGTTGCGGAAGTTTCCCTGAGGGAGCCAGACTTGTCGGGTATACTATTATTCACCTCGCCACGGCCCCAGCCAGCGAGGATTAGGCTCCCGCAGGCTCGCACGGCTTCTTGGTCACTTCCATCAGAGGCCTTGAGGCCCCAGACCCACTCCACTGCAAAGGGGTGGGTTCCTGGCTTCAACAGCTGGTCATTCATTGTTTTATTATTCCAGCAACGCACGGAGCCTCCATTTGATATTGGCATCGTGACATTGATTCCAAGAGTAGTCGTTTCAGCCATCTTGCTGATCTGTTGGAAAGTGTTACCAGCAAGTGGCTGGCATGTCAGACTCCCACTATATCCTTGTGTCATCGAAGTCCTCAAGCCAGTCTTGTTCTCTGGCTCTGACTCGAATGGGAGGAAGTAGAATTCATCCGTGACCCAGGCGGGCAATTCAGTGCCCTCAACGACGTTGGTGTTGACAACCAACCAATGTTCCTCCAGATCTTTCGCGAATGTCTCCACCGGAACCGCCTCCACCCAAACCACTCTCTGGATTTCTGTGTTGATGCTAGTGGTGAACGGGTAGGTTACCATTATGTTAGATGTGAGTGGTTCCGAACTCCGGTTGAAGATTCCACCCAACGCGACAGCGAGGAAGTTTGCAGTGATGACCATCATGGATGCTAGGAAGAGGAAGATATGGCCGTGGCGAAGCGCACGTGGGGCGATGAGCACGGGGGGAATATTTGTGTATTTAAGGCCTAGAGAAGAAGCTGGTGACGAATTTCCTCTGAGAAGCTCGATGTATGGCTGATATAGTGCGAGGTAACGCCCAACCAAAACCCAGAACGGCTCTAGAAGTGTAGCAATGGCGGTTGGGACGAAAGAGAAGATGATCTGCGTCATGAGTTGTGTGTCAGAGAGCGTTGGCAGACCTAATGAGTGAGCGTGTTAGCAATGTCGAGCAATCTTGGGTGACTTGATCAAGTTCTACCATTCCTCCGCAAAGCAGACTTGTACAGGACAATGAGCAACATCAATAAGGTAATGTTCACAAGTGTTGCTCCGAGCCCCGTCCAGATACTCAGTTCAATCGGGACGACCAATTTGCCATCGTGAGGGACAGTGCAAGAAGCATGTGGGTTTTGAACGAGTGGATTATTTCTACTGCCTACAGCATCTAGTCGGTATCCACCTCCACTCCCCCAGGTCCCAAGTTTATATATCCTAGGTTCCATGCACAAATGAGGAGCCGGGCACTCATCTGTGCCGTTAAAATCTCTCAGAAGCTTCTCGCTGTGGGCAACCAAGGCCATCTTCGTTCCCAGGGTATCCGGGTCACTGGCTAGATTATTCTGTCGATTGTAGGAGATGAGGAACACTCCTCCAAGGCAGACAACAACCAGCCCCAGAAACCCGGCTAGAATGTGAGCAATTAGAGGGACGACAACAATCCCTATACTTCTAACTACCCTTTTTCCCACGACCTCCTCTCCATCGGAATCGGAAACAAGCAGTGTCTCTAAGGCGTTATTAAAAAGCAACTTGTGCATCCTGTCCAGCCCGTCCCTGAAGGTCATAGGGTCTCTAAAGTCGTCGAATTTCTTCCCTGGCGACAATCCAATAACGTATGAGATCTGCCCAGTGGGGCTATTGAGGCCCCAATCCTCAAACCTCGACGTAGAGTCTGGAGCTTCGGATGAGAAATACTTTGGATTTACTAAAGGGAATGTGGCAGCTGCGCCCACATTCTCCTCAAACACGAAGATGTTGATAATTTTGTCTTCCTGTGTGAAATTCGTTCGCTCCCCAACAGGGCCAGCTTTCAGAATGGTGCCATCGGTCCCGTCCACTGTGACTTCATGGGTTTGGTAGTGGTAACTTGGTTTGCAGTAGAGGGCGTTTAGACCGAGTTCATCGCTTGTGTTATGATTGCGTGACTTGGCCCAGATAGCAAGGAAAATGTTTGGGTGGTGGGAATCTTTTTTCCCCAGGTAGATGTTGGTGGACCCGATATACATCATGTTCCGGGTTCCGTTGGGGTTAGGGAAAGGGTCTATGGTGTATGTATATTTGTCCGTGCTAAACGTATATGAAGTTCCCTGGACAGCGTTTATCTCAGAAGGAGTGCATGCAAGCTCCGTTTGGTATACTCTTGTCTGGGCAGTCCAAGATTCATCGCCCCGTGTTAAATAATCTCGACCTTCACCGTAGCTTGCTGGTTTGAAAGGTATGGCGAGGAGTCCCTTGGTCATGAATGAATGCACCTTCTCCCCCAGCCAGGTTACACCATAGCTAGTGTATAGGAAAGAAGCGCTCATGGATTCCTGTTGCTCATCGTATGAGATGAGTTTTTTAAGCGGCTTGAACGATGTCTCTATATCTCGTGACACATTCTGGGTAGTCAAGAGAGAGCTGTTCAAGGGCGTAATGCCCCAGAAAATCATACACAGTGCCAATCCAGCCCAGAAGACGTTCCAGTGCCTATAAATTGTCAGTTATGAATGTCTCAGACGGAGTGGATATGCACCAAAAACGCACCCTTTTCTAGCAGCTTTGATCGGGACAAAAGCAACGAATTCAAAAGGATAGTGAAGAAATATCGAGTTGCTAGCTGTTACCCCCTCGGGCTTCGATAATTGAAAGTACGGCTCCAGTCGTTTCACATCTAGATCTACTGCAGCCCAGCCCACCCCCAACACCATAACTATCATCTGAGGTAGATACCGGTAGCCAAATACTACACCCACTGGAAGGTCCTCGGCTCTTTCTGCAAAGAATAATCCCTTCTCTTCATTACTGATTTTATTGAGATATTCTATAAGTGCGATTAGAGCAACTGTAATGAGGAGAGAGGCCATGATAGTGGGCGCTCGTAAAGTAAATGGCTTCCATGGCTTGTTCCAGTTCCCCTCGTTGAAGTCTATTACAAGGTTGGCCTCAAGTTTGGGTGAAACTAGAAACCTATTAGTAAAATGTGTAAAGGAGTTAGTTGGTCCTTACTTTGAAATTCAGATGTGTCTACTGAAGTACATGCATGACTGAATTGGCTTAACTGGGTGATACTGCTAGAAGACCACTCGTCGCGGCCAAAACCCTGACTATGTCCCATTCTAACCGATATCTCCAGGTCCGCGCAGCTAGGAGACACTGAAATTTGTCCCCAGAGCCAGGAATAATCTTCTTGGTAATCTTCCCCTATAGGGCAACTTTGGACTTTAGCTAACTCACGGTACTCCTCTTGAAGCTGACTTCCAAGGGAGGGATAGCCTTTAAAGGGTCCCACTTCTGCTCGCCATACCCCTACAAGTACTTGCGGGGGCAGATTGTTTCGAATATATTTTTGGAACTTTTGTTCGTTCCACCAATTTGATCAGGCACTCAAGCGCAGCCCTCCAATAGCTTGCTCTTACTGGCTCACAAATAGCACTGACGCCGACACTATAGGCACTATAGGCACTACAGGCTCTACAGGCACTATAGGTACTATAGGGGCTACAGGCGCTACAGGCGCTACAGGAGCTACAGGAACTACAGGAGCTACAGGAACTACGGGCACTACAGGAACCACAGGCACCACAGGCACCACAGGCACTACACTCTATAATCTTATAAAGAAACCTTCGACACGAGTCGACAGTCGCTCCCCATTGCAAAGCTCTTGCTCTCTCTTATGCCCTTGCTATGCCGGATATTTCTATTGTTTCCCCACGCTGCGTTTAAAATTTCTACATTGCCACCATGTGGTAGCGGTCTTGAGCTTTAAAAGAGGGTCCCGGCAGCCTTGCCAAGAACTATATCTAGCTCGCTACCCAAGGCATGTAGGCTCACCTTACCGGTACTGCAGTATGATACCTAGAGATAGGAGAGCAAGACTTGTAAATAAAGGCAAGCTAGCGATGTCCTAGAACTAGTATGATACCAGTAATGATAATAGGCCCCATTTCGTCTTTAGAGGATTTTATCATCCTAGCGCCTTTAGGCTCTGCACACGCAGAAACGCGCTAACCGCCAGGCGATGGGGCGACTATATTACTGTGAATAGGCTTCTTGCTTGTGATAAGGATACTACCTTGTACTCTAGGTTCACAGAGATGCAGCGGGCCTCCTTAGAAGTGCCCCCGGACCGAGGATTAGATAGCGTAAACCCCAAATCAGCGAACGGTCAAGCAACGAAAAGAGAAGATGTTGGAAATGATGCTGCTCGCCATACTCTCATGATACTTCCTTTGTTGTTCGGATAGCTTCCGGGAGCGCACTTGTTTGTCTGGCTTCGGAAATGCGCCGAGGATTCGGACATATAGTTTCGGCTTCAGGCCTTTTCTTTGGACGTTCGGGAAGGCATTTCCTGTGTAGGAATGCAGCCGTCGGAAGGGAAGCGGAAAGGCTGTAAAGAAAGCCGGAAAGGACGTATAAGGGCTTTACACCTGAAGGGAACATATGCGAATGTTGTGAGCAGTAGCGTTTATTTTCCTTTTGTTAGCCCAGGAGTCATGCATGATAGGAGAATAGGAGACTCACATAGAGTAGCATAGGCGTGTCTGTTGGCTCACGGGAGGGCAGGGTGTTATTATCGATATATACTCCTATCTTCGCCGATTAGTTAATTAGATCAATCGAGGTATCGTAGAGCCATCATTGAGCGTGAGCCTGTGGTTGTTAGAACGTTCACCATCCACACTTCGGAGCCCCCCATCATACATGTGCGCCTCCTGTTGTCAAAGTAGGAAATGAGGTTCGCACGGAAGTAGCCGATAGACTAAGGGTGCGTCTGGTTGCAACCCGAAACCTCAATAATGACCCTGATTATAGAGTTTTGTGTCAAAACATCATTTTGTGGTAAAGTGTCATGTCTGGTTGACCACAAGTGGCAACAATCAAGTTGCAATAATGTGTCCAAAATGAAGGTTTCGAAAAAATAGAAAAAACCAATTTTTCACAAAACTGCATAATTGAATAACCCTAACCCAACCACACTGAGGGGTATTTTGTAACCATAGTTCATCGCACTGGATGTAAAAGCAGGACTGATATGCAAAGATACCAATAATTCAGGACCTGATAGCCTATTCAAATCCTACTTTATTTTCTCCTTCATCTTTCTACACTATTGGTCTTATTGAGACATCTATGCTGACTTGTGGTTTGACAAGAAAGCATGTTGCACATCACAATTGAGTGGTCAAGAATATCATGGAGCCTCTTACATAAACTATATTTCTTGGCTTTTATTTGTGTGTCAACCAGACACACTTCTGTATCTTTCATTTGAACAGATTATGCTAACTTCACAAAATGCTAGTTGTGTTTTGGGATTATAGCACTATCCCTAAGCAACAACCGCCAGACGCACCCTAAGAGATTCCACCCGGAACTTAGACACTTTGGAGGAAGGATATAACTTAGAACGTAAGTTTCACCACAGGTATACTTTGTTCATTCGCTCGCGCTCAACTAAACTAAAATCAAACTAACGGTAAAGACAGGGGTATAAGTAAAATATAATACCAGATCCTAATCCTCCTTTGAATCAACACACCTATCTCTGTGTTTGCCGCATGTGTTTATTTCCTCCCTACACTCCGGTGGTAACAAAGAAAAGGCATTGCGGATAGAATCCTTTATTCAACATTTTCCCGTATCCGTTCCGTCTGCATATCTCCTGAACTGTCCTTCCCACTCCTAGAGTTCGTTACGGGGCCCCCGGTCCAATTCCCCGCCCCGCCCCGCCCCGTAACGAACACTACCCACTCCCGTAATAAAGCCAAGCACATCGGTCCAACCCCTGTTACCTGCACTCCTCTCGGCTCCGAATACAATGTGCTACTGCTGGGATTATTATACCATCACTTTATAATTAATTTGAAGGAAGGAAGTATGGATGAATGTGCTTGTGTTCTTTTAGCATTATGTAAATGCCATCATTTCGATTAACATCATTAATATCTACAACACAAATTTTTCACGAGTGATACTTTATGACTGCCACTCTACGATATATCCCGTCCTACCCACAACCGACTCAGCGAACACACACATATTGCCGCAGGATAATCCCATTCCGCTCCGGTTTCACGAAAAATTAAAAGCTCAGAAAGACAGACGTAAATGCCATTTTTCCAGCCCCGCATCGGGTAAGGAAGGGGAAAGGAAGGAACTTGACAAATCCACCTCTGCCTCTCCCAGCTCCTCCATATCTTCCATATATATAATACAACATGAATAGAGTTTCTTTCCGTATAGGAGGGCCCGTGGAGACCTGGTGCAGGCAGGTTAAAAAAAAGAGGACACAGATGGAATCTCAGAATGGAGGATGGAGAAATGGAAGAATACATGAAAGAAAAAGAAAAGGAAGTAGACAAAAAGAAACTTTTCCCCACAAAAGCAGAGAGATAGTCAAAGCCAAACAAGAAAACAGAAGGGCAGTAGATCACCATTAACCATAAGATAGATTAGAAACACATCCCCCAGCCTCCATGCTAGTGATTCTGCCACAACGAACGGGGTTGCACCTATACTATAAGCTCAAGGTGGCCCTCTCCTACCGCTACCGTCCCCACCATCGTCGTCGTTTCCGGAATGGTAGGGCTTGCTCCCGTACCCACCACTGCCTCCTTATAACCCCTAAGCATGCTCATCCTCTCAATACCAACATGCCTCTCCCGGCTCCTTAAACCTTCCATAGCCATACGTCCCCCCCAATCTCTTCAAATGTCTGCTGCGCATAGCAGAGCTCATATTTGCCGTTCCAGCAACGTCGGATAGAGCACTACTTGCACGGAAGAAGCTAATCTCAGAAGGGAGATTATACGGGAACCTCGGTAGGAAGCGCCTAGGCGTCGACGCGAATATTATAGTTCCGGCAATTAGGTGGAATCCCAGTATGGAGACAGCGATGCAAAACATCACCGGGTCCATTTATATCCGCCGCTGTAAGGACTCGAGTTGGCCAATTTCGAATCCGCCTTCACCCCCAGTCTAGAAAGAGCAAGATAGCAAGGCACGCGACCCTACCCTTCCTTCCGTTCCAAAGTGAGCTACTCAGCTTGCTTCTATGGTAGAGTATTAACAGATAAATTTACCCTGAAAAAGATACGCCCGAGGGTTCCTAATACACCAAGAAATTTCTTTTGTTCTTTCCGATTTAATCCTCAAAGCTAGTATTAGTCACGTTCAAAAAACAATAGAAAAGAAAAGGAAAAAAAAAGGGAACTTTGGATAACATGAGCGCCATGACACTAGCTACTTATATATCATACCAACGGCTGTTGTTCGTATACCCGCAGCCCCCCCGGAGACTACTTGATCATAATATATGCCACAGATATATTATGATAATTATTATATCCATACCTTTCTTTTTCCATCAGGCATTTCCATAATAACAATTTGCCTTTGCTATTCAGAAAAAGATAACACCGACCAAACGCCCTGAACTTGTGCCTTGCTCTATTTATCCCTTTTGATAGTACTAACATACTAGAAAAAAAGCTGTGTATTCAAGGCAATAAATAGGGAGAGTACAAGTATCTTACAAGAACGAAAGCGACTAAAATGGCTACAGTCTTTAGGGGCAACAGCTGCCTTCCCAAGACAAAAGAAAATGTTTTTATTTTTATATTTTTATTTTCTATTCCTACTTCTTACATCTTTTATATTTTTCTTTTTTGCCAACCCCCCTCCCGTCTGCTTCTGCTACCCGCCGATCGCCAACCTTTAAGTTAAGGTCTAGAGTCGGAATCTACCACCTCGTAGCAGGATTGTTAAACCCCAACAGCCCTATTGATGAAGGGCCAAGTTCTACAATCTCCCAGTCCCCATAGGGCAGGAATTGAGGAATTCTCAGTCTTCCTGCCCTACATGACGGATCGTTCAATAATAACTGATTGTCAGCATGGATTGAACTCCTGGGCTCCCGCTAATTGCGACAGGAGTATTAACCACTGCGCCAGCTGGGTATTTCATGAAAGGTCAACCTCGGAACTAATACTTATCCTACTGGAAGCCTGACTTTTCGGGATTTTGAATGGGCGGGTAGTGTGTCTCTTTCCCGAGTTGCGGGAAGATTTTCAACGGAGGTGTTTCTTACTCCTTAGGCGCTTGATGGGAGATTCTCCGTGGTTTAAAACGGGATCGGTGCTTTGTGTGCTCTAGCTCCTATTCCCCCAAGAACTTTGCACTATTGCAATACCACCCATTATATTACAACATGAAAAGGAACATACCAGCAAACGCTATAGTTAAAAAATAAAAAAAATAAAAAAAGAGGAAGGAAGGGAAAAAAGAAGGAAAGAAAGAAGGGAAAGGATCACCAACGAATGGACAGAACAAAAGGAAGGAACAAAAGGAAAGGAAAGTCCCCAAAACGACCACTGGGAAGAACGAATAAGGTAGAACCTCCTAGTACAACTCCCTGTCTCCAAGAAGCAAAGGGAAAGGCCTATGCACAGTATATTACAACTACTTCATATAAACCTCGAGAGCAAACCCCCTCGAAAGACTAAAGCGTGGCCATGTTTCCAACAGATGTATACTGTAATACAGACTCTGCCCTTACCGCCCCGGAGTGCACCTTCACATCACACAAAAGCCAAATGATATAACAGCCGAATCCTCAGAGTATCATACAAAACCATGCACATCGACTTATCGGCATACCATGATGCTCCCTTAACACTCCTACAGCGCCCTAAACATCTCCGCTGCACCCCGCCGCACATAGGAAGAATCCACCTAGCCATCTTCAATCTTCAGTTAGCCTTACCACCGCTTTGAAATAGGCTAGGGCGGTTGGTCGGCTGGCAGGTATGGCGGGGGCAGACCTTCAACAAGAACCCTGCTGATATGGTGAGTGGACAAAATTAACCGCGGATCAACCAAGAGGGAAAAACTTAAGCTATGACAACCACAACACCGCAATTACTAAAACCAAGAAGAAGAAAATAGTATAAGGTAGAATACATAGTAGCAATTAATATTTGAGCTAGATAAAGTTCTTTAAATGGTGTTGAAAGTGCAGGGTGATAACGGGGGGGGTTGCCATCGATCTCTGATCCGCGGTTAATTTTGTCCACTGACAATACTATAGCCACATCCTGATCGTGATCGCTAGGATGGCGACTGCGGCGGCGATTCCGGAGGCAGTGATGGCGTTCCGAAGCACAGAATTTGGTAGAACTAAGGGAGGAGAGTCAAGCGGAGGGGCCTGTGAGGAGATTTCTGAGCTAGTATCAGGGGTATCGTGAGGAGAAACGGCTGGCAAGAGTGTTGAATGGGTATTTTGAGTGAGCATGTCTGGGACAACTCTGGGTGGCCGTGGGGATAGGTGCGGAACCGCAAGCCCCTCATGATTACTTTGTACAAGGCGGGGAGGAGGGGGCATTGGGACATCATTCGCTCCGGCACCGGACCCGGCATGTGCACGACCCTGGAGCAGCTTCACAATTCCCTCATGCCCATACTTGGCGGCACACTGGAGTGGTGTTTGGTCAGAAATGTCTCTCGAGTCGGGGTTGACCTCTCCCCGGCCAAGGAGCAGCTTCACAACCCGCTCATGCCCATTCTTGGCAGCATTTGAGAGTGGCGTTGTGCTAGCATAGCTTCCCCAGCCGGGATTAACCTCTTTCCGGTCAAGAAGGAGCTTCACAATCTCCTCATGGCCACCCCAGGCAGCAGCCCAGAGCGGTGTCTGGTTATAACTATCTCTCGAGTCGGGGTTAACCTCTTTCCGGTCAAGGAGCTGCTTCAGAACCCCCTCGTGCCCACCCGAGGCAGCAAACCAGAGCGGCGTTTGGCCATCATCGTCTTTCGAGTCGGGGTTGACCTCTTTTCGGTAGAGGAGCAGCTTCACAATCACCTCATGCCCATATACAGCAGCCCACCAGAGCGCTGTTTGGCCACGGCGGTTTCTCGAGTCGGGGTTGACCTCTCCCCGGTCAAGGAGTAACCTCACAACCCCCTCATGCCCATTCTTGGCAGCCTCCGAGAGTGGTGTCTGGCCACCCTTGTCTCGCGAGTCGGGGTTGACTTCTTTCCGGTCAAGGAGTAGCCTCACAACCCCCTCATGCCCACCCAAGGCAGCCTCCAAGAGTGGTGTTCGGTAACTCTCATCTCGCGAGTCAGGGTCGACCTCTTTCCGGTCAAGGAGCATCTTCACAATCCCCTCATGCCCACTTTCCGCAGCCCACACCAATGGAGTACGACCCCTGCCATCAGCCATATCTGCACCACAACCTTCCAACTCTTCCAACAAAGTAATTGCGATCTCATCAAGCCCAAGGAATGCTGCGCAGTGAAGACCAGTGAATTCTTCAGAATGCCGCCACTCCCCCTCACGCTCACCAAAGCTCCCTCTTAAAAGATGCTTGGCTGATATATGTCCGCCGAATTTACCAAGTAACTGAAGCGCAAGTGATTTCACACCTTCTGTAAGCCCATTTCTTGCATAGAGTCCCCAGTAACTAGAAGCATACCGGAGGAGCCATGTCTCTACCGGAGCCCCGTCAAGCGTGTGTGAAAGCTCATTTATGGAATCAAAGTTCAGATATGTCAAGCATACTTCCGCCATCGTCGACTGGGGATTCTCGAAATGATGTCCTGAATGGTTGTTGAAATGTTCTTGAAGAGTAAAGTGCACCAAGCGGACAGTTGAGCTCTCGTCCACGGTGACAAGTCCTAAGCAGGAGGCTAACAATGTTTTTTCGGTGGGGATGTTATCACATTCCATATCTCTAGAGCCAATCTCGACTGCCAGGGCATCGCATAGCTCCCCAACGCGCATCGGACGTTCCGAGTGAGAAATCCACATCAATGCAGCCATGGCGAGTGCTGATTTGCCTTTACTCTGAACCTTTATCCTGTCCAGCGTAGCATCGTAGACGCCGTCCAAACCGAGTCCATTTGTCATTACGTTGAGCTTTTCCCGCCTCTTGTGGATTGTCGCCTCCCCTAATATCGCAGATATGCTCAAAGAAACCAGTAGAAATCTAGGCACCACTGTTAGCCATCTCTCCGGGCTTTTCTGGTCGGGGTTAGCCATCACATACGCGTCGGGAATCTTTTCTGGAATGCGTTTCATAATATCGGCCCTGAGGGCAGGGCTCATCGCTGCGGAGTCCAAGTCATGTTCCAGCTCCATCTCGAGATATTCCTTTATATCCTCTCTATTTGGGCTGATCGGGATAACCTGCACGCCACCTGGAAGATATTTCCCCACCACGCTTCGAATATGGGGTCTCCCCGTGATAAACAATTGGAGCCCTGGCTGTGCCTGTAAAACAGTGTTCAACGAGGACAGAAGTTGGGATAGATGTTTGTCCGGACATTCATCCAGAGCATCAATACAGATGAAAGTCCGCTTCACCGGAGCGAGGACAGCCCGCAGGAGCTTAACACTCTCTGAAACTTGGAGTCCTCGACCCCCAACCTTGCGCTCTGCTCTCTCTAATGCTTCCTCGATCTCAGTAGGAACTATTTCCAAGGCATTCACAAGTTGCTTGGTGAGGGCACCTATCATGTTTGCAGCGGTTTGCCTTTCTTGGTCCTGGAAATCGCAATAGACGCAGGCGACAGTGGCGTCCTCTCCCTCAAAATGATCGAGCAACCTATCAATCACCAGAGAGCTAATGTTTTGTCACATTAGCTATAAACTTCCCCTCCTCAGTAATTACTCTTCCTACCTGAGATAGGTCTTTCCAACCCCGGGATTTCCAGAACAAAACAGAATGGCCTTTTCGGGTTGGCCTTTGCCGTCACCCCATCTGAGAAACTCATCGGTCCGCAAAAACCATTCCCCTATGCCATCCTGTCGTCGGGCCCTCACATCGTTGTGGCGTACGCGAGGCTGTAGGGGTGATAGCCAATTCAATAGCTTATCCCTTTCATTCACGTATGTTATATTGGTAGTGGTGTTGTGACTATTTATTTGGTTAAAACTGTTTATATTGCCTGTGCCTGTAGAGTTCGGTCCGGGGTGTGTTGAAGGGTCCATATTGCTTCCCTATGTGGGTGTTGTTAAGGTTGCAAAGGCAATAGAATCTCTCGATAGAATGTGTCGAAGCTGAAGCTTAGGGAAAGCGGGGTCGGGGTAATTTCCTTGTAGATAGCTGATGGCTGCCTTTCCACCCTGCTTGCACCAACCAATCATTCCTAAGACAAGAATCTTGGCGACAGAAACCACAGCACTCAACCATCGGTTCAAAAGTTTCAAGTTTCAAAAGACTCGTCGTGACAACCAAATAGCATTAACCTTGGAGAGACAGATTCAGCGACTGTTCTCTCTTCGTGGGAACCATCTTAATTTCAAGTACGGAGAACGAGGGGTACCTTAGTTCACACAGGGCAAGACAGAGGCTTATTGGCCGCCAAAATACAAAGGAAAGTCTTATCCATGCACTTTGGAACAAAAATCATGAAATTTGACGGTGGTGCGCAGACTACGGGTAATGTCCATAGCTCTCTGCCGATTTGCATCCACAAGAGCTACAAATCCCATAACCAGTCTTTATTCATCAAATAAAGCTAGTCTAATCGCTTTCCCTCGAACAAACCAATGCTGCAACGAAAGGGGGGGTTCGATCAAAATGATCGAAGAACTGGGAACGCGCTCTTTGAACCGGGGGTTATAAAATAGAACCCCTTTCTAACAAAACAATAAACAATGATATTCGAGGGCAGTTAGAAGCAAGGAAACAAACGAAAGGATAAGAAAAGGAAGCAAAAATGTAGCAGAAGAAGAAGCAAATAAACTAGCACCAGCACTCCACTTCCCCTACTTCTGAACAATAAACACTCACACAACTGTGTTGAACTTGAAGGTAGAAATCCCCATAAGAGTTCCTACTATTTTTGCTTACTAAGACATTATTCAAGAACCCCCCATCAATCCCCATTTTCAGAAGCCCCCTTCAAACCCCCCGGTTCGAGTATCGAAAGCCTTCTTCGCAACACTAGTATCATAAAAACTGAGAATTACTCTACCGTAAAAACCGAAATAATTGGGCATGGCGCTAGGACGTCCAGAATTTCCCCTTTGGATTAGGGGGGGGAAACACACCGCAAAGTTGTCCTTCAGCCCTCACCTGAGACAACAGACCATACTAGGAGAAGCAACTCCAACGTCTTAGCGTGATGCCCAATTATTTCGGTTTTTACGGTATATACCCGCAGCACGTCCAGGATTTCCCCCCTCCGGACTGAGAGGAGCTAACACAGTGAAAATATCCTCCTCTCTCAGCCTTCAGTTCAGATCAGCGAGGCGAAATAATATGATACAACAGCTACTATAATACAATAATACAAATCTCTCATTTGCAGAGAGCTCAGTCAATGAAGGAACTCCTCCTCAGGGCTCCCGCAGCACATTTCCTGTTCCTCAGCCTGCATGACATCCCGCCGCACCAGACCAACCAGCCAACCAATCAGAAAACATCGTGCAGTATCAAGTTAAAGTTACCACCCTAGCCTGCTCGTGTCTGATGAGAGCTAATTCAGCACTTCAACTGTTGGAGAGGGTAGCGATGTATGATATAATACCAAGGATAAGTCAATCGGATATATAAAAGTGCAAATTCCCCACTTGCTAAAGCTCCACCTCATGCACCTCGCCGGAGATTTTTGGTGAATTCTGGGATGCCTCTTTATTATGACTATGGCACAAACACCTCCTTTTGTCCCTTGCGCCAGCGGTCGAAAACTTTATATGCTTGCACGGTCTCCATACATTTATCACCCCTCAAGCTTGGATCATCACTCGAGTTGTAATATAAAGTTAGTCTAGTATCCTCAACCTCTAGTCACCCTCTCAACGAGGGCTCCCCGCTTTAGCCTGCGCTCGGGCAACCCTTAGTCTACGCCCTCCGCAGAAAATAGTCACATCGCTCTCACAAGATATCAGCTGGATCCCTTCATTAATGCTCTACCTCATCATAAACAGAAAAACCTCGGTAAATGAAATAAACAGGCAATAACCACTTAATAACAACTGCCCACTAATACCACAAATCCAAACAACCAACTGCTCCCCTCCTCCTCCACCTCGTCCTCCATTAGGCTACTCGGGAACAAACCATAAGAAACGAAGACGAGGTATCAATATCGGGCATAATAATAAGCCGCAGAGAATGAGAAATCAGAAACTTGACACATATAATAATAATTCCACCAACCCCATAATGAAACAACCCAAAACAATAGAAACAGGAAATGCCTGTGATGGCCATCATTGCCCTTTGGCTATCGCGGCGTATCCGGCGACGAAATTCCGCGAAAAACAGTGATAGGCGAACAAACGAACGTGTGTGTGTGAGAGGAGAGAGGAAAACTTGAAAACCCATTCGCACGATATCTGTTCACCGGTCAACAGTAGATCACGCATACAATACGCCCCGCTCACGCTAAAAAGCCCAGCCAAAATTGGTATTCTTTTTCAAGATCAACTTGATATCCTCATCATCGCCTTCCCCATCGTCATCCAGAACAATCTTTTCCTCCGGCCATGTCCGCTGCGGGTAAACTATCCTCCTGGCCTGCTCGTACAGCAAATTCGTAGTCTTCTCGTCCAACTCGGAGAACGGCCTGGCGAACTGCTCAACTCCATCCCCCTGTTTTGGTGTCCGGGCCTCCTCAATCTCGGGGGATTCGGCTTCGGTGGGCTTGATCGGCATGTCGGCTGGAGGGGGAGACTCCGCACCCGGAATGGGCCCGGTGACCGGTGGCGGTGGGGAAGTAATGATGGCGACATTATCATTTTCAGGGTCCTTATCCCCCTCCTTATCCTTAGATTCACCATCCGATGTGGAAGCCCTCGCCTTCTCCAGCTCTTGGCGCAGCGACTCTATCGTCGCTTCGAACTTTACGATCTTCTCGAGGTAGAATTGTCGCTCGGATAGCCACAAGGTCCGCTCGAGCTCCATTCCCTCTCGCTCGTGCGAGAGGAGTTTCTGATACTGATTGTGGATCGCCTCGTAAGCATCACTCTCCTTCGTTGAGTTCTCAGTAAGGAAGGAGAAACCGTGGGGGCGACCCCGGGGGGGTGCGGATTGCTGCAGAGTGAATGCGGGGAGGGGCGGTTGAGAGAGGAAGGCGAGGGGCGGAGAGCGTGCACGGGCCATTTGGTGATTTTTTGTTTTTGCGCGGTGGAGGGGGGGGTGTAAGAGGCAGGTTAAGTAAGGTACGGTACTTGTACAGACAGAAGAATACAGAAAAGCCTCCAGAAATGTTGGATGGGAGAGAAGTACTTTTTTACCCTTGACTTGAGCGGGAAGGTTCAAGTTTGGTCGGTGAGAACAAAAAAAGGTGGAGATATAGGACAGCGGTAACGTAACTTAGGGCTTTTCCCATTTACTATCAAGGCTATAATATTTATTATTGTCATTATTATTATTGCGGGCATTATTTCTTTTTTCCTTCTTTTCTCAAGGCTTCACCTGACCTCTGATTTGATTCAACTTTTCGATTCTGCCCACTTTTGTTTGTCCTCCCTCTTCGCTTTGGGATATTTCCCTCGTGCGGAGGGGGTCAAAATAGGGTAGCGGCAAGTTAGGGGGAAAAGCCGACTGGGGGAGCCAGCTGTTTCAGTGAGAAAAGGCTGAAACCTGCATATTCTATTGGAGTTCAACCGGTCGATGGAGGGTGATGAATGGACCGACGGTTGTGTTCATTTATCATAGTCTACGAGTACCTCGAGAGACTCACGCGACAAAGTGCTCCATCGCAATTAGGCACTGGAATCCAAGTGCATGTTCTTGGTAGACGAATGCCTGTATATTCGAGTATATATCTGACCGAGTACAGTACGGTACTGTACAATACGGTACTTGAGTGCGCGGGTACCCGGGGAGATGTCTTGGTGTAAAACGGTGATTACCAGTATTTCGCCGGCTGCCGGTAACCTAAATCAATTGCTCACTAGCTTTACCGCGAGTCCCTTCAGTATCATACTTATATGACACCAACACTTGTATCATAGCTCTGGGTTTTCACTTTCTCCCATATGTAACTCGAGTACGGGGTCCAGCCAGAAGTTATGAAACAGTTATTCAAGGTTGACCGGCCAAATATATCCCTTTAATATAATATATTCGTAACAATCCCTGTCTGTCCCGGTGAATAAGTTCCTAGACGACTGTGGAAACCAATACCGCCACTGTGGCCAAGATTACACGCAACGCTCTGCGCATCATGGAGTATTGGGCAGCCACCCTTTTTACTCGAGCACGATCCAGATGCCCCGAGTAATTTATGAGGCGCGCATCACGTCGTACCGCCACTCTGATCGAAGGCAACCCCGCACTCCCCTTGAAATGATGTGATCTCCTTCCACGACGCGGAGAAGCTCCATCTCTCCAGCAAAGTGGACAGCTGAATGACAAATGATGATGAGGCTGCCATCGAAGATTGAGAAGTGCAGCTTGAAAAGAAGCGCAACTCGAAAGGAGTGAGGATCACCGTTGGTGGAGGGAAAACAGACAGCGCGCTATCGGAAAGACCTCACTGGTCCCCCGTCCCTTGGTCAATTATCACCTATCACTACTCGAGTACGGTACACGCACTGGTATCAGATAGCACGCCCCATGGAGATCTGGAAATTAAAGTGCTTACGCATCTGAGTGTCGAATTCCAGTGTAAATTTCAGAACGATATACCAGTACGGTACTCGAGTAAGATGATGTCGCCATTCACTCGTCAAGAAATACCGGTACTCCAGCTCGAGACTCCACAAACAAAAAACCTACTCGCAGGCCCAAAATTCTTTTCCCAAGACCCTCCAGAATATCGACACCAATGAAAACATTAACTGCCCCTCTCTCCTAGTAACACTCCCGGCAACTTGTTACATCGCTGAATTAGTCGATTTCCCGGCCCAACAATTGAACCCTAACCCACCCGCCGGTCAACCGCAAACGGAAAGTTCAAGAAGATTCTCGAAGCCCCTAACCCCGAATCGAGCCTTCCAGCAACATCAATAGTCACTCGAGATCTCGCTCACCAGATCAGGTGAGGATGACGACACCCAGACGCGAACACGCGAGGTCAGACCACTCTCGAATTTTCGAGCCTGTTCCAAGTATTGGCCGAATTCCGTATTCCATTTGGTCTCCCGAAGGCCCGGACTGAAGATATAAACCCCTCGACATCCTCAGTTCTCGGTACAGTACAAGTACCTCAAATCCAAAACCTCGAACTACCGAAACAATCAGCGAAAACTCCAAAGCCTTCTTCACCACTTTAAATCTCATTAATAACAAAATGTCGCTTCTAAGACAATACTCTGACATCTTCAGTCTCCTCGACGAGACTGCCCGCGGACCCCACCACACCAACCGCCGTGGAGCCTTCTCCCCAAGCTTCGACGTTCACGAAACCGAGCAAGCCTACATCCTCGAAGGCGAGTTCCCAGGGCTCCACGACAAGTCGAACCTGAACATCGAATTCACCGACCCCCAGACACTCCTCGTCCGCGGAAAGACCGAGCGCGTGCACCAGGAATCCTCCGACGATACTGAGTCCACCGTCGCCAAGGAAGACCCAAAGGAGGGCAAAAGTGATACCGAGGAGACGAAGGACAAAGATTCCAAGCCCCGCTATTGGGTTTCAGAACGTACCGTCGGCGAGTTCCAGCGTAGCTTCTCGTTCCCGAGCTATGTGGATGTGGACGCTGTGAAAGCTAGCCTTGCCCACGGGATTTTGAAGATTGTGGTGCCGAAGAAGCAAAGCCAGATAGCCAAGAAGATTGAGATTTCATAAGGTGCATCGGGATGGTGGGAATTTGTGGTTCAAGAGCTCGGGATAGCGGTGGATTAATTGCCTTGCTTTCCTTTTTTTTCTTTCTTCTCTTTTTCTTCCCCACTTCCTTCCTCCGCTGATGATTCTCACAATTTTTATGATTCACACTACTCTTGATGGTCACTCCTTGGCTTACTGCGGGTTTGGTGGAACATCCGTATAATAAAGGATACACTCGGCAAGTCACTCATTATTGAGTTTGTCTGTTTTGCCTTTTCCCTATTTCCCTATTTTTAACCCTTGTCTGCTTTCCTGTCATAAAACCCCCGAAATTACACAAATTCCCGCATCTGCATGCATGCATTCATTGCCATTCCCCAATGTCTTTCATGTCCTGTCACTCTTTCCAATCTGGTAGTTAGTCTCAGGCATTCTCAATCAAGGTTTACACAAACACTATGCACCGCGCTTAACATATCGAAAAAGAACCGAGCAAAGCTCTGTGAAGCTACCATTGTGCTACCATGCAAAAGCCCAGAATTAGCAGTGAGCCCACAGATGAATCATCGTGGCTTTATGTCGTAGATTTTGTATCTATGTTGAATAGCAATGGAGAGTAGCTGATAGCGGATAGTGTCCCATTTTGGTGGAGTCCATGTCTCTAGTTACACTATCGCGGGTGCCACGCGGGCTATATCCCGCCTAGAACACGGTTCCTCTCCTTATCAGATAGTCTACCTAATTTACATACCGAGTACAGGGAGCATCATCCCGCTACTAAAATTTCCTATTACTGAATTACTCCTCTAACCCAAGCAAAAGTTCCCAACACGAGCCTTAAACAGCATAAGGCAGTAAATCCCACGACCTTCCCAACCGCCCAAGGCCCAACCATCTGCTCTCACCAACCTACTCACCCACTCCCGTATCTTGCCTCACCTCGTCACCAACTAACTAGAACTAACCACATATCCCCTACCGAACACCACAGCACAAAAACCAAAAAAGAAGTCCTGAAAATCACAAACCACCGACCGCCTGCCGTACTAGTACGTATGACCTCACACTCGCCCACGGAACCCCAACTAGTAGACTATCATACTACTACTACAGTCAACCTATATATCAGCGCGCGGAACGAGAAAAAGTTGTCGTAACACATCCGTGATTAACCTTGGTATGATAATTTAAACTTTTGAAAAACTTTTAGCACAGAAAAAGTTATTAAACCTATGCACCGAGAGGTGGAATCTGTTAGTTAGTTTTTGGTTAGTCAGTCAGTCACGGGGAAATCTTTTTATATATATACGCCTAGGTTATTTTTGGGAGGGGGGGCGCATAAAATGTGCTTTTGGGGTGCCGTCGACGACGACCAAGACGACCAAGACGACATATGGAAGCAGGTGGCGTGGGAAGGGAAGGAAAGGGAAAGAGGGGGAGCTGGCTTTGAGAAAATCTCGCCAGAGTTCGAATTGGGAAGTGGGGAGAAGGAGGAGAAAGTTTTCACTTTTGATGGATTATTTAGTCTAGATATTATCGTCATGGGTAATCACCCAGAGTTAGTCTAACGAACGAACGAGAGTAGGCAATAAACAGCCCACGGCGATTGAAAACAAAAAAAAAAAAACGAAAGAAAAAAACGAAAAAAAAAAAGATATCGTATCATATCATAGTCGATCATACGATGATATACCCCCCCCCAAATCCAATCCAATCCCATCCCCATACCTACAAGTTATCATACACACCCAACTCCAACACACTCCCAACCCACGCATTCAAATCCAACTATCATGCTATGATATATATCTCACCACCACCAAAACCCCTTCAAGACGAGAAAGAGAAGAAGAAAAAAACCCCATCACGAGCAGAGAATTTCATATGATAAACTCCCCACCAAAATATTGCCCCAAAACAGCCCATTTCCCACCACCGCCAACAAAAATAGACCCAAATACAGTATGATAGCAGTTCAGTAGTCGTACAAGTAAATTAACAATAAATTTCCCATTTTCCATATTATCCAGTGGACAGACACCCCCCCCCCTCCTCCTCCTCCAAAAATAACCCATCCACCGCGCATGCCGTGGCGGCTAAATAGATACTTGTATATAAAAAAATTAAAAAATGTGGTGGGTAACCCTAACCCTGTTTGCTCACCACCACCACTTGAGTATAGTCTAATAAATTTACCGGTAGGGGTACGGGATGGTAACCGGTACTTGTGATGGTTCCGTGATACATAGGTTTGGTCGTTGGCGGGGTAACGGGGTGATAGTGTATGATAGGACTGTTATTGGCACGATAGTTCTATATACCCGTGCGAGTATGATAGTCTACAGTGGGCTGGATTGCGGTAGGAGGAGGAGGAGGGATGAGATGGTGCTATGCTCCCTCGCTCGAATACAGTATGGTACTGCGCAGTGCTATACTCACCCAATTCATCCGGTGTATGGTACGGTACTGTACTGTACAAGCACAAGTATGATACACTACTCCCGCGGCCGAATTGAAGCCGGACACCCCGTTAAGGTAAGGATCGGCGGGCCAATGAGAGGTGGAGCCTGAATGAAGGATTAGTAATTACATACGGTATAGTGTGTGGAAAAAGATTGGTAAT
>Ga0307509_10001623_pt1 | contig 37735 bp, 28 predicted proteins | sample 10_EM_MG_FD_202245 | JGI IMG/M metagenome (GOLD analysis project Ga0307509, IMG submission 202245) | Populus trichocarpa ectomycorrhiza microbial communities from riparian zone in the Pacific Northwest, United States - 10_EM | ecosystem: Host-associated > Plants > Roots > Unclassified | place...
TATCCGAAAACAGCTACAGTATAATAGCCTCTTGCTATTCTATTATCGTTAATAGGTATTGTTCCTGGATATGAGAACTTTACGGACATGGCTATGCTCTACAATATATCATAGTACTTGAATACAGGGAATAGACATGCACAACTGATCACCCGACGATCTAGATGCAATGACCTGCCCCAAGATATTCCTGTGACTCGAGGGCCCCGCGACACAGAAACAGACAATATCCGTTTACTGTACGCTTTGTCTATTCGAGTAAGCTCTTCTATCATACCTACTCAGGTACTTGTGCTCTACGGTGATCGACCCCACCCCACCAGAAGTGTCCGACACGACAGCCAGCAGCATATTTTCCCACACAGAGCTCAATACTCGAGTAAAGGTACCGACAATACATACTCTATTCCTCCCCCAAGTCTACGAGTACTGTACTCGAGTACATCCGGCCTTGTCCCCAGCCCTACCACAACCGCACGTCGCACCGCAGCATCGATCCCTGCGGGTATATAGTCTGTGATTATGTCATATATATAAAACACTCACTAATGCCGTGCGTTCCGTGTCTATGATAAGGGCGATGGCAGCATTGCCGCCTACGGGTTTTGCTGCCTGCGTGCTGATTTTCTCCGATTGGAAAAAGTGATCGGTTTGGTCCACCGCGATGCCGAGATGGATGGATGGGAGTTGGAGGATGGGTAGGGAGATCTGAGTGGCGGGGAGCGTTTGGTTTTCTGGGCGTGTGATTGTGCGATACCGGTATGGTACCTCGGGGTTCGGTAGTGGAAGAGCGTCGGTCCCTAAGACGATGTATCGCAGACATATCGAGGTCACTGCTTGTGCTGTAAATAGAGTGAAGTGTTTTGCAGCCCAGGTCGCAAAGTGCAAGAAACAACAGACTTCAGCCCCGAAGAGCACCCATCCTCACCCAAAAACACCGAGAGGGTGTACGAGTACTCAAGTAGAGACTAGAGTTCGAGCTCAAATTAGATCCCCTCCACCTCTCACTTCATAAATTCTCACCATCATCACACCAAACTAACGTCGTGAGCAGTCTGTGCAATCATCGAAGATATCCACCCCGCCCACCCTTGCCCCCCTGCAGCACCACCCGTACTCTAGACAAGTCGACATCCAACCAGAGGAAACGCGCTTAAGTCACCCCAGCTAACCATCAATCCCCATCCCCAATCTGCAATCTCAATCGCCTATCGATAACAATTCGCTTAGCGCTTGCGAAAGCCAGCCAGCCAGTGGGCAAGATCTTGTAGTTAATTTCCCCGCGGGGGCTGGGGAAATTGCAGTTGTGAAGTCGCTGGAGTGAAAGTGGATGATGAGTGCGGCTCAGTGTTGTTGGTGCAGCAATCAGCTAGGTTTCGTTCTCGCTCGCTGCTTAGTACTAGTACTCTATGACCGGCAGGTGAAATTATATCATACTTGTGCCCCTCGGATCTACAATACCCAATACCGTATAATCTGGCAAAAGTCGGACTGACGCTAGTGAGGATTTTCTTGAACCTGTCCAACCACAGCGGCCCATATGTTTAAACTGTGGCGAATTCGCCTTCTTCGAGCTCTCCTGTTGGTTCGGTTGCCTTAGTTTCGCTTTAGCTCTAATCCGACTTTTGCCAGATTATACGGTACCGGTAAGTAACTTTCTGAGCGCAGTAAACGAATCGCGAATATCCCCGCAAATTAATACCCAGTGTTTACCTGTGCAACGCCCTATATAAAGTACTGTACGGTACCCAGGTATGACACGAGCACCTCCCCAGATGATGACGATACTGTACCGTATTCCACCGCCGTCATCAGCTGGCAAGCGAGCAAGCAGGAAACCCACAGCCTCACTCAATCTACCGGTATATATTCACCGTCCATTCATACCAATCTCCCGATCCCAATCTCTACTCCAGTAGCTCGCCCATCGCATCACAACCCCAGACGTGGAATTTATGATACTCGTATCTGGCATCAGGTATCCGAAAAGTGAGGCTGAGTTTTTTTTTTTGTTCTCGCTGGCCGGGCGGCTGTGCAAAAATAGCTGTATTCTCGGATACCCACCCTATCGCTGGAACCCTACCGGTATCCCCAGATACAGCCAGTACCTCATTGTAAAATTTCGTAAAAGTCGCTGCGAAAGGGGGATCTCACTTCCCAATTATTGTCATTATTCCTTTTCCCCCCCTCAGGGCTCGATTGCGCAATACTGTGGTCTTCACTGGTGACCTACGGTACCGTGCCGCATGATATTGAAAGTTTCCCCCAGAAGAATTAGATATACCAGCACCATACTGTACTTGAGGACTATGAATTCTCAAGTCCAGTGGCTTGCCAAGTGCTAATTAAACAGAGAGCCCCGAAAAAAAGGGGGGGGAGGGGGCGGGGAAGGGACTTTCCCAAGCTAGTCCTTTCCGGTGACCTCCAGGAAATCAGCGATACGGTGCCTGCCATCTCAAAAGTATATGGATGACTTGGCGCCAAGATTCATACATTCGGTGTGAAATTGCATGTCTTGGCGCCAAGGCTCCCCTATACTTTTGGGCTGGGCAATAACAACTGTGCCTAGTGATAAGTATTTTGCCTTTCGGCCTGGGAGCCCCATCCCATTGGTCGGCAGTCACATTTTCTCACTCGAAAGTGGTTTCTTCACCTGCGAGTTTTTGCCCTTCTAACGACTTTTTTTTTTCGACCGAGTTCTTCCTCACACCCCCTCACCTGGCCCTGCAGGTGGAAATACCCAGAGCTCGGCGGACGCCACATGATGTGACAGAGTATGCTGTGGAACGATGCAGTGGGCCTTTGAAACGGGGGATAATTAACCTTTTTCTTTCTTTTTTTTCTTTTTTTTCTTTTTTTCCATGGTTAAAGAGTCAGGCGGGGGTAGCGGTACCAATACTTTTTTTCCCTTTTACCCTAATACCACTCGCAGAGACATTTTGCTAGTGTCCCCCACAGATTTACGAGAGGTAAGATGGAGCATTGGGTGCTGGGAAAGAGGTTACCGTATTCTGCCGTACAGCGCACCGTGCAATGCGGTACCCGCACCAGGAAAAACGCGAATATGGCGCGCGACACCTGGATGGGGCACATCTTGAGGGGGATTCGAAAGTTCGTGGATTCGCTAAAACAAATTGGGTACGAGTTTAAAGTGCGGTAGGCTCAAGTAGGACTCACTAGTGGCCTGCGTTAATACGGTGCTACTAGAATTTAATTTGGTATAAATGGCTTTGCGTGGTTCAAAAGTACCTACCTCCATGTAAACTATCTCTCCTATATGCCCGGCCAAAACACCATATTTGCGAGAAATTAAACCTTGGAATGGTCCTCTATTGATTCTCTATCAATATAGGATTTTAGTATTCTGGAAATGGCTGTGGTGGTCGTCGAGCGTTGCACGTTTCTTGTCGAGGTAGGTTTTTTTTCGGGCCTAATTTAGGTGTCGTATACCATACTGCACAACTTCTGTCGGTCCGCACGCACCATGGCGGTCAAATTAGCGATTGCATAATAAGCAGCAAGCAAATAACATGGAGACGGCTTGCGAAAGGGGATAGAGATGGCCGATTGAGTTACATTCTCCGAGGGTTATTCCTACCGGTTGTGGGGATTAGCTTTTTTGAGCTCTGATGTCTTTCCGTCTGTCCACCCGCCCGGTCTGGACAGAGGGAGACGAAATGCAGGTGGTGCTCATAGCGGCATCTTGCTCCTCAAGCGGGGGAAAAATGACCATTTTATTCTGATCTTAGCCACCTGTCCGATGGCGGAAGGAACAAGACAACACAATTACCGGGCGCATGGTGGAATACTGGCAATTTTCATCAATCCCCAAAATCATGGAGGAGGAATGGTGCTTTGAGGAAAGGCCCAGGGCGAGGATCGCGCGGGGCTTTTGCGCCAATTGGCGAGGGGGACGGGTAAGGTTGGTTATGCGGTCTAGTGTGCGAGCAAGTCAGTGCCGATTGTAGGGGGTGATAGATGCATATATGCGTGGGGCACGGAGAGTCTTTGGCGAAAGGGTGAAAGGATGGATGCTCTGGGGTTGACGTGAGGAAGAAGTTTCTATACGGTCCAGCTCGACTGCTACGGGGTTTTATTTTCGCTGATACCTTGTTTCTTGTTGTACGCATAGAGATGCGGATGGGGATGAGAATTTGTCGCACAGCTCGACATTGCCCAGCGTATAGTGGCAGAAAAAAAATTCAAGATCCTGTGCACCAGTACCGTAAAGTACTTGTAGGAGCATTGCACCACGCCTCACAAAGGATCTGGTGGTGTCGTACCTTGGGAGGCAATTGGTTCGGGGCCCAACTTCATGTTCGGTACCTTGCATATTTTCTTCGTCTCAACGGCCTTGGCTCGAGAGACGGAAGCGACCTTCATCTTCCCTGGACAAGGCGCTGCTTCCCCCTTTGGGAGATATTTGTGGCGGCTCATTTCCTCTGCGAGACCAACACCCTGGTTCACGTCTTTCCCAATTCTGCAAAGTGATCGCAATCCGTGTTTTGTTTTTTTTCACCATCTCGCTCTTCGTGTTGCTCTTCTTTTGCGAAATGGGTGGAGGATTTGACTGGTTGGGTCCACCGGGAGTTCCCTGGCTCGGTGACACTCCTATCTGGATAGATTAACAATTTTTCAAAACCTTGGCAAGTTTGGATGTTTTGGGTGTTTTACTCGTATGAGTGCGATTGGACTTGGCTTTCAGCTGGCTGTGGTTTTCTTCTTTTCTTTTCGTTCTTCCCGCGCGACTTCGGTGCGGTTCGAGTCTGGGTGTGCTTGCTGCTGTGATTCTGCGAGCACAGTCGTGCCTTTCTTTGCTGTGTTGAGGTTGTGAGTGGGTGTGGAAATCAACTGAAATGTTACAAGTACAAGCCCCCCTGTGAAATTACCAGTACCGGTATTCCTTGTGTATTCTTCCATCTTTTTCCATCCGTATTGGAAAAAAAAACCCCCCTTTCAGAATTGGTTCTTACTACAGAAGCGAAATGGTCCACCAAGGCGACTCTTTGTGTCCATCAGTCTCTTGGACTTCACTTTAGGGGCATCAGCAAAGGAGCAATGTTTGACCAGGTCCAAGTAGGTTCGGGGGTAGGGAGATGTACAAATGCCAAGGGATATGCTCTCTACTGTAGCAGGGATCCTTTGCTGGTTAACCTAATTTAACTGCTCACTACCTTTATTGGGGGCGCATCAACCAAGAGTGGAAAAGGAACATGGACTCTGGACATGGGTCACCGCTTCCCTTCCCTGCCCTGCGGTAGCTTGACCACCAACAATACAAACCCCCCTTTTTGTGCCATGCCCGACTTGCTGGGCGGTGGGCGACTCTCCTTATTATCTCTCGCCTTTGCCTCATTCCCCCCCCTTCCTTTCCTTCTCTCCTCCACACGCTCAAAGGTCAACTTTCTCACGTTACAGGGCTTTGCGTATCTTCTAATTCTCCGAACTACCGCTTCACTCTTTCAGCGGGCATTCTTTTCTACTCCAACATTTGCTATATACCCAAAGGGTAACATTCCTCAATTTTTCTCGGAACCCTCCTTTCTGGAATTGCTCGCGTGTTGATTAGAGAGAAATTATCTTTTTTCATTTTTCCGCTTCGTTCTTCGATATGAGGTATTCATTGCTCCTTGCGGCTACTTGGCTTTCTAGTCCGGCCTTTGCTCGAGGACACCAGCACCGCCGCCATGCTCATCCGGCTGCTTTGGCTCCCCACGGTGAGTGTGAGGTTACTCCCGCTCAGTGCACAACCTACACGAGCTCAATTTTGGTCCCTATCGGTGAGTACTTGCTCAATTCCTATTCAATTGAGTGGCGGTGGTAATAATTTGATACCAGGAACGGTCCCCGCAAGTGGCTCTTCGACCGTTAAGCAGACCATGACCGTGGTCCCAGTTGTTGAGCCAACCACCACCATCAAGAGCACGCTGACATACACGTCTACTACAACAAACGTGGTTACTGTCACCAAGCCCAAGTCCTCGAGCATCAAGCCCTCGAGCGTGGTTTCGGTTCCGGCTCCGGCTGTCCCTACTCCGATAGTCACTGTTTGCCCGACGCCCGGCGTTTACACCATCCCAGCCAAGACAGTTGTCTTGACAAACACCGAGACTGTCTGCGTTCCCGAGACTACCCCGTTGCCTCCTGGAACTCATACTATTGGAGGCGTTACTACCGTTGTTCAGACTGCCACCACTGTTGTTTGCCCGATTGCTGCCGTCGAGACTGCCGGTGATGTTACCATTAGCAAGGTCGTTATGACCACCTATGTCTGCCCCACCGCTGGTGCATACACTATTGGTGCTTTCACCACCGCCGTGACTGGAACCGCCACTGTCCCTTGCACGTACCCAGTCCCAACCGCATATCCTCCCGGAACCTACACTCAGCCTGAGGTTGTTACCACTGTCACTGTCACCAACGCTGTTGTTGTTTGCCCATACACCACTAACGGACTTCCCACTTCGGCCCCGGCGGCTCCCAGTGCCCCGGCTCCCACAACCGGCGCCCCGGCTCCTACAACCAGCGCTCCGGCTCCTGTTAGCACCATCGCCCCTAGCAATGTCCCCGTTGCGTCTGTCTCTGCTACCTCCGTCTCTTCATCTGCTGCTCCTTCGAGCTCGGTATCAACTAGCAAGTTGACTCCTGGCGGTGGTCTCTGGGCCATGGCTTACTCTCCATACAGCAACAATGGTGGCTGCAAGGGTGCTTCTGAAGTCGCTTCTGATATTGCCGACATCGCTTCTAAAGGGTTTAAGAACGTCCGTCTCTACTCCTCTGACTGTGATGGTCTCCAGAACGTCGGATCTGCCTGCGAGGCCCACGGTCTTGGCATTATTCTCGGGGTCTTCATTAAGGCTGGTGGAATCTCCACTGCTGATGAGCAGGTGAAGGATATCCTCTCATGGAAGAAATTCAACTTGGTCGTCCTCTTCGTTGTCGGTAACGAGGCTGTGTTCAATGGGTTCTGCTCTGCTGAGGATTTGGCTGCCTATATCGTTAAGGTTAAGGGTCAACTTCAGGGTGCTGGATACACGGGACCGGTCACCACCACTGAGACTCTCAACATCATCCAAGGTCACGGTAGCGTTCTTTGCAGTGTTATGGATGTTGTCGGTGTTAACGTTCAGTCCTTTTTCGACGGTGGCATCACTGCCGAGAAGGCTGGTGAGTTTGTGAAGAGTCAACTCAAGCTCGCCTCCGGTAAGATAACCCTCATTCCCTTTATTACGAGTTATTACTAATCAATTGTTATTTTCTCTTATTACAGAGGTCTGTGGCGGAAAGACGGGATATGTTCTTGAAGCCGGATGGCCTTCTGCAGGTCAGCCCAATGGAAATGCCGTTCCTGGTGCCGCTGAGCAGAAGGCTGCCATCGCTTCCATTGCCAAAGAGTTACCTGGCCAGGTTTCTTTCTTCAGCTACCTGAACGACTTGTGGAAGGCGCCTGGTGCCTTTGGTGTTGAACCCAATTTTGGGTGCGGTGGTATTTTCTAAATGATCTTGCTCGCAAGGAGTTCTGCATGTACGACTCAACTTCTTTGATACAATAATTTACCTCATTACTATTTACTTGTCCTTTCCCCCTTTTGTACTTGTGCAGTGAGCGATCGTGGTTTTCGGGGTTATATTGATGAATTTTCTTTGGGTTTTATACGCTTTTTTCCTTTTCTGAGTTGCGCTTTGTCCTGTCTGGGGAGGTATCGTACAGAGTTTTACCAAAAACGCGGCGCAGTGGGAGTGTAATTTGTATGAGTTGTCCGTTGTAATGGAGCTCACAAATGGGGTACGGTATATAATATTTGGAAGGGATGAGTTCATTTGCCCTTTCTAACCATCTAAGTGTTAAGTTTTGAAAGGTAATCCGTGCAAGTGACTGGGTAGGGAGTGCATTGCAGATTGCCCAGTTAAAGTTTCTAGCTTTGATTTGCCTGTAGAGCGAGTACGGTAAGCTGCCTGTAGAGCGCTTGCGAATGTCAAGTATCAAAGTCTTGGCATATCTCAGGCCAAACAATGCCAAAATTTCCGGATACTTCACACTACTAGCGGGGGGGTTTTAAAAAAGTTTGTTATATACGCCTTGAGCCCAGATTACGGCAGCTCCCACAAAATCTGGCGCGAATAGCGCCCTCGGTTATTTCCATACCGGTATCCGAGCCACCTACCGGTACTAGTATTCGCATCCCGTTCCGGGGAAAAAAAAACTGCTACTACATTATGTCTCTACCGGTATCTTACTCAGACTATAATACCCAGCCTGCCTGTGACGCACACTTTGGCGATATCTAGTATACTTGACCTTCCATCGGGCGTTTTGCACCAACGTCCCGTGATTGACTTGCGCCTTTGCAAAGAAGGAAGAAAGGAAGGAAGGAAGAAAGGAAGGAAGGAAGGAAGGAAGGAAGGAACTAAGGAAGGAAGGAAAGGACCGCTCTCGCAGCGCCGGGATTTTACCGACTTCTCTCTAGTAGCGGTGTTCGGGTTCGTAGTGTCTGTGCGTGCTGCGCTGCGCTGTATAACTACAATACCGCGGTGGCTGTGTTGTTTGTTGGCTGCACGCCGCACCGGTGTGGATTTTTGAGATTTTTCAAGAGGAGGCGGGGGCTGGTGAGGTTTGTCTGTCTGTCCGCTTGTACTCTACCGTACTAGACTAGACGGTGCTGAGCTGGTATAAATAAGCGGATGAGTGAGTGGAGTAAAGTAAGCATGATAACTCGGGAGACATAGCCCATATACAGGTATCATACCGCCATAGGGATTTGTTTGTTTGTGTGATACGTAATGTGCAGAAATAGTCCCTCCAATTCTACAAGCACACCTCAAGTAGGTAATAAGTCAAGTGAGTGAGCGTAGTGCTATACAAATACAATACCGCGGATTATATTTCTGGGTGTTGTCTACGGTGCGCTGTTAGCCATCCACCCACCCTTACTACCGGTATAGCTGGCAGGTACAGACTGAAGCTATCGGGTAGGTATATACCGGTAACAATGTGGGGAATTGGTTATTCGGGGGAAGGATCGGAATGCCGTTGTAGCTGTGGTTAGGCGTGTCGAGTTGGTCGTGGTTGGATTTTGGAGATGTGGAATTTATTACACCGTAGAAAGGTAAAGAGTAGGTAGGTGCGCGGGATGTCTTCCAATAGACTTGTGGCAGTGGCATTGGTCGGATTTGTTACAGCACTATGGTACCCGTGTCAGGGAAAGACAGCGAGGGGCACAGCACAATCCAATCCAATCCAATCCGCTGTACTATGCCTCCATCCAATCCAGCTGCAGCGAAATCAACTCATTATCATGCCCACGATGCGTGTAGCCGGCATAAAGTCTCTGAGAATGAGACTGGGTTTTTTTCTCTTGTTGAGCGGTTGTGTGGCAATTGCCGTATTTTCGGATACTTTGTTGCACAAGTTAATACAAGCAATCCCGCAGACAAACCCGTCCCGAAATTACAATTTCACTTTACCTCACCCCATATCCGCCTCCACACTCCAGAGCGGTTGGGCTAAAAAGAATATCACTCCCATTAAAATGCTCCTAAATACTTCATGTTTTGGCCTTCCTTTCTTTGCCTTCCTTCTTTCCCCCTTTCCCTCTCCCCCTTCCTTCCCTCCCCATCCCTCCGACCTTCCGCACAATTACAAATAGAAGAAATAAGAGAGAAAAGAAAAAAAGTCAATATCACAAAGGTATATACTCCCATTCGATCGACCAACCACGCATTGTAAATAAAAAAAACTGGGCATGATGAGCGTAAAAACGAGAGGAGAATGGAATCAAAGGAAAGCATAACTCCCTAATTAGTCTAGCTGGCTATCTTCCACTGTACTCGTACAATAACGCAATGAACGAAAGCGGGACCGACAGGGTTCGGAGCAATGGGGTATGGTATGAAAGCAGCAAGTTTTACAAAAAATGGTCATTAAGTGGATGGATGAGGAAATAAACAAAATGGGATGAAACAAAATCTACACGCCTTGATACTCTCCCTCGTATCCCTGTTGATGGCTCCAAGAGCCAGCGGGTTGAGGAGCCCAGCCGGATTGTGGGAGCCGTTGACGACGTTCTGTATTCTTGTTAGCATCACATCTTGCGCCATTTTTTTTGGGGGGGGGGACGAGCCTCTCTCGAAATCCGCCCATCGCTTCATAACAATCTTGCTCGAGTCAAACTCTCCTTCATACTCGATACCGGCCTTCTTCGTCGTCTCGCCCGCGACCTTCCGAGTATCACCCCAGGAGAAGTCATCGAATTTCCAGAAGGCGTATGACGGCAGGATTAAATTCCACACGGGTAGCGAAATGAGGTAAATCAACATCCAAAGGACATACGACCAGCGGTGGGCGGTGAGGACAATCAAGACGGCAGGTAGACCAAGAATGAGCGCGAGGAGGACAAGCGGGATGACAGGTATTGGCCTCTTAACAAACGAGATGATAACCAGGTAGAATGTGAAGGTGATAGCAGCGGGGAGGACAAGCGTTCCGATCAATTCGATGAAGACGACGAACTGCATAGAGAAGCAGAATGTTCCGCAAAGATCCCGGACGAGAACTAGTTCCATGAGATTGTGCACAGTCGAGTTGATCCATCTACGTCTCTGCGAGAGGAGAACCTTGAATTCATCCGGTACAATGGTTTTGCAAACGGCCTGAGGAACGAAAACCTGCTTGCGCTTGGGGAAGGTCTTCAGCATCAAGGTCGACAAGTAACGATCCTCTCCAAGAAGTAACAAGTTCTTCTTGTGCAAGGTGTCAACAACATTCTCAGAGTAGTGCTCAACGACATCGGGATTGGCCAGGATAGGGACCCAGTAGTTCTGACCACCCTTCGGAGTCTTAATACGGTACATACAGAAACATCCGGGAAGACAGGTGACACCACCAAAGACAGACTCGAAAGCCTTAGTCAAATGATGAGAGATAAAGTACTCAAAGACCTGAATCATAGAAACCCAACTTCCAGTTTTGTTGGCAATCTTGGTCTCCCCGCAAAGTCCCATGATATCGGGGTCGTGGACCATAGCAGCGATCATGTGAGTGAGCGAATCCGGGAAAACTTTAGTATCGGCGTCAACCATAAGCACTATTTCGTAATAGTCAGGGGATATTCCAGTGATCTTCCAAATGCCATTAAACATCTCGAACTCCAGTTCCGTCATACGCTCGTCGAACATAACCTTTTGGAGGAAGGACATGAGGATGATCTGAGAGTCACGTTTACCACGATTTCCAGCCTTTCCCCCGCCCTCTTCATCCGGAGTTCCGCATTTGACGACGACAAGCATAGGTATTCTTTGTTGCTTCTCAGGAGGGATTTGAGAATCCACTCCGTAGTCGTAGAAACCGGCATAGACCTTAGCCATGTTGTGGCGCTTGGTGCCAGAGGCAACAGCAACATACGAGAATCCTTGAACGGCCTCAGGGTGAACAGCATGATCCTTCATCATGGACAAGATAATTTCCGGAGTGGTCTTGTCTTCGCCATGTCCCTTAATCATACCATCGCAAACAATCAACATGAGCTTGTGACTATTGGGGTAATCCGTAGTTGCGATTGAGTCTAATGTAGTTCTGACGCCTTGCTCACCCTCGGAGTAACAAGTGATAAGGCACAAGGCGTGGGCAAGCGGGAATCCGAATGGCTGATATTCAGGTGGTGGCTGAGGTACAACAGCTTCGTGAATGAAACCGGCGGGTCCAGGTCCGTCAACTTCAGAGTAAACACTGAGCCGTTCGCCGGGCTGGCCGCCATGGCTAGGGCTTAGAAGGTTCGATCCAGGCATCTCGGGTATCATCCCATTCAAGCTTCCTTTAGATCCGCTTTGACCAACTTGTTGATACATGGCTTGACCAGGTGGTAATAATCTCGCAGTAGAACTCTGGGAACCCATAGTGGTAGGGAAAGGTCTATGACGGCTTTGAGGCCTCTCTTGAGTATAAGGGCTGGTGAATCTGCTAGTCGTTGGCAGAAAGCTCCCTCTCTTAGAAGGGCGATCTCCAGCGGGGGCATTTGCATCCTTCAGCTTTGGTGGAGGGCGGTAGATATCATCCGACCACTCTTCAATCTCGTTCCTTCGTTTCTTCATATCCCCCCTCACATCACCAGCTCTAGCGGCTCCCAACCTCCAACTCAAAAACCATCCGAAGAACAAGGCAAGCAAAAACTTGATGAGAACAATGCTAACGATAAAGACCAAAGACACGTAGAGAACGACCTTGGAGGCGATACAACCGACACTTTCAGCATCGACACTCCCAACGCGAATGATTTCCGACAAACATTTTACGAGCCTCTTCTGGGCGGCACCCTGGAAGAGATGGGTGACATCAGTTCCACGAAGTTTGGGGTCTTGGCGGAACTCGTCGAACTGAGGCGGATATTGAACCTGACTTTTATCCAACCAGTTGAGAAGGTCGAGGTCCAACACGCTGTTCGAATAGACTAGAAGATTTCTAGAGCTGTTCTTGATGTCGTTCCATGTGAAGTAAACTTCAGTAGTGACGGTGAGCTTGTAGTACTCCTGTCTCGCATAACCACCAGTATGGCAGGCATATCCGATATATTTCTGATCGGTCATGTTCAGGTTCGGTTTTGTAGACCCATCCTGATTGAAAACCCTGCAAGGGAAATACCAAGCCATTCCGCCGCTGGAATCGGTGGGTATCACCGATCCTTCAGTGGGAGTGATCAGTCCCTTGCACTGGCCATTGACATTCTGGAATAAGAACGATGCATCCTTCCCCCCATTCTTCTCGGGGAGGTCGTACAGAACGTTAGTGCCATCGGGGAAATCGATAGTGGCTGGATGTTCCGACCCGGTGAGATTGTAGGCTCGTCCATGAATGATCATGAATCCACCGCCGATGTGATTGACCTTTGAGCGTTGCGTGGGAGATCCGCAAACTGCTTGTGTAAAACCGAAGGTAAGGAAACCGACAAACGCGCAAATGAGAAGAATGATACTGATGAGACCCATTTTCTCTCTCCACGCTCGCTGCTGCGCCTTGGCAGGCTTACCAAAGCACTTCAAAACTGCACCTGGGCACCAAAAAGTAATAATAGCACAGTAAACGTTCCACAACGAAGGCGGACGAACAGCGTCATCTTGCCTCTTCAGCTTCTCCTTCTCGTCCAATGAATGCCTCTTCGAATGCGCTCTAACCAATTTCTTCGAAGTATTCCTTCTGGGCACAGCCTCCATCCCATCCTCCGAGTATCTCGGATTTGACTGAATTGGTCGAGTCAGACTCTTGAGATCGGTTGAATCTGTTGAGGCATGCGACGCGGCCTCCGTACGGTCTTCGACTATGGGATCGTTACCCGTTGTCGAAGGAAGCACATTCATATTCTGTCGTTGCGCATGTTGTCGGTAGTAGTAATTTGGGTGATCCCTATCAATTCTATTCCGCTCCGGTCTAATCAAGCTCCTTTTTCGTCCGAAATCGGGCCCTGGAGTACCAGTAGACATATATGAGTCCAAGGGTCCTGGCATCCCACCAGCCTGAGGTCCATCACCCATCGGTAACGTTGGCCTTCTCGTGAGAGGACTGCTATACTGTTGTTCATCGGAGTAGTATCCGGGTCCGGTTTCTACATCGTTCAGCCGGTGATGTCGCCCAGAGCCCCTATGCCCAGGTGATGTTGGTTCGGGTCGCTGAGGTAGCGACATGACAAAGCGTTGAAGAGGATCTAACCGAACAATAGAAAAATTAGTAGGGTTGTTAGATTCTGCGACTCGTAGTTAAAACAGTCGGACAACTCACGACAAAACGAAAGACTCAGGGAAGTCCTCCAATCCCAGGTCTCTCAACCAGTCGCAGACACAAACGAATGTACAAACTCCGGTAACCCGTTGTCACCGTCAGTGATGGTAATTATCAGTAGCGAGGGCTTCTACTCCCTCACTACGCCCCTTTAATCACCGGGATCCAAACAAACGAACAAGTAAACACACACCAACAAACAACCGTTTCAATCCTGCCTTATCGGGAGCGAACGAAGATAGTGAGGGTGATGGTGGAGAGGAAAAAAATCAGGGTAGAAGGATGGAGAACCCCAACAGCCGTAACTGAGGAGGGGACAAGTGCCGGTAAGCGGGGAGAGTAAGAGAGAAAAGGAAACCAGGTGATGGTGGATAAATTAGGAGAAGATTTCGGGGGGGGAGGGATTGGGGGAGGGGGATGAGGACGAGGGAGTACAGGTCGGTGACAGGGGAGCAGGAAGTGAATGCGACAAGCAGGCAAGCGACCAGGCAAACAAACACGGGACAGGAAGGAACTAAACAAGAAAGAGAACGAGTGAGAGTGGGTGAGATGGATAGCGAACGGTAACGAATGAGAATGAAAGGAACCGCGGCGGCGGAGGAGGAGGGTTAGAACGAAGGGTACGTACGAGTAGAGGAAAAAGGAAGGGGAGGGGGAATACCGGTATTGGTATAATACGAGTGTAGGGAGCACGAAAGTTGAGGAAGGAAAAACCTTGATTTGGTCTTGTCCACCCTTCCTCTCTCAATTGGAAGAAATCCTTGCCCACTCTTCCCACCCGCAACCCGCATTCGAGTTAAAGGGGTCGAGCGCTATTATTAGAAAGACAAGTGTTGCTACGGGAACGAGATGGTGCCAAAAACTTTATTTACCGTCTTAGACCACCCAATGTGGCTTGCCAAGACTGTAGCCCTATTGTCTCCAATTACCGAAGGCGGTTCTCTACGAGGGAAAACAATACCGGTAGGCTGATGCTGCTGTTTGAGGTCAGTGCATCTCAGCCTCAATTACCCTGCGAAACGTGGTTTATTTTGGCATATACCGTGTTGGCTGCATCGAATTCGTCGGAATGGTGCATTGCCATTCCACTCACCTTTTTCTCATTCCCATATTCTCATGTCAACAAAATATCTGCTCCGGAATCGTCGCAGAGCATCTCGTGTAAATTGCGAAGGGTGGATGTATGGTTTGTTGAATTTCCCTGCGCTAACTATTGTTGTTCGTTGAGCTGTTGGTCATCTAGAATCACTCGATAACGGGAGGGGCCGTGCGCGAAACACTCTGTCTTTTACTAGGGGCAAGGGTAGGGATAGGAACTTTTGTGCCATTAACCATCTATAAACACTTTCAGACTATCCGCTCGTATTCCAATAGCTCTTGAACTGCTATTTTTTCTCCTCTTCAGGCGCTAAACCACCAGTGGTTGGTAACCCAACAAACAGCTTGAAACTGTCGTACAATAGCCATTGCATGCCAGTCAAAGTGCCGATCATGACGATTCTGACCGGCAAGCCATTCCAGAGTCCTGCGGGTCCGATTTCTCCATATATTCTCTTCATAGAAGCACCGAAAGCCTCGCCGGGCTGGCGATTTGCGTTAAGCTTTGAGACCATTACGTCTGCGGGATGGGAGACCTTGGTGGAGTTAGTATATGGCTGAAAAAAGGGAAGAGGGATGGGAGATGATTACAATCGCGCAGAGGATACCGGCGATATAACCTCCCGCAAACGACACCGTCGTCTGAACTCCGGTTCCATACTGATCTTTACTCTTAGGAAGGTAGTTATAAATCATTTCCACCGTGGTTTCGAAAGACGCAAACTTCATCATGGTATCTAGCGCATTGTCAGCACTCTGCTCCCCCAGTCATTGCCCGGGGTAGGAATACTTACAAGGAATCTGCCTCCCCCATAACGGGTACAATCCCTTATACAGCCCCCCAAACCCTTCCTTCGCAACAACGCTCTTCAGTCCATCCGTAGTGCCCTTAAACTCTGGCGGAATCGTAGTCTGCATTCTAACCTTAACAGACTCGAGCGGACACAACGCGATATCAGCAATGAACTCAGCGCTCGCCGATCCCGCCAGATAAATCGCCGTCTTATACCTCGCCGCCTTCTCCGGCCCTGCAAGGTCCGAGTAGAATTTCTTGAAGAACTCGTAGCCACCGTACTTTAGGCCTCCCTGGACACAGTAGCCAAAGAACGTTGGTGACCAGCCTGTGAAGATGCCACGGATGCCCTCTGCACTCGAGATTGTGCGCCAGGCTTGGATGTTTGAGCGGTAGAGCTTTGGGTCTACCTGTCGGCGGCATTTTACCAGGTCGAGGGGGGTGACAGCGGTGTGCGTTAGGCCCTGGGGTATATTAGTTCCGTTCGTGGTGCTGCTTGATGGAAGAGGGGGGGAGGGAGGCATACGCAAGCTAGGATTCCACCAATAGTGCAAGCTGCATAGAACTTCGGGGAATACATGTCTATCTTCCCCGTCTTCTTTTGTGCCGCCTCTGAAGCATGTCGAAACTCTGCCTGGGCTTCTTTCCCTAGCTTCTTAGCTTCTTCGGAGATGGATGCATATGGATACAACGATGCGGCTGAGGGCCCAAGCCGTGGTGTCTTCTGGGGAACAGCGACGGAGAATGGTGTCGACGGGAAGACTGCCGAGAGGGTGTCATATGTAGGTGTAACCGGCCCGGACATATCGGCAATAGTTGGATGAGAGCCTTGGGCGTCAATGGACGGAGCAGAAGAGGGGGAAAGGAAGTTTGGTGTCGGGAGGCAATTTATCACTAATTATCCTATTATTTAAATACCCGCGAATGGTATTATCATAGTAGGAGGGGAGGCTATTTATCGGGCACAGGGCGGGGGAGATACTGATGCATTGATGTGACGTCACTGCTCCTGTGTTATCAGAACCACAGAAGCTCGTTGCTACGATACTGCCGCTATCCATACTTCCGGTCTGCCTCACTGGTTCCGAGTTCCGAGAAATCTTGCATAGGCACTGGAGGTCACTTAATTCCGAGCTGCTTCACACTCACGGTAAATTGAGCCCTTTCACAATTCTCCCATTTGGGTGCGCCTTGCATAGCTGCTGCTGGGGCACTGTACTCGAGTACTTTGTCTGCATCGATGGGGCTTGCTCGGGCGATGACGAATTATGTTGCTGGTATTCTCACCCTATCTTTCATCTGCAGTATGGGGCCTGGTTCTTGGAGCAAAGAGCTTACACGAGTGGAGTGATTGAGGAACGTATATTGATGGAATATTTAAAAGTAGCTCTAGATATAAGGAAGGGGTGGCCTAAGGATATTGGTCGATGGGCTCGTTAATTTCTAGTGATTCATGCTTCATAAGCCCTAGAGTTCCTACTCAGTTTTTCGGTAGTGCAAACCATATCGGGGTATTCGGAGAAGGTATTTGTGGGTACCTCGATGCGTTTGGGGTCTGGTTACTGCGCTCGAGTGGGGTTTCGAGCTTTCATAGGGTCAGGGTTCACTTTCAGGATACCGGTGCCAGTGGTTGGTACAGTACGGCCGTACCAATAGCTTCGGTTGGTGTTACTGTTGTGGGTACAGTATGATAGTATTCCGCCGTTTCCAGTTGGGCTAATACTTTTATTGCTTAGGGCCAAACCCCGAGGTCTGTGGTTTCCGCATCGTTAAACACAGTCCGCTGGGGCGTGAATCATAAAGAATGTAGAATGTTTTTGCAGAGCTTGACGCCTACCGCTGCAGCGGCAAAGTCATGACATGTACTGTGCGCCCTTGCCAATATACATACAAAGGCACCCCAAAAAGAAAGAGCAAAAGGAGAAAGAAAGTGAAGAATGGGGGTAAAAAAAAACACATTATTTTAGCGAGCAAACAGACGGGAAAGCTGTAACCTGGAAAAGCCCAGCACAACGCGATATCCCGATTCACATTCCAATCCTATAGGGTGAAACTAAGCAGGCCTCCTCTTAGTAAACTCCTCCAAATCGCCCCTAGTTGCAACGCCCAGAACAAACCTCCTCCCGTCATCCGTAATGACAGCAAACTCCTCTTTCTTCAGGAACTCTTCGAGTTCTTCTAGCGCAGTATCTGGCGTAATAACCTTATACACGTTCCCCTTCTTGCGGTCGAACCTGTTCATGACTTTGCTGACGGGGTCGGAGAGTCTAATGTCGCCCTCGGAGGGTGGCCGTAAGAGCGATTCGATCTTTGGGACAGAGAGGTAGCCGAGGAGAGCACGGGTAGTGGAAGATGTCACAGTGAGTTGCGAGTAGTCGCGGTCGTGGGCCATTGCTAGTGCCGTTGAGATCGGGGTCGAGGGTGAGATGCTCAGTGCTGGGGGAAGGTCTAGGTCTTCAACTGTTGCCTGGGGTGGTTGTTAGTTTAGACTTCCATGGGAGGAGGGTGGGGGAGCGGGGGTATTTACCCCTCTGTATTTGGCTGCGGAAGAAGAGGCCATGATGGTTGATTTTGAGGATTTGATTATGACTGGAAAAATGTGCAGAACACGTGAACCGTTTGGTGGGATTGAGACTGGTATGGTGTGTGGATGGAGGGGCAGAGTTCTGGAGACTTGGCATGCCCCACCATGTTCCTGATGAGTAAGCTGGATCTGAGTCTGGGCAGGAGAGGAAGAACTTGGGTTTTTAGCGAGATTTTTAACGGCAGAGGGTGTTGATGAGAGGGAGAGAAGGTGTTTAGCAGCTTGGATGTCAAAGGGGTATGAAGAAGAAGCATCTTGGTCGAGTGGTTTCGCTTCTCGAAGGTGTGTGTTCGTGGGTTCATGGCTTCCTGCTTGTGGAAATTTTGCTATGTGGGCTGCGGGCATATTTGCAAAATAAAACATTTTACCCCTTGGATCCAGAGGCTATGCAGAGTGTGAAGGTAGGATAGGCAATATACATTGTTTGATAGGGAGCCCGGGAACTCTGTTTCGTCTGATATCAGGCCTGCGTTTTGAATCTCCATATCTTCTGCTATCATCTGTCATGCAACTGCAAGGCTCCTCACCTGCTCCTTAACTAGGGCGGCTCAAATTCCCTATCATACTCTAATTTCGGGTTGAAAAGGTCCCAAAACTATCGCGATTATTCCTAGTCGATCACATTTATTTCGTAGCTATTGATACCTCAAGATTAGCCCCTCTCTCTTTTGTCCTGAACGCCTCCTATACTCTGCACTTGTGGCGGAGAGACCCCCCCATGAGAGACCTCCCCATACACCCCGCCAGAACCCTACACGATGTTTCTCCTTCTTAGGGTGTACTGGGCCGGGGGATTATGTTTGCTAAGCAGGATCGGGGGGCTACTATAGCGGTTTTCGGGTCGGTAATTACGAATGGTCCCTAGGCAGTTCGTGGATGAGGTGGTGGAAAGTGACGTTAGCTTTGCACTACTTGGCGATCTCTTCTCTGCATGTTGGATCTCCGAGGTACTGTAGCTAGGCACCATCAGCACTCTAAGGGCAAAAAGGCAAGTAGAGGAAACAGCTAGGGAATCACATTATAGTCATAGGACCCAACTGCTCCAGCATTGGAAAATAATCTGCGGCGGGTAGCCACTATAGCGGTGGTATGATCAGCGGCGGTAGCGATTTATCAGGTTTAGACCTGCCGATGCGTTGGTAGCAGTAGTGGCCATGGCGGAATTAGGTGCGGTAGGGGCGGCCATGGTTGGTTCGTCGAAGAATGGTGGAAGGCCAGGGTGAGTTTAAGAGGGAGAAATCATTCAGATTGGAAGGTAACTGTTGTGCATGCCGTAACGCGAGTAGGAAAGGTTCAGGCACGGTACAATACGGTATCATACCATACCAACAAAAGGGTTTTGATGCACAATGGCCTGGGCGCCAAGAGCCGCCCGTGTCCTTACCGCTTTTTGTAGAACCGTTTTTTTATATCCGTATGTTTCTGAGATGATGTTGTCGATGCCTTGCTTTCTCACTTTTCGTGCAAGTATTAGAGAAATGGAACCATTGGTGGGCGGTATTTGGTTCGAGCGAGGAGAAGAAGTGCAGTTCGGGAGCTAACGCAAATGTACAGTACCAGATCTACTGATTAAATTCTCTCAGTCCATCCTGGGCTGTGTTAGCCCCGGCCTATTTAGTTATCGTATTGCCGAAACTTCGGCGTAAAGATGGATTATGATTGAGTGGCGCTAGCTGTTCAAAAATGGCCTGTGAGGATTCGGTCTTGAGGTCGGATTCTGCTGTCTAACTGAGCTAGAATTAACTTCTCTTGAGGTGGGAGTAGCGAATTTGAATAGTAGGTACGACCCTGAGCGATAGGGTGAGGCAGGATAAGTTGCCATGGGAGTGTTTTGGCTAACCACAAATTTACTGCAGTATTTTGCCCTTGGTTGTTCGTATCTCATGGAAACCTGGGATTTTCCCTTCAAAGGTCCTGAGCGGCCATTATAGTATGGGAAACCCAAGGCATCCAAACTCACTATTGTGCAAAATTTCGTCTTTTATGGCAAACGTTTTCCCTAGTTTTTGCCTTTTAAGAGCTAGCCTAAGCATCATTGGCTTTCCTCATACTTTGGTGGCGGGCCTTTTGTCGCATCTTGTAGTATTCTATCGTGAAGAGTCACTTGTGTATACTATATTGTGCCATTATATTAAGTAGAGGTGTAGTAGGAATATATCCTATAGAGGCATCTGATCCGACTCTTCTCAATCCCCTTCATTTAATTCTACCAACTTCACTACCGGGTATAATATTGGGTGTGTTGATTGTGGCGCCGTTCTCTGAGCCTAGCATAAATACTACCTTTAAGGATTCTGTAATGTTCCATCTACCATCTTGAAGTAAATCCCACCTACCTGAAGCGGTCCTATAGGTTTTATATGAGGAACTGTTTGGATACAGATCATAAAAGCTTATGGGGACACTCATTTGCAGCTATAATATTGTACTGATTATCATCTGCTATGGTGTGTCAAAAGAGCTCTCTGCTTCAAATAGATAGTTGCTGTTAGAACTTAAATACTAAACCAGCCCTCAGATGTTGGAGTTCCTTTCAAAAACATAATATGTTAGTAAGATCTAGCACTTTTTATTTATTTCTATCCTAAGCTGAAGCTGCGAGAGTCAGCTTTTGCGGTCCTTTTCCCCTCCGTCTGGTGGGGGGGTGATTTTGGATGTGCTGGCATGAAGTTCAATTATTTGGGCTATTGTAGCAGACCCAAGGATTCTGGTGAAGTATGAGACGATGTTACTTGACTCCTTATGCTGTGCTATGAATATGTATTTGTTTCTTTGTTTTTCCTAGAAGTTTGTTGCGAAATTGCCTGCACAACCGGGCGTGCCGTGAGTTTCGTTCACTAGTAGCTGTGGCAGGGCACTGGTTGAGCTGAGAGCTTTGAAGAAGAAGAAAAAGCCGGTGATTAGGGAACCCATAATGGTGCAATAGAGGAGCACTACAACGCGCTGCAGGTGATATGCGGGACTAACTGTGGGGAACTAACAATAGGGCTGGAGAAGGGGGTCGGCCTTATTTTGCATCTGGGTCGCTCTTGGTTCATTACCATTCCAGCTTTTCTGGCTGTCCTAAAGGGCACCGCCTAACTAGAGACTAATGTGGAAACTCTTAGACCAATGTCACTAAGGAGGGATTACAGGTGCGTATCTAGGTTCCGAGGAAGAGATAAATTGGTCATTCACTGCTGCGGATCTATCGCACCAGAGTGAGCTCTAAATATTTCTCATTATGGTGGGAGGCCGAGAAGACGAATCCTATATTCTTATTGTATGCTCATTCTACACAGCCGTGGGTATAGACTCCTATTTACGCAGCGGTTACCCTTCCCTTCTTTGCTCGCCCATGAATAACCTCAGATTTACAGAGATTGGTTCTTCCTGCACAGGGTTCCACCCCCGGCCGATATCCGGCCGACGTCCCGTTATCTCTGGCTTACCAGAGCCCTCAAGGCCCTTTCGAATATACCAGTCCGGCACATATATCTCCCTCCCCCAGGCTTCGGATGTCAGCAAAGCCGGAATCCTAGGATACGTCACCAGGGAAAACAAGCAAGGAAAAATGACAAAATAATGGAGGGGACCCAAGCGGTCATTGGTGATTTACAGAAATTAGATTGGAGGGCGCGCTGGGAAGTGCCCATTTCTAGAATTGGCCTGTAGCTTTTACACGCCCCTCGGTCCCGCATCTTAAAGATTCTTAGGTGGCTCTTGCTAGCTGGAGGGATATTACGATACCTCGTAATTTTTTATTATAAAGAGAGGATATACACGAATGGGATCCTTAAAGCATCGTTGAGTATTAGGCACTATGGGCACCCCCTGATTTAACTCTCCACCTAGCATCTGCCTTGAACTCTAGAGAAATACAGAATATTCCTGATTACTATTGGCCCCACAAATCATCAATAGGAGATATTCCTAGAACATGCACGGATGTGTCTAGAGAATCTATTCACTCTATGGTTTTTTTGCTTGTCGATTTCGGCTATCGGAGCAGTTCGAGCCCGAGCTTACTTTTTTAGTCATGCCAGGTCACTCGCCTTGGCCAGGTGTGCCTTTTTTTTCTTTCGAGGAAGCCTGCCCCCATCTTCTTGCCTCCGCCTAAGGGAAGTGTCTGGGGCTTGGGAGATATGGTTGGCTTCGTCTTAAAAAGTTGGTTCGTGATTTAACTAAATGGAATGGCTGGACAATGTATTCTGTATCTACTTCGGGCTCACTCTTCAAAACTTCCAGGTCGGTCACAGACCATAGAAGACAACCCCTCTCCTATTCTCTAGAGAGCATACGCACCAATGTAGTTTCTTGAAACTGCATCGGGATTGGACAAGTTGGCCTATCAAGGCATAAGGATTAGATATAAAACCGGAGGGTGTGCAAGAATCAACCTTGGTGCGCAAGCTCTCTATTGAGTTATAATTATTAGACGTGTGTTTTTCCCCTACTAGAAATCAAACTAAATTGAATAGTTGAAATAGGAACATTTACTTAGTTGCATTATAGGGCTGGCACGGTTTCTGAAACGGTGATTTCCTATTCGGTTCTCTTGACTCTTTGAGCGCACTCTAGTAGAATTATCTTTGGAGCCAAAAACTTCCGGCATAGTGTACGGGTATCCCTAGCCATCATCGAGGGTATATTTGAAGTATGTATAGTGCATTTCTTCTAAAATGCGCACCTAAACTGCTGCACCATATATCACTCAACCCTGTGAGGAATTAGGGCCATATTATGAAAATCATAATTTTTCAAGATTCTGTGCTCAATTTACACAGCCGTTATGCTTTTTATCCTATCTCCCCTCTTCTGGTTAATTGTGAGGGCATAATATTATAAACTAGTCAAATGGGGCGAAGGGAATTGGGGTCTGGAACGCGGGGCCAAGGGTTATCTGAACTGAAAGCCCGGGAACAACGGGGAGGTTATAGGGAATTGGACGCGGGATCTTGGGAAATTATTGTTTTCATAGTACAGCCCTAGTTCCTCACGGGATTGAGTGCTACGTAGTGCAACGGCCCAGATGCACTCTTTAGGTGCAAGCCGCCATATTCAAGAATTACGGGGCCAAACCCCACCAAGCGGGAACCATCACCATTTACTCTTAACTCTCTGAGAGGGTCCTCCAGAGGGCACTGAGCCTGGGTAAAAAAAAAAAAAAAAAAAAAAAAAATACGAAAGAGAAAGAACGAACTACTGCGAGTGATACCTCGTGATAAAAAAGGGAAAACCTTTCGGGCGCTAAAAAGGGTTGCCGGAATCTCCCGAACAAGGGATGCACTAGACCCTGTTTTGTTGGATTTCTGTATGGCGCTTATATGGTCCCCTCCTACTGGATATTTTAGGAAATGAAGGGGTCATTACTGCCTTGTGGAGACCGACTTCAGTTTGTGTTCGGAGGCTTCCGGGGGAGAGTTGTCCTTTCTCCAGGGGATGTTGGGCGGGGTTTTTTTAGCTCCAGCCCAGGGGAAAGGGGGGAAGAGTTCTTCTGAGGCAATCGGCGGGGGCACGAGAAAACTCTGTAATATCGACTCGAGGATTGAAGACGGGATACGGTAGTATGCAAGGTTTTACGCAGCAAATGGTAATGTCAACCGCGTAGTTTAGGATGTGGGGACTCTGCCTACCTGCAGCCGGTAGGCGAGATTAGGTTCTGGGGGGGGGCTTCTATCGCCACTTCCCAAGGTTGCAATACCCGGTTTTTTTTCATCACGGGACGGGCGGTTCGGGAGGGAGGCAGGGGGGGTCGGCGCGCTGTCCGGCTTCAGCTTGCCCTCGTTCGCTCCCGCTCGTGTGTTACGACTACTAATCGAAGTGATAAATCTCTAGATCCTGCGCTATCAAGGTGTAATATGGCAATCGCACTGCCCACAGGGGGTCTCACCTGTTTTTAGAGGGTTTGGCCGGTAAATCACCTTGGTGTGTGCGCGAGGACTTTTACCGGTACCGTAGGTTCTACTTGTACTGTAGGTAAACTCGACCCGCCGCTATTATGATACCTTTATGGTGGTTACTGTCCCCAGAGAGGCGAGTTCCCCGCGGGGTTGGTCCTTGGGGGGAAATAGTGGCTACCTCAGGAAGTATGGCGGCGGGTCGGGTTGACCCAGAATTTACGGGTGCTGTGGTTTCTGGCACTTTTGCGTTGGGATGGAGAGGAGCTGAGGTGAAACGCACAATTGCGTCAAAATCGCAGCCCTGAAAAACTTAGTCTCGACTTCCAAAGTGTCAGCCCACGGCACCCTACTGCGTGGGGCGGAAATCCTATTTGGAAGTACCGGCACATAGAAGTTCTCCCCGGTTGATGCGGAGTGGTGCGGGGAGGTGAGAAGGGGAGCTCTTTAGCCTTACTCACACTTTAAGCAGCTCACCATAAAGAACCAACCCTCAATTACAGGCATTTGTTTTGGAAGCCGCGCAATTATAGAGATTGGGAATGAGTTTCGGTGATGGTGTGAAGAGGGCAACGAGCCCACCCTCTTAGTTCGAGTCATTCACAGTATGTATTTATTTTTATCTCTCTCTCCAATACCCATATCGGGCGGTGGGGCTGCTATCCTTTCACAGCCTTGTGATTCTCTTCTCCTGCCGGTACACGACTCCTTACATGGTGGCTTGCGCCGTCTGGGTCTGGAGCAAGCCTTCATTCATTTTCACCTTCCCACACCATACCTGTCCTCCAGTGCCTTTTTTGGGGCCCCTCCAATTTTGGCTCTTGCCCCCTGGCTACAAGTACTACCGGTAAGACAGACGCGACTGCCGCGGATAATAGGAGGTGCTACTCGTTCTTAACACTATTTAGGCAGAGCTGTTATCTCAGGGAGCCGCACAAACCAACCTTGCGGGTTCAGCCGGGCCTACTTGATGATCCTGATTTTAGGTTGTTCAGATGTTAGCAGCGCTGCCACATACAAGTGTCAGGAATAGATAGAGTTTCCGCGCGGTCAATTTAGGTTAACTGGAGAAATAATCCTTGTCATTCGCAAAAAAAATCTCCCCTGGCACTTGTGTTCTGGTACAATACCGGTACTGTAAAGCTTGTTTTCATGCTAAGGTGTCAAAAGAAAGTGTGGCGTAATACCGGTACACGAGCTCCTTTGAGTAAAGAGTAGTCTTTAGGGGTGAGATGTTCATGAATGCTTACCACAGGGCGGTATCATACAGGTATTCGACAATTTTGTCACTTATTTAAAGGAAGCAGCTAACCGAGAAGGGTTGCTTTGTGGGAAATCCTGACTCACAGCTTATTGTAACCGCTTCGCGTGAAGGCGAGCTTCGCCAGATCATGCGGGACCTAGAAGTTCTCGGAAGCCTCTATGCTTTGTACTCGTACTCTGAGGTGGGTGAGGCGGGGACGAGTTTGCGTTTTTATTTGGGTTGCCTGAGACTGCGTGCTCGTGTACAAAAAAAAGCATGCCTAGACCATCTCACAAGGCTGCTGGCCTGTGCTCACAATCCAACATTACGGTACCCCTTCTTGGTTGTTGGGGGAGGACCCCAGCCGTCCGCCAAAAACATGGAAAACTCTGGAGTGGCGGGCACAACACAACCAAGGGAGAAGGGAAATTTTGTATGTAAAATGCCCGAGCGAGTAAAGACACTAAGGTGAATAGGCGCCTCGGGATAAAATGCTGACACTCGTGGTTTCGAGTAAGGTGTTGCTAGCCCATATTGTACCGTACGTGTACTCTACTTTTGACTTGATTCTGATACCCCAATGTGTACCTGTGGCGGTGCTGTTGCTGGTGAAAGTGTACCATGTAACAGAAGATCGCTAAGGATGATACATTTTCACAAGCAACACTGCCACAGATACACGTTAGGGTATCAGAATTAAATTATCAGTAGTGTACAGTCGCCCCTGGCTATAGTGAACGACAAAAACAGGGCCCTAAGCGTTCACTATAGCCAGGTGTTCACTATACCAAAGCTGACTAAGGTGGTGTTGGAATGAGGAGTAGTAACAAAACGGTGAGGGGAGGCAACAGTGGTAACCAGCCACTCCACCGGCATAATAGAAGCAGCAGAATTCAACAATGTTATGCAAATCAGAAAGGCGTTGAGTCCAGCACTGCCATGTCATGCCCTTCAATGTCAGTTCTTCCATATGCGGTGCCAGGCCAAATTCACCCAATAGCTAGACAATTCGGAGCTATACAGAATAGGTGGCATTGTGCATGGACAGTAGTACTTGAGAAACATGAAATCTGCAAGAAGCACTTTGAATCGAAGGAGAATGGGAAGATTAAGTTAGTACCCAGAACTCCAGGTGACCGGGTGCTATGCGTATTTTTCATCCTTATTTTCTTTTTCCCTATAGCCAAAATTGTTCATATGTAACTTCTTCCCCACTACCCCTGTTCATTCCCTATTCCCCGTTCATTACACTATAGGGCCTATTTTCACTATAGCAAACAAGATTTGGTGGGGCCCGAATATTCCTGCTCTTGCCGTTCATTATAGCCAGGGATTCACTATGTCCAGGTTCATTATAGCCAGGGGCAACTGTATGAGTACCGGTACTATTGAGTAGGAAAAACAAAATTCTGTCTAATTTGTCTCATGCTCGGTGCATAGCCTTGCCTACCCAAGTTTTCATCACGGTCCCTTGCTTGCTGGCTTGCTGGGAGTGGACCCTGATTGCCCGCCAGAAAATGCGGCAACCCTGGAAAGGCGGGTGCGGCGCAAGCGGGGAAGGAAGGGGGGTTTACATGCAAGTACCCGAGCGATCAAAAGCATCGCAGTGAGTTGAAACACTACTAGTAGAGTGAGTCAACTCCACCTAAAGCAAACGCCAACGCTCGGGATCTCGAGTGGGGCCTTGATGGTGTACTAGTCCTACAGTAGTACTCGGGTGTCAGGGTTAGTCCGCGAACACCAGGATTTATTCTGAGCATGAGCTAAAGTGGCAAATATCCAATAGAAACCTTGAATAGATAGTTCAACCAATAGTAAAGCAGAAAGCGTTCGAGGAATTCTTCTGGTTTTCAACACACACCCCTTAGTGCGTGCGCTATTCCTAATATCGTCGTTAGCTTTGTCAGCCCTGTGTTCGCGGACTAGCCCTGGTATCCGAGTAACAGTAGACTGTACGGTACGCTATCGCACACTTGCAGCGTGGAATCACGACAGCCGATATTAGTACTAGAGGAGCATTGGGGAATGGTAAACGATACGCGCCAAAATATGGAATCCTGTTGCCGACGATTAGCCACTTCCGCTCCGCGAATAAGCGCAGGGGGTGCTGTGCATTGGTGGTGGTTGGTACTAGTACTCGTACATGCATGGTTTGCAAATATTTCTGGGCTGTTCCCTGTAGTTCTGCAGTTGGAGTGCTGGCTTCAAGTGGGTTGAGCGTATGACCAGGGGCTTCGGGTAATCGCAGTGGTGGAGGCAACTGGGGAGAGCGTTAGTCTTGTTGTAAAGGGGCGCACGGCGCTAGGGAGATATTAGCTGCCATCACTCGTTATCACTCCTGCACACTAGCGCTTGTTGAGGCCCTTCCGCAGCGACTGGGGCAAAGTGCATTGGAAATGGTTCCTCCCCCCCCCAGCTATGGTACTGGGACTCATATGGTACTCGCAATGCCGAAGCGTTTTTAAAAAAGACTGCTATTGCATCCCACCAAAATTTGGCCTTTTCGCTTGGGTTTGGGCGGTATACAGTAGCGGTCTCTCTTAAGAACGCTTCGACATTGCGAGTAATGACTAGAGAGCTCGAAGACAAATTTAGATTCGGGAAGAAAAAAGAGTTAAACGACCGCAGACTAACTTTAGTTTTCAAGTGAAAATAGAGAGAAATCACTCCAGAGCGTTATCCGGTATCTCCGGGAGCTACTGAAATACCGTAGTGGGAAAATTTGTGCCGCTCCCATGAGTGCTTGAGAGAGAGATGACTAAGGTGCCGCCTCAGTGTTCTTCACTGATGGTGTGTGAGTGAGAAGGGACGATCATACCGGTATCTAATATTAGCCACAGTCTAGAGTTTGCACATCTGAGAATTTGTAGTGATCAACAAAGGTTGCTTATTCGCCTGTGTCTCAGACACTGACGGGAGGAGGCACAAAATTTTACACCGTTTCAGCAGTCCAGGAGAAACACGTCCCAGGCATGTTGAACCAGAACATTTGAATCCTAATTTAGCATGGGAGCACGGGAGCACGGATGCACATAGACAATTCTTCATACAAATTTTTACCCTCTGGGTTGGGGTTCAATATGCCTGGGACGTGTAATACCGGCATTGAAGTGCTGTCTGAGGGTGTCCATTATTTCCTGCATTTGGAATTAGTTAATCGTGGTCCAGAATCCCAATTTGGGTACATTTTGGCTTCCGTCTCCTTAACAGACCCAATACTGGTATCATACTCGAGTACTAGTAGCCACAAGGTTCACAGGGGAACTTCCTGGAGATAGGCGCTAGTGATTTTGGAGGTTGAGAGCTCTGGGGCTCTGGATATTCTATGGCAGTGATATTGTGCAGTATAATTCCTGTATACGGAGGGCTGTGCATGACGAATTTCATATTCAAATTCTTTGGTGGGCTGCTGGAGGGGGGGTAGGTTGTGTAACTGGGCTAGTGTATCACAACCGCTGGATCGGGGAGGCATCCTGGTGGCTCGCCCAATCACAACTCACATTTAGTTTTTGCTTGCCAGGAGGCAGTAGAACTGGCTATGGCTCGAGCCATCTTCGACTGGTTGGCTGTTGGTATTGTCGCCGTAAGCACCACTCTGATTAGCTTAGGGTCCAGTGCGAAACTGGGGAGGTTCCCCCGTGACGTTTGCCCGATGATGCTTGATCAAACCATTTTGTTCGGGCGCTTAACCATACCAGGGCCTCCGCCCCAGCGTGCTTGTAATTATTAACCCAGTGGGAGATAGGCCATCCTTGGGGCTGTGGGACGAGTATCATAACCTGTATCTCGGCGGGGGATGTCCTGGGAAAAAGAGGCGCGCACAGGTGTAATTTGTGTGTTGTTCTGATTCACAGGATCTTTGTTGAGTGGTGGGCTGCGGGTAGCTGGGGTTTTAAAGACGACGCACCTCCCTGTCCAATTCCTACCACCCCCAACTCCATTCCTCATCGACTTATTGCCGCCAGATTCAAGCAACGCCTCCAGGACTAGACCGACACTGAAAGTACTGGTGCTGCTCCGGTACAGCATTTTAAAGACCGCACCTACACTTCTTTACTACAATTAGCTTTGATTCTCACGTCTTCCGACTACCTCTTTTTTCTTTATAGGACCCAGCCAAGAACGTAGGCGATGGAGGACACCTCCGTTTCTTCGGGCACCCGGGCCCACTACTTGTTAGTCCTTCCTCTTAGGTCTCCCTGCGCGGGGCCTAAAGGTTCGTTATTGCTAAGCTAGCTGAACAGGGGCGAGAACGATCAAGTTGCCCATCGTCAGGGCTATGCCGCCCAGGTACAGGCCCCCTCACAGCCCGCCGGAGGGATTCAGGGCGGGGCCCTGGTCCTGACCCTGGCCCGGGGGAGCTGGTGGATAACGTTCGGTTGGTTAGTTGGAAAAGTCAAATATGTCCCTACAGAATTTGGCCGTATGCTTACCATGTATTCTCCGAATCTCGTTTTTCCGAGGATATAGGATCCTGGCCTTATTTCATGCCATTTTCAGAGAGCGCCAGCAAGACGAGCCCGCGAGACCCGCGAGACCCGCGAGACCCGCCAGCCCTCAGCCCGCGCCTTCAGCGAATACCATGACTATTGGGAACGGTAATAGCAACGTGGGAAACACAAACAATAGCCACAACAATAGCTATAACAACAGCAAAACAACGAATGTCCACGGGCCCGTAGGGGCAGTTGGTGAACATGCGAGAGCCGAGTGGAGTAATCCTCAATTCAACTGGGGGTCAACTTAACCACCGTAACACCATTGTGGATGATGTTCACTGGGACGGTTTCATGGTTCTCTAAGCGCGCGTTTGGGTCCGTCTGTCTAGTAGGGGATCGGATGCCGCTATCAACGACTGATTTTCGCGAAATTCGACCTGCGATCTCCTTTAGGTGTTACTTTTTTTTTGGATTGTTTATGCGCAATGATTTTCTGGAAGTCTCGCTTATTTCAACATCACTATTCCCCCCGCTGCCCACTTTCTAACTAGAAAAACTTTTAAAAGAATATCCTGTTATTTTTACATTATATTATTATGTGGGAGCGCTCTGTTTTTATTTATTTGTTTATTTATTATTGCTCCATTTGTGGTGCCATCAGTTTACTACTGTTACTACTAATTCGTATCGCGGCCATTATTTCACAGCTATGATGGGATCCAGTGAAAAAGCCATCCGTGCGCGCACTAGTATGTCATGCGGCTACAAGAGGAGTTAGGTTTTCACTACCTTTCTAAGCCTTATATACACGACCTGAGACAGGAAAAAGTAGTACTGTAAAAGGGACAAATAAGTAATGAAGCTGGGTAATGTTGATAAAGCGTATCCGTCGCAAAGAGAGAAGAAAGTCGTCAACTCAGGAATACTCAGGACGGCATGTAACACGGGGAGTAGGGAAGAGCGGATAAGGCGGGACAACAAACCATTATCGCTCCCCCCAAATTCGTACCCTCCTGAAATTCGGATCCCGTGCTAGGCAAGTCGGGCACCAGCGGTACCAGTAACAATAGGGCGGAAGGTACTTGATAATCGATTGTGGCCCCCCGCCCCCCCACCTACCCACTCCCTTCTCTTTTTGCGGCCTATTGGGTATTTAGTAATAGACTATCACTTAATCTATGCCCACCGGTATGGCTGATACCCGACCTGCGTGGCCCAGAATTCGAATTCGAGGGGGACGCGATGGTACACCACTAAACTGGCCGAGTGATGACCTGTGATTTGCGGCGTGAAAAAACGGTGTCGGAAAAAGTCCCGACAGGAACCTCACGACCCCGACGCCTCTAGGGTAAGACTGTGTAAACGATTACCACAAAATCACACCATACCTCTAGTGAGGAGGACACTCCCGAGTTGAAAAAATCCTTTCCACCATCGCAAGTCCTGTCGATGGTTCCTAGCCCTAGGTTAAAGTTAACCCAGAAGGGAGCTAAATTAAAACTGGCACTCGCGGGGGCTACTCTCGTCTGCATCATCCCCAGTGTGGGGCAGTGCTGGGGCGTTTATCTTTGCTGTTACTACTGTCGGTGATGGGGCTATCGTTATAGGGGTGGGTATTGTCTGTCTCCAGTCAAGTGGCCACGGGGGTCTTGCACCAAACAATCGAGGTAAAAATGTAGTGGTCGGAGTGGCACACGTTTTAGTATTCACGCGCAGACCAAGTCATGGTGCAACGAGCCTTTTTTGGAAAGTTTTTCGTTGATCAACACCATACCTGTAACTTTGATTGGGTCTAAGAATTGTTGAGAGGTTGCGGGAGGGGGGAGCACCTGCTAGCCCCCACTGAGGGGTGTCTTCAAAGTGTCCGTTCGCCAGTAAAGTGCAAGTAGCAGAGACTCAATCAGTGGGGTATGGGGCGGTGAGCAGAACAAGGTTGGGGGCGAAGGATGCATCCAAGATGCAATGGAACCTGTGTCATGGGATTGCGCTTCTCGGCCGCCAGCGGCTCTGACTTGCATGATATTGCGACTTCAGAAATTCTCGAGGGCTGAGAGAAGGCTGAAGAGAGAAAAGAAAGAAAGAAAGAAAGAAAGAAAACGCTTCATGTGCCTTCGACACATCTTAGCCCACTATGATGGCGTTATGTCTAGATCAAACAGTGATCATTGGAATTATGGTTGATCTTCAGGGTCGGGTCTCGGCTTTTGAGGGGTAGAATAGTGCTTAGGGACAAAACGTTGCCTCAAGTGGTGTTTTTCTTTTTTATCAATTCTCCAAATAACAGACTTGCTTTTCTTTTTTTTTTCCTTTTGCCTTTTGTTCGATCGATCGCTTGATCGGGGTACGGTTCCGGTACCGCGTCCAGGAAGTCAGCTTGCGATAAAGTCAAATTGAAATAAGGAAAGAAGCTCAACCTGAACGAGTACGGTAAATCTGGCTGGCTATGCTTGCTTGCAAGTGGCCGACAGTCATTTTTAATAAAGTATGGGGGCGCTCCAATAATTATTGTTTCCCTTGCATATTGGTATGCGGTACGACCACTCAGGTCTTTACCCACTCGCACCAAGCAGTGACGATGATGCCGAACACAGGCACAGCAGAAACACGTTCCATGGACAGACCTCACCTGGCCTTCCTCGAGCCTCTTTTTGATTCAATTCCACCAACTTCACCATTAATATTGGGTGCATGGTTTATGACACTGCCTTATAAACTCGACAAACTTGCTATGCAGCTAAGGCTGTTACGCATACTGTACAGCAAATACGGTGGGATTCCCCCCCGAGCTCGCCTAATTCCGACGTGGTCGCTGAAGTAGGCCGTGAGGATCGCTTCTCAGAATGGGGCTCAAAGATTGTCGTACTCAGGTTGGGTGGGCAGCGGGTCTGCCAGGGTGGGAGCAACTTTTCGCAGGACTTCCGAGTTTCCCCTCTAAGTAGAGCGCTGTTTTATTTTGCTGGTACCGGTATGGAGACTAGTTTCATTTTGGGATACATTGGTATATTTCTTGTTTAACGCGAGATTAGGGTATTTGTCTGTATGGGGTGGGCGGGTTCCTATCTTCTGTTCTTTCGCGGAAATTGAAGTATGGTACAGACTTTAGGTCACCGATATTGCCTTGAACGGCACATTTTGTCACTTTTTCGTGGCGCTTAGCGTGAGAAGGGTCTCGTTTTTAAAACTTACCATGCTTGGGGGTGAGCAAGGTGCCTTTGTCCGGAGTTGTATGGGATAGGATGTGCGCTTTGACAGTAGGCTGCGCGTGTGTGCTTCTGGTGACTACGGTGAGGTTCTGTACTAGTACTGGCACTCGAGTATAGTACTAGGGTATACTACATTCGACATCATCTGATTGCCATTAGATCTGAACAACGCTGCGAGAACTAAAACAACCCTGAAATTACTAGTAGCCTACAGTAAAAAAAAAAAACTTTTCGGTTCGCTATCTCACGCAGGCCTCTAATCTCTAGATTCAGAAAAAAAAAGCGTCGTTGAGCAAGTGTCGATGCTTTCCTGACCCTGTGTAGCCTGAGTTCTTTGGATGTGTGGATCTCATTAACCGGTTATCGCGGTTCCTTTCGCCTGCTGGGCTTAACCTATTGTGGGCTGATAGGTCCAATCAGATTATTTATACCTAAAGTAAACAGGGCCCTGCATCAGATTTCCATAGGTGGATCGGCTAGGGAATTCCGAGAGTTTTTAAGGTATGATACTAACTTGTTTCGGTGCTAGACTTTATCAACAACATCTGCACTTCGTTACCACAACCAACTTCGATCCTAATTTCCCACAAGACCTAATCAAGAGCACAGGCAATGGGCAGAACCTCTGCCTCTTTAGAGATCGATATCCCCTGCGAGTTGGTCTTCCCGCCTGGGTTCCCTGTACAGGTGTAAGAACCCTGGGGGTTCGCCATTGCTAAGCCGGCTGAATAGGATTGCGGATGATCAACCTCTAGTTCAACTAGCTGACCCGACTCTGAACAGGGGAGAGGTTCACGATGTGGCCCCAACGCTAGGGGCTGGTGGATACTTAGTTTATTGTGCAACTGGTTAGTTGAGAAAGTCACATATGTCACTACAGAATCTGGCCTTATGCATACCGGTATCCCCCAAACCTTGGTTTTCTAGGGATCTTGCGCTTGTTTAATATGATCTACAAGCCACCTCCCAACCCCCTCCAGCAAAATGGCTCTGAGAAACTCCCCAGCCCTTGACCCGGACCTCGCCCCACGAGTGCTATGGGTCTCGGCGATGGTGGCGGAGGTTTCGGCAGCATTGGCGATAGTGGCTATAGAATTTACAGCGGGCCGAAAAGATCTTTGGTGGGGGTGTGCACAACGGTTTGTCTGGGTCCACTTTCCACTAAGATCCACGACTCTATCCGCGTAGCGGCTGTACTATTGTCGTAGATAGAGTAGTGGAGATTTCATGATTTCCTATGGGACAGGCGGGCTCCCGTATTTGCCATACTGCCCACAAACAGCGTGAGGCTTCAAATGCTGCGTTGATAAAGAAAAACCACACATGTTGTGATAAGGGCTGATGTTTTTGTTTAGCGCTGGCTGACAGCGCAGCCCTCTCTCGTAGCTTTTGCTTGGATTTTTTTGTGGGGCGGTGTGGTATAAAGATTAATGTGTGATTAATTTCGTTAAGAACCGCTGACCGGAGGCTGGATACTATCGCCAACAGCCGCTGGGGAAATACCTTCTTGGGTAGATTTTTGTGGAGTTCTTCAATCTACCTTCTCTTCATGTTTTACGGCTTTGCCTTGCTTCCTTCTTTGTATTGTTTCTGCCTGATGGTTTTATAGGATGTCTTGCTCATTTCATTATCGCAATTCTTCTTCTACCCCTCCTTGACCGGGAAGCTTCTCTAGAAAAGAAAAAGAAAAACGTGTTGTTTCTGCATGTGGCCGTAACGCTTTACTTGTATGCCCATTTTATTTTGCCCCATTCACGGTGTCGTTAATTTATTACTGTCCCCACCGATTTATATGATCGCTGTTGTTTCGCGGCTAGGCCCTAGTGCAAGAGTCATTGGTGCCGCGCACTAGCGGGTCGTGCCGGTGAGCAAGTCATCAATACGCGCGGCCTTGGAGTGTCTGTCGGAAACCGAAACAAGTGGTCAACCCAAAAGGGTACCCAGGATGGGGAGTACTGTACTAGACTACCATAGGACTACAATCCTGGGCACTGGGACCGAAGAGTGACGCATTGTGACCAGGCCCCCTGGGCTACATCATCTCTCTCGCCAGGCAATTCACGAATTGAAAATTTGGCCCCTGTAGAGATCGATGGCGTCCATTTCTAGTCAAGTGACAACAAAGCTCTCGGGACCCAGCAATCGGGGAAACGATACTCGTGTTTTGGTATCATCGGGGGATTGGGGAATGGGAAAAGTGTTACGACATCAGAGATGCAAGCCAGTGAAACCCGAGGTGGTGGGCAGAGCGAGGCTAAGGTCAGGAGTTCACCAACGGGGGACACTACCGTATGTGATATGATTGCACTTCTCATTGGGCGCACTTGGCTCTGGCTCGGATGGCGCTTTTTTTTTAGGCTTTCACTCGAGCAATTGCTTACCGTAATTACCGGTAGAATATTGGAACCGTGCGTAGAAAGTCGGCTTTGGATAGAGTTGGAGCGAAAGAAGGGAAGAAACTTGGTGTAGGCTCGCGGGTAAGAAGTGCTCATGCATTTTTCTTTTTGGGAAAACGGGTATTTCGGGGATATTTCGGGAATTTCTCAGAGACACTTCGCCTTTCCTCAACGTGGCGTTTACCGTTCATCCCCCTTGTGGCCTGGTACTCCCTGTCTGGGACGAGTAAGTTTGAGTGTTGAGGCTTGCTTGCTGTTGGCCAAGCAAGAGATTGAATAAAGCTTGGAGTATAGGCTTTGAGCCACTGATATTGCATTCTTGACCGGCGTAGTCTGTCATTTTTTGGTAGCGCTTGGAGTGGGGAGAGTATCGTGTTTAAGGCCACTCGAATTATATCAAGGAGGTGAATGAAGTGCCCTTGCATGATGCTGTATAAGATGAAAGATGTAGCACACCCTATTAGTGGGGTATTTGATTCTGGTGGTAGGCGAGGGCGCATTGTAGCATCATAAGTATGGCTCATCTCCAACATCTCTGAGGCATCGGCGATGCCGTACAGCTACTACAGGATCCATGATACTAAAAGGAACTGCCTTGAGGAGCCAAGATAGGAGAAGTAGGGGAGGCCAAGGCGGGGTCTTTACGGTTTCGAGGACTTGTCGGGCACTGGGAGGGTTATGTTTAGCATACTTCCAAGGTCAACTGTACTCGAGTACGGAGACACAGCTCTTAAGCTTTGTAGGTTCCGCGAGCAGAGGTGTTCTGCTAGTGGGTAAGGGCAACAAACCCCGCTTGTGGAGCCTACAAAACCTAGGCGCTGTATCTCCGCAATAGCGACTATTGTCTGGGTGTACTGTACGGCTCACTGATGGGCGCTCAATATGTAGTGGGACGGGCTACTGTCGTTTGGTTCTCGAACTTCGGACACCTAACTGCCACCGATTAATGAGAATTTACTTTTCCTCTCGTGCCACGGCGGCTGTACGGGCGCTATTTGGCATACACCTGAAATTAACCGCTCTGTACGACGTCCAATTATTCGAGTTTTTTCGGTAAAGGATCTGGAAACGAGAGCCCCCTTTCCACCGGCTGGGTGGCTGTGTACCGATAACAGTGGTTTTAGATGCTGGCTACAAGCAATTCGGGTAGGTTTCATTGCTTTTATGTTAAGAAACACTCTCGGCTAGTACTTCATAAAGACCATGCCCACTCCCATCCAATTTCATCATATTTAATTATATTCAACATCTGTATTAACGATATCCAAACAGCATTACGAGAACAACATTAACACCGAGACTGCCAGTTCTACCCCCCTGCTATACTTCAAGGATCGAATCTGCGCTTCATTACCACGACCAACTTCGATCCTAACTTCCTTCAACTATTGCTTTTGTCTTTACAAAACGGAATAGACAACATGGCCATGAGCGATACCACCGGAGAGGCTTGTGATGCGGCCCCAGCTCAGGACTCCTGGTTCATGGCTTTCTTGTCCTTCTGGTTAGTTGAAAAGGCAAAATACGCCCTTATAAGTTCTAGCTGTATACTTACCAGGTATCTTCAAAATCGTGGGTTTCTCACAACATAGGTTCAACTTTCTTCTTGGTTTACCCATATTCGGGAAATTCTTGCAAGGCAATTCTAAGAAATCCGTCAGCCCCCAGCCCAGCCCTCCTCTGGGGACATCGATGCATACGAATCTTGGTGATGATAACGAAGAGTCCGGCAACATTGAAAGCTCTCGTACCACAACTGTTACTTACGACATGGAGCGAAATCCTAGGGGTGAGCGTGCCCAGGGAAACGATTCTGAGAGACTGGCCCGCGTTCTCCCTTCGATCAGTACTAGCGCTGGCCATCGAAATAAAGGCTGCTCGAACATTCAGGATAGTGGCAGCACTAATATTACTTATAACAGGAGCACCGGGGCTTCGGCTAGGCATGTGAGGAAGAAGTAGAAGAAGTCCACCTTCAGCTAGGGCTCACAACTCTATCACCTAACTTGGTAGCCGTATTATCGTCTTCAGTGAGGGACGGGCGGGGTTCTATGATTATCTATGGGATGTGTGATATGTTTTCGGTCGGTCTGGCTAGCCGGAGACTGGATACCACAGCCAACAACTGCTGAGGAGATATTTTCTTGGGGGGAGGGGGGGGTTTGCAGAGTTCTTCCATCTATCATACTTTCCCTTTCCCTCGTGTTTTGTTCAAAATGTGAACGCCAGGGGCACAATCTATTCTATGTGGATAATACTGCGCAAGTGCGAAGGGGGTTGCGAGGCACGCTTGGTGAGGAGTAGAGAGCAGATTTGGTAGGAGTTCTGGTTCTTA
>Ga0307509_10001624_pt1 | contig 37729 bp, 33 predicted proteins | sample 10_EM_MG_FD_202245 | JGI IMG/M metagenome (GOLD analysis project Ga0307509, IMG submission 202245) | Populus trichocarpa ectomycorrhiza microbial communities from riparian zone in the Pacific Northwest, United States - 10_EM | ecosystem: Host-associated > Plants > Roots > Unclassified | place...
AAGCAGCAGCCCTCTGCCAACAAACTTCTTTTGATATGCGTCGCGTAGAAAATCTGGAATGCTCCCTCTTGCTATAAGCCCCTTCAGAATAGCTCCCATCATGCGGGTGAGGGTCTGGTCCTGCTGGGTTTGGAAATCGCAGTATAAGAATGAGACGGCGGGATCTCCTTGGCTCGCCTGATCGTACAGGCTGTCAATCACCAGGGAACTAGCATTTCTCGTCGTCAGTGATATCCGCTTCTCTCGGAGACTCCGGACACTACCTTAGATACGTCTTCCCCACTCCCGGATCCCCGGAACAAAACAGGACAGCCTTATCGGCCCCACCTTTACCCTCCTTCCATTCCCGAAACTGCCCCGTTTCCAAAAGCCAATTCCCGATACCATCGACTCGCCCGCTGCGCACATCTTGGTGCCTGTGATCTGGCTCTAGCGGAGAGAGCCAACTCCTAATTTGCGCATCCACGTCAGACCCGTAGAATTTGTTGTTGAAACAATCTGTGAATTTGCCGCTGTCGATGTTGCCATCGCCCATGTGGAGCGATACACTCTGGGAGGCCTGGTCCATGATGGTCTGGCTGAAATGTTGGTAGACAAAATGTTGTTTGAATACGCAAACGGTGCAGCGATTTGTTGGAGTATGAGGGGAGGTGGTTATCAATCCTCCGTGAGTAACTTACAGTACCGTATTTTTTCGCAAATAACGAACGAAACTGGGCTCGGCGTGCATGAGAACTATGAGATATGAGTGGTGCTTGGCCTCTGGAGAACCCAATCCATCTGCCCTGGTGTAACCTGGTTGCATCAGGTTGTCGAAATCAACCACTCAAATCTCATAGTTCTCATGCACGCCGAGCCCAGTTTCGTTCGTTATTTGCGAAAAAATACGGTACTCGAGTACAGCTGAAGAATGCGGGGCAGTGTGCCTTATTATGCGACACTACCCTCCAATCATTTCCATTCGTCTCGTGTGTTTATTCGAGCAAAATGTGTTATGTGCGCAGGTCACATTATGCAGCCATGCTCATTTTTGCTAGCAAGTACAAGTAGCCTGCAGAACCCTTGGCGAAGTTGCCGGAGCCACACCCGCTCCCCCGTCTGACTAGCGAGTTCAACATGTCCACTCGGTTACAGACCAGGAATCTCCCTAGTTTTCCCCTATCATCCTCTAATTGTGCTCAAGTAATTGTAGCGCTAGTTAGCAGGTAGGTGAGCATTTATGGACGAACGCCCCTAGTCGAGACAATGGTATGGTGACTCCCGGAACAAAACAAGAAAACCTTATCCGCTCAAGACACACTCTCTCGCCACTGCCAAAACTCCCTTGTTTCCAAAACCCAATCCCCAATACTTTCGAATCTATACGTTCGCAGCTTCGAGGCTAGATATTTGGCTCTAGAGGGGAGATCGGACAAATAATCTGTGCATCCTTGTCGGGCTTATACACGGTGGTGTTGAAATTACCGATGATGTTGAAGCAGTGGCAATGGCCATTGTCAGGATTGAACGACTGTGTATGTGTAGTTTGGGCCATGTTATTTTATTCAAAATGTTAAATGTGTAAATGGTGGGGAAATTTGTAGCGGTATCGGGGGAGTTCACCACCTTCCGGGAGTAGAAAGCGGGGCCATGTGTCTCATGCTGTGACTGTACTCGAGTACTTGGGTACGGTTGAATTTTTTCCTTGATTGGTTTCTTATGTATGATACTGTACATTTTCCTTGACGAGTAGTCCCTCTTTTGGACATCACCCAGAGCTTGAATTCTGGGTACTTTAAAGCAATCATTATATTTCTAGTTGATATAAAGTTATTTAGCTGGAGAAGTTTAATAATAACATAATATATTCAAATAAATACACAAAAACCTGAGCTTATAAGATAATTGGAATATATTAAAATGACAAGTAAAATGAGAACAAAAGTAAACATTGTATTCACACAGAAACGAGCTTATCTTGAAACATTTTTGCTTGGTTACCCCTGTTGTGTGGCAACACGATCACCTAAAAACAAAACTGAAAAGGAATATTGTCAACTTTTTTCATCTTCTGAGGCCCCCCGGGATCAGGTTGCTTGTTAATCGTTTATATTTTTAATCTTATCTAATAGTCACCCCTCGGCCAAGTAAGTGCGCGACTGACCCGTCCACGCGAGTGGCGCATGCTCATAATACAGAGTCCAAGAGTCTGATTTTTTTTTAATTTACACAAGCTCATATGAAAACTTTGCCTAGAACCCAATTGCAAGTGATAATTATCAGACAATTTGTCCTTGAATTACAGATTATCCCTTTTGTATTTCAATATTGCTAATCCTTATATTTTGTTATTATTTTTTACTAACCCTATCACTAGGTGTAATCCTATTATATCTGTAAATATTAACCTTGATGGAGCAATAATGATTTGATCTCATTCAATCTGGATGCTTTTCAAAAGGTTAGAATAGTTACATATGATTAGGGGATGCCCCATCACTAGGTACACTCAGTTGCAATCTCACGAAATCTTATTCGATGGAGCTCTGGGAATATAGTATCTTCCACACCCGTAAAAGCAATTTCCCAAACCTCTATGATGAATAACACGATCTGTGTACAGTAGCCAAGCTGGCAGATGCTCATCAAATCTATTAACTAGACTCACTGCCCACTGTCAGACCTAGTCCCAAGGAACATTCATCCAGCCCAATCAAAATCTAGCCAAGCTAATCAATCTTTTGATTAGGAATTATAGAATTAAAGTCGAATGAGTCCTTCCTGATTGCCCACTGTAGTTATTTGATGAGCGAGAGCCCTGTCGACATAGAGTCACATATATCAAGCCAGAACTCATTGAATTAAGAAAATAAATCTGAAATAACCCTATTTTTTCTAATCTGTCTCCTTACGAGGCTTTTACACACGAGATACCTTATTACAGATATAGAAAATGACAATTTTAAACCAAAAAAACAACTTTCTCCCTGCTTAAAAGTCTTCCTACGCCTATCAAACTACCAAAACAAATAGAAACAAACATGTGATAGGAAGAAACAAGGTCTATAACTAGTAAAAACATGCATTTTGACCCTTGGGATGATCTGTTTTACAAATGATTTTTTTTAGGAGGCAAAGACCTGTAACGGAGGTCATTTGAGAAGGCAGAACCTAGAGATCCCGGGTTAATCCAGAAGGCGCAGACCAAACTGGGTGGCGCGTCTATTGAGAAATCTTTGTGCAAGGGTTTCCACATTTTCCGTAATTCCCCTTCTTGCATGTTTCAGCCAGTAGCATGAAGCATACTCCCTGAAAGGAATTGCTGGAGAGGCCGAGTCAGGGGTTGGCGAAAGATCCCAGAAACTTCTGAAATTGAGGCATGTTAAGCAAATCTCCGCAATCATTGAGTGCGGGGTCGGGAATAGGGTTGGATGGTTTAAGAGAGAGACCCGTAGACTAAAGTGTAGCGGTCGGACAATGGATGAAGATGGCTCGACGATGACAAGGCCCTGACAAGATGACAGGACTGTCTGTAAACTGTGAGCGCCTTCGAGATCCTGATCATCAGATCCCGTCTCCACCCCAAGAGCATAACACAGTTCCTCGGCGTGTAGCGGTCGTTCCGAATGTAGTACCCACAGGAGGACGTCCATTCCGAGTTTTGATTCTCTTTTCCCCTCCTTCTTTATTCGATTTATAAGGTAATCGTAGAAATCACCGAATCCATCGCCTCGCGCCATCTCTTCAAGTTTCTTTCTTCTCCTACGAATTGTCGCCTGTGATAGGATAACCTCAATGCTTATCGAGACAAGGAGGAATCTGTACACAGTAATTTGTATGATAAGTATACATCGTTGATGAAGGGAAACGCCAAATCTCCTACTCACATATCCCACATCTTGTCCTGAAAGGTTTTCAAAATTTCCGCCCGTAAATTACTGTTCATCACCCCCGGCTGATGATCATCGTCTAACCTCTTCTCCAGATAACTCTTGATATCATCTTTGTGAGGACTGACGGGTATCACAATCGCCTCGGGGAAACAGTCTTCAATACCTTTCCTAACAGTGGGCCTCCCGGTGAGGAATATTCTCGTGCTAGGGAACTCCTGAACAATCTCTTTTAGCGACTTAAGAAGCACTGGAAGATCTTTTGAGGGGAATTCGTCGAGTGCGTCTATACAGATGAAGACTTGCGGTAGCGAAGCAAGAGCCTCCTTCAACAGTTTCATCAGATCGGGAAGCAGCAGCCCTCTGCCAACAAACTTCTTTTGATATGCGTCGCGTAGAAAATCTGGAATGCTCCCTCTTGCTATAAGCCCCTTCAGAATAGCTCCCATCATGCGGGTGAGGGTCTGGTCCTGCTGGATTTGGAAATCGCAGTAGAAACATGCAACGGCGATGTCATCCTCCCTTGCCTGATCGCACAGGCTGTCAATCACTAGGGAACTAGGATTTCTCGCTGTTAGTTATTTAGGCTTCTCTCAGAGAATCCGGCTCCTACCTCAGATACGTCTTCCCCGCTCCCGGATTCCCGCCGCAAAACAGGACGGCCTTGTCGGCCCCACCTTCACCTCCCCTCCATTGCCGAAACTCCCCCGTTTCCAAAAGCCAATTCCCGATACCATGGACTCGCCCGCTGCGCACATCTTCGTGTCTATGATTTGGCTCTAGTGGAGAGAGCCAGCTCCTAATTTGCGCATCCTCGTCGGATCCATAGAATTTGTTGTTGAAAGAATTTATGATGTTGCCGGATTCAGCGTTACCGTCGCCAATGGTGAGCGATACACTGTGGGCCATGATGTAATCCCCAAAAAGTTGGTTGAGGAAATGTTGGTTGAATGCTCAAACAGTCCAGCGATTTGTAGGGATCTAGGGGAGGCTACCGTATCAACTCCCTGTAAGGACAACTGAAGAAAGCGGGGCAATGTGTCTGATTATGCGACATTACCCTCCAATCATTTCCATTCGGCTCCTGTGTTTACTCGAGTAAAATGTGCTATGTGAGCGCAGGCCACATTATGCAGCCTTGCTCATTTTCGGTAGGAGGAAGCCTGCAGAACCCTTGGCGAGGTTGCAGGAGCAAAACCCGCTCCCCCGTCCAGCTGGCCAATGCAACATGTCTCCTCGAGCACAGACCAGGAATCTCCATCATCCTCCTATTGTGCTCGAGTAATTGCAGCCCTTGCCAGCGAGCAGGTGAGTATTGGTGGACAAACGGCTTCAATTGAGATAGTGGCATATGGTCTTAATTTTATGACCTTTGTGAACACTGCTATTTCATATGGGCAGAAAGTCTGCCAGAGTCTCAGGATTTGGGTATTATGCAATTGCAGTCGTGTTCGCAAACGTTAGAAAACTACGAGTACTGTACAGTAATATAACTCGAATAGTGATTCCTTTCTAAGTATCATACGAGCATTATACGAGGCTAGCGGCAAAAAATCTGCCGCTGTGTAAAGTTTTCCACTGATAACAGTCACATTCAGGACCCCCCCACCACTAATCTAGAGGAGCAATCCAAATCAAATCCGCAACTAAATTTACATGTAAACAACTCTCCGAACACTACCTTCTAGCCCTCTAGAAATCTGTATCTAAACCGGTCGAGGAATTATCAAGAGAGCTGTGGTTGGTACATCAGTCTTGGCGCAATGTCAGACTATTTTGTATGGGAAATAGCAGCCTTTGGGAAAAAGTGGAGTTCGCACTGGCCGTTCGGCGACCACAACCACCGACCAACTTTTATTATCTAAGAGAGAATCACTGCACCTATACCCATGAAACTACTACAATATATGTTTACATACTCTCCGGAGTGGTGAACTCTCGTCTTTTGCCATTATCAGCGAAAGGCATTTTGTCGCCGAGGAGCAAATGGGGTGGGAAAGCGGGGGTGGTATCGTACTCTTTCGCTGTGTGCCAAGCCATAAACGTGAACCCCACTTTTTGCCAGGACTGATAGCAAGGCTTCGTGCAGTTTTCAACCACAACTTTACAATATTGAGTGCTGGAGTACCGTAGCCAACAATTCTCTAACAATTTTTCAACGCTCTGGGAGATATCTGTAGGAATTTCGGGCCATACTATCAATTTTGAATTTTCTTCAGCTCCAGAATGTATTAAATGGAACGTGCGAGGTAGCCTGGTGTGGATTGTTACATGCCTTTCCAACGTGAGCTTTGTCGCTGGCCTCTTACAGCGCAGTGTACTTGTACTGTACTACCGGCTTCTCATCCTACTCGAGTGCTGGTGCATACTCCCACTGTTGTACATGCCAAAATGTTTCCACCCCCCCAACCATCACCGTGAACTTCTATACTCTAACAAACAAACCAACATAGAATAAGAGAAAAGGAAAGGACAAAAGGAGCGCCAGATAACTTTATTCCCGTGGGTTCAAAGAAGGGCAAGTTTCTAATATAAAGAGACGAAAGGGATGAGCATACGTGAAGGGGCAAGTAGACAAAATTCAATAATTTATCTTAAGAATTAATTATATTATTCCGTGCATTCTCCTCAGCGATGGGCCTTACCCTCCCACAAGACTTCCGCGCGCAGGGTCCTGCTCGCACAATTGGTCCGTAGAACAGCGAGTCGATTTCCCATGCCCCAACTGGTTGCAGTTTCTTCTTATTTCGGCATCACCTCGGCTCTTATTTGCCCTAGGGTTGGTTCCGGGGGCATCAGAGTGCTGGTACTTAGGGCGGTGAAAGTGACGGAAGCAGAAGAACCGGCAGAGGGTCGATACAAGAGCGAGAGTCGCCGTGGTTTGAGCGGCACTGAACTCGGCGACGGTTCCGGTCTGCGGAGGTGGATGCGGGGGTCGGGGGTCGGGGGTCGGGGGTCGGAGTGGCAGGGGCCGTGATACTGGCGCTCACCAGACCCTTTAGGATCTTCAGTTTAGGAATTCACTTATTTCCCTTCCGTGCCTTCAGTCGCCTTAGAGTTCCCGTGTAGGCTTCCCTTAATCTATTTCACTGCCACCTTTCCAAGTTCCCTTCTTCCCTACGGATCGTCACCTCTTTCGGAATAGGGCAGGTATTTAGCTAAATAAACAGGAACCTACATAGAATCCTTGGTAAGTATACATCATTGACATAATGGGAATGCTACACACATATCACATCTTTTTCTAGAATGCCTTTCATAGTATGCGCCCTTAGGTTCTCGCTCATCACCATTGGTTCGTATCCCTGTTTAACATTGTCTCCAGATACCGGTAATATCGTCCTAGTTAGGGAGTGGGAATCGCAACCAACTGCTGAAGTAAATCTGAATAGCTTCCGTGGCATCAGGCTCAAGAGGCTCTACCAGATCCTTTAGAACAGTTCCCATCAGACCAGCACTTATCTGCCTCTCCCGGGAAAGGAAGTCGCATTGTAAACGGGCCATGGCGGTATCTTGCTCCCCTGCCCAATGGCACAACCTATCGATAACCAGGAAACCGGTATCCCTCCCCGTCAGTGGTATTCGTTTCTTTCACAGAATCCCGCCACTTCAGATATGTCTTGCCCACTCCCGGACTCCCGGGGTGGAACAAGACAGCCTTACTGACTCCGCCCTCTCCCTCCTGCCACTCCCGAAACTCGCCAGTTTTCAAAATCCAATCCCCGACACTGCCGAATCTGCCGGTTCGCACGCCTTGACGCTTGATATTTGACTCTAGTGGGGAGAGCCAACGCATAATCCGTGCATCCTCGTCGGACTTAGACGAGGTGGTGTTGGAGCTATCGATTATGTTGCCGCAGTAGGAATTGCCATTGCCAAGGTTGACCGACTATGTGTATGTAGTTTGGGCCATGATATTGTCCAAAACATGGTTGAATGTGTACATGGTGGGGAAATTTGTAGCAGTATGGGGAAGTCCATCGCCCTGTGTGAGCAGAGTAGAAGAATGCGGGGCGATGAGGCTTGTGATGTGACACCCTTCGGGCACAACACAGCCACCACTACCCTGGCAGGATCCATGGCTAATGTGAGACATGGAATAATTTCACAACGGAAGCTTCCCCTCTTTGAGCACGCGATTATATACTGTAATTGATTATTCGAGTACAAGCTGGCATCCTGCGACTATGACGAGAAAGACTAGACACTATTGATTCTGGAGGAATAGTGAAATGTTAATTGGTCAACCCATGAATTATGTTTTGCTATCGCAACCTTGAAGCTCGAATAAAGAGCATGACCGGACAATGTCGCGAACAGGATCGTGTCTCGTCTCTTGAAAAATTAAGCGTATGAGTGAGTAAACAGGATTTACTCTGGGTGGTTGAAAATTTGTCATGCACGACATTACCTTGTTGGCGACATTGTTCCTGTCATGCTCTTGCCGGGATATTCAGGGGCTTTTCTACCGGTAGTTCAATGAGGTACTGGTAAGTTACTCGGCTAAGGCTCCCACAACCCCATCATGGCCTTTGGAGAGAGCAGATGGGAGTGGGGCTCTGTTGTGGCGATCTGCTGTGGCGGTGCCAATGGCTTTCCCTCCTCAAACAAGCTTTCCTCCCGTAACTTCACCCCATAATCCTTGCGCAGAGCCGCCAACGTGAGTCTCGCTCGGCTAAAAAATGTGTCTGCCTGGTCAGGCCTTAGATTGACATCCTCCTGTTCCTGCAACATCCCGATAACCTCCTCTTTCCTCTTGCAGCTGCTGTATGAGAGCCGCGCTCCCCATACTATCACTTGCTTTGATCTCCCATTCCCTCATCCCTAGGACAATCGCGACTACCGGTTTCTCTACGATCCTAAGGGTGCTACCCCTTAGAGTCCCACAAATATCCCGTGCCCTCCCCCCCCTAATGCTGATTGCCCAAACATCCATCATAATTATAGCGCGATAACGGTAGTTAAGCAGAAATCCCTTCAAATCTACTAACGGGGCTTAGATGGAAACTTGGGCTTAGCCCAAACTCGCCCTAACGAAGCCTACACTAGCGAACTCAACCTAACCGTTTAACCCACTCCGGCAATCGGACATCCCTTAGCGCAATCCAGGCGGGGCACCCTACGCTATGAAGGAACAGTGTTTCTCAGACGAGGTCCACCAGTAGGTCAGAGAGGCGGAGCTTGCTGGATCTCACCAACTAGTATTCTTTATTATTATTGACCTGCTCCGCCGGGCTTATCGCGGTTTGGTAATGTGGAACGGTCAAGACCTCCGGCACCAGGTGACAAAACTTCTCACTAGTGACTTGAGAGCCACAATGAACCGAACCGTTCCACCTTAGTTCTTGATTGAGCAAGAAGAAGACCATTGGGTAATAGCAGTATATAGAAAGAAATTAGGCGTTAAAAAAAAATACCCAATATTTCACCTACAGTTCCCAGCCACAAGATGCCGTAGTACAGATTTAGAGTGTAATATAAGTTCAAGTCAAAAACCCCCCCCAACTTTCAACACACCCGGGGACCGTCCCCGTCTGTTTAGACACCTAGGTACACTGTAGGAGCGGATAAAAAAATGAGGAAATAGAGCAATGTCCGGGGTGGCTAATACCTGCCATTTTACCACTCCTACGTACTAGTTCAAGTCTATCCAACATTTCTTTTTAAGAAGCGAAGATGTGCAACAAGGGAGAGGTTAGAAGGCAGAGCATAGAGTTCCACCCTTCCCGAATTCCTCATTGTTTAGGGCTCGTTGACCTATCATAAACGGCCCTCTAGCACTTCGGAGCGGTGCGGGCCGTTAAGAGGGGGGGGGTAGCCGGTTGGAGGGGTACGGGCAAGTAGATGGCGCCTACCAATCGAGCTAGGTCACTCAACCTAAGGCGGGCTCGGCGGAGATTGAGAGGGTGGCAGAAGGTTCATCTGAAGCCTCACAACCGTCTGCGAAAATCTTCCTATGTACATTCGGGAATTGATTGTTGGAAATGGTGCTGCTCGCCTTACTCTCATGATACTTCCTTTTGTTCGGATAGCTTCCTGGAGCCGGCTTGTTTGTGGCTTCGGAAACGCGCTGAGGATTCGAGCATACGGCTCCGGCTCGGGCATAGGTTTGTTTTCGGAAATGCGCTGAGGTTCGGGGCATATGACTTCGGTTTCGGCGTCGGGCGTGTGTGCGTGGCAAGCATTTCGAATGCAGGAATGCGCGATAGTATTTGGGATCGCGCAGCTTTCGGGGAAGCTGGGAGAAAAGCGGAAGCGCGGTAAGGCCAGCGTGAAAGAGAGCTGGAAGCCCGGTGGCAGTGGGAGAGTTTATTTTCTTTTAGTTAGCCCAGGGGTGTGCTCACGGCGAGAGGGGACTCACATGGATTAGTATGGTGTCCTCATGGATGGATACGATGTCTGTGAATGATATATATACTCCTGTAATCGCCCTTAGTTTGTTGTTAGTTGCGAGCTATCGTGGAATCGCTGAGCGCGAGCCCGTGACTGCTACTTATGAAAAAGATTTTTCCCCGCACATGAGAGTGTGCGATAGTTTTCGTTGTGAGTTGGCTTGGCGTTTCGCTTCGTCATTTATCACTCGTCGTGCATTGTATGATGGCCGCCGTTGAAGTCTAAAATTGATATATAGAGCGCAAGGCACCTAAAGAGTGTACCGGAAGGATGCATTCTTCAATTCTAGGTCAAAAGGTTATAAATAATCAGATATGGTTTTGAAGGTTCTATGTTCAATAGAGCAGTTGACTATTTTTATTTTATTTAATAGGAGACAATAAATGAGATGAACTGCGAAAATATCAGGAGGAAATAGCACCACTCCTTTTTTTATTATATGGCGGCCCAATGTACGAAATCATAAAAATAAAATCTGCCAAAGGAAAGAAGTGAAGAACACCTGACCTCCAAAACTAATTTCTCATTATTTATAACCCTGCCACCTAGCATTACAGGATGCAACACTTGCAGTACCGGTATGATACATTCTTTAGATGCATTGGACCAGATGGTTGTGGGTTCGCTGGGCTGCCTCGGTGCGTCTCCTCCGAGACCGCACACATGTCGTCCCCGCCCAAATCTAGCGCGATTTGACCCTGAGGCTGGAGACCACACTGCGTAGCCTGCCGATTGAGAAAGCTTCGTGCAAGCTTTTTTGCGTTTTCGGTCATATCCCTTCTTGTGTGCGTCCCCCAATAACAAGAAGCATATTCCTGAAGCGGCATTCGTGGGGGAACCGAGTTGGGAGTCGAAAGATCCCAGAGGCATCGAAAATTGAGGTATGTCAAGCAAACCTCCGCAATCGTTGAGTGGGGGTTATGAAATAGGGTCGGGGTACTCAAGAGATGCTCCTGCAGAGTGAAATGCACTAGTCGGACAGTGGACGAAGACGCCTCGACCGTAACAAGACCCTGACAAGATGATAGAAGTGTCCGTAACGCAGGAATGTTATCGGGATCAAGATGTGTAGATCCTATCTCCACTCCTAAAGCATGACAGAGCTCCTCGGCTCGTAATAGCCGTTCCGAATACAATACCCACATTAGGACCTTCATTCCAAGGAGCGATTTAGTTCCCTTCTGCCCCCTCAGTCGTGCTAGACTTGCTGTGTAGGCATCGCTCAGTCCATTACCTTGTGCTACCTCTTCTAGTTTCTTTCTTCTCCGACAAATTGTCACCTCCTCTAGAATAGCGTCGATGTGTAGCACAACAAGGAGAAATCTGCGTGCAATCATTGGTAAGCATACATCGTTGATAGAATGGAAAGGCTAAAATGCTCTTACGCACATATCACACATTTTTTCTAGAATAGTTCTCACAATCTCCTCCCGCAAGTCATTGGTCATTGCGTCTGGCTCGAAATCCATGTCTAATCTCTGCTCTAGATAATCTCTAACATCTTCGGTGTTTGGGCTAATGGGTATCACAACCGCCCTGGTGAAATATCTTTGGATGTCTTCCTCGGCATGAGGCCTCCCGGTGAGGAATATTCTGGTCTTAGGGGACTCCAGAACAATATCTCTCAGTGACCCAAGGAGCTCTAGCAGATGCTTCGGCAGGCATTCGTCGAGCGCATCAATACAAATGAAAACTTGTGGTAGCGAAGCGATAGTCCCCCTCAACATTCGTATCAAGTCCACAGTTAAGAGCCCTCTGCCACCAATCTCCTTTTGGCCTTCTTGAAACGCTTCGCGTAGATAATTCGGGATGTTCCCCATGCCTACTAGCTGCTTCAGAATGGCTCCCAACATGTGGGTGATCGTCTGCTCTTGCTGAGCAAGGAAGTCGTAGTATAAGCCTGCAACACCGATTCGGAGCTCTTCCTCCCCTGCCTGATCACACAGGCTGTCTATCACCAGTGAACTAGTATTTCTTGCCGTCAGCCGCATTCGTTTCTTTCAAGGCATCCTACCACTTACCATAGATATGTCTTGCCTACTCCCGGATTCCCGGGGCAAAACAAGACGGCCCCTTCGGCCCCACCTTCACCATACCTCCACTCACGAAACTCGCTTGTTTCCAAAAGCCATTCCCCGACACCGCAAAATCGGTTGGTGCGCACACCTTGATGCCTGATGTTGGGCTCTAGTGGGGAGAGCCAACGCATGATTTGTGCATCCTCGTCGGACTTATAGTAGGTATGGTTGAAACTGCTGATTATGTTTCCGCTGTGCACATTGCCATCCCCTAAGCTGATCGAGACTGTATTTAAACTTTGGGCCATGATTCTCTGTCCAAAATATTGTTTGTGTGTGGGGGTGGTAGAGAAATATGGAGGGTCAATAGAAGAGTTTACAAAACCTTTCTGTGCCGCAGAGCTGAAGGGGAAGCGGGGCGATGTGGCTTGTTGTGTGACGTTGCTCCTGTGCTTGGGGTGTGCGCAAAAGTCTGGTTGGTCGAAATTACCTGTGTGTAACGAAAATTATGCGGCTGAATGGGCGAGAGACGCGAATTTTTGGTGAAGGAAAAATGGCTGTCGAGCCTTTGAGGCGGTGGCTGGAGAATATAGCGTACGCTGAGTGCTTCAGAAGGCGCGAATCAGGGGGACTTCGACAAACTTACCCTTCACCCCCGGGTGCAGTACCATCCCGCCACCTCCATCTAGGCAAGACATAACTAGTATGAGAGATGGGAGAGCTCCCCGTGAGTGTTTCTCCTCTTCAGTATCTGATTTATAGCCGATTGCCAGCTGGCATGCTAGATACTGCGGCGAGAAAGGCTATAAACTATTGAATCAGATGGAAGGGTGGAAGGTTAGTTGGTCAATCAGCCCACTAATTATACAATTGCAATCTTCGGAACCCAAATATCGAGGGCGAGGAGGCTCATTTCTTTTTAGCAATGTATGCTCACATGTATCGTAGTCTACTAGAATATTTCATCCACACTCGGCGAACCTGGGCCAGGGAGTCAGTCACCTGTTATGCCCGACGTCCAGCACATCAATCACTATGATCCTATATCATCCGACCTACCAATTCGCTATCAATGCTATTAATTTGCTACCTTTATAAAGACTCCTACACAGGGGATGAGGATCTGAAGTTGGCCATTAGGCAAATTCAATACTACTTCATTCACCCCGCACTATTATTCGCCCCCCGTTCCAGACCTAAAGTATCACCAAAACCCAGCCTCTCGCTCCGTCCGAAGCTCCTCCACGATTCCGGTCAATCCATCGCAATTTCTATGCCCTACTTGGATGATTTATGATGTGGTGTACCAGGTGTTTCGGCGATGCGAAGGCAAAGAAAGTACTCACTCCGGCAACCTATCTAGCAATTCGTTCTAATACATTTTGCTTACGTCAGGGACAGGATATAGAGAACCATGTTTTGCGAAGGAAAAAAATTCAAACACCTATTCCACACTGGAGGTATGGCATCTTTACTCTCGCGCAGGGGAGACTACCGAGTAACTTAGCATCTATCGTGTGCCTCGGGTTTTGTGGCCAATTGCCGGCATAAAAGAGTTTACGGTACGAGAGTGATGGGAGTTATGCTAATGGTGTGTGGAAAGGGAGGAAGGGAGCAAAGGTTGGATGGGTATGATAGGCGGCGCAATATTCTATTTATTATAGTTTCCAGAACTTTTTTTTTATTTATATCTAACTTCATAAAGCGCCTTGCATTAAGTGGTATTCTATGATATCTAGTTTCCAAAGAGTTTCAGCCGTTTTGGATAAGGAAGCGGGCAGGAGCTGTCGCTCTACCGAAATTTAATTAACTTAAAGAAAATGGTGCTGGCCGAACTTTTTTTTTGTTATTTGTCTTTTGTTTGGGGTCGTGGGAATATAATTCAGTTGATAAGTTGTCTTCGTTTTCATCCAGATTTGTGCATGTAGTCCTATCCTAATTAGAATTTCATAGGGTTTGATCGCTAGAGGAGACCGCGCCGGGAGTGTTTGTGGGAGAAAGGAGTTTTCCGGGGGCAGTTTTCCCTGCTTTCCTTGTGAGGCGACAGGCGACGACGATGATGGCTCCGACATCCTACCAGACGAGAAGGGGCCGACAAACACCACTGCGACAGGAATTGATTGTTTTTCTCTTTTCTCCTTTTGTTCTCTCTCGAGCACAGTATGAACTTGTGCGACCCTATGCGAACCTTTGCGAACTCTTGCCTGTAGGTTCTGCTTATCAACATTCTACTAAAAGCAAACCCGAATAACTGTCACTCTATACAAATGCGACCATTTCATATCTTTCCATTCCCTCCCTTAGACCCAGTATCGATTTTTTCAGCATTTTACTCCAGACTGGGCGTTGGTAGCACTTAGCACAAGCTATCATAGACCAAAAAAAAAAAAAAACCTTCCTTACTCTCCGGTTGAGACAGAGGTTGGAATAAGGTACGGGCCGGGAGATTTCGCACATTAACCCTCCTGGGTTAGCTGGTTTCTTTAGATACGGTACTTGTACCCGCAGTTATGAGCCACCACTCCACTTCTGCGCAATGGTAGAACAGGTTTGAATCGGTAGGGGTAAATTAAAATTAGGAGGCACGATGGGGCCTTATTCCTGCTATCATCAGGTCCGTCAGTCAGTATGCCCAGCGCTCCGGTAAACCCAACTGAAAGCATGGAGATACAAGCAAGTGGGCTGTTGTGGTCGGTATTCAGTGACAGTAGCTTACTTAATCCGTCATCGCTCGTGAGCATCCCGTAAATCGAATTAACTTTAAGCTTGAATTAAGCGACGCGATAAGCAAGGCCTCTCGTGTCACCCCAACTTGCGGTTCTTTTTCCTTTGACATCACTAGGCTCTTAGTAGGGCTAGGGCTAGTACGGCGCAAATCACTTAAAACCTACACCAGGTTGAAACGGAATCAGTGGCAACCGCACCAAATTGCTGCTGCTTACTTAACATTCTGAGAACCACATACGAGTACAGTGACAACCCTATTGGCCAACTAAGTACCCACCACTTTTACCTAGTATTCTGTCCTGCGAATATCTGGGAACTTGTTTCACTCTCACCAAAAATCTTCAACTTTAACCTTCAATAATTTTGCCTAGTTTGCACCTATTTGTGAAATCGAACCATGGGGACCAAGCCCTCTTGATTCTCTATCTCTTCACGGTTTCTGTTTCTTAAAATTCTGTGTTTTGAGTCTGCCATCTGCTCCCCGGTTTGGGCATATTTGAGGTGTAGGTTTTAAGCGATTCGCGCTGTACTATAATCAGGGCCAGTTTACCTATAGACGGCCGTCTAACAACCTGAGACGATGCCGACCGTTAGGGGGGTTTGCCAGTGGGGGGGGGGGTGCGGCAAAGTACTCGAGTAGATGGCGTTGACCTAGAGTAGGCAACGTACTCGAGTAAGCGAGTGGCGGTCTACTGGTAGCTACAAGAATATATGACCGTGGAAAATTGGTCAAAAACCTTTGCATAGTTAATTAAAAGTTGGTTGAGACGCCACCGTCTAGTTTAATCACCAATTAGACCGAGTGAGCCCTCAGCGAGGCGACACCCTCAGCGAGGCTTGGCGTGGCTTGACACCAAATTTCGGATCAAACTGCTAACAAATATTTGCCAAGCCTCGCTGAGGGTGTCGCCTCGCTGAGGGTGTCGCCTCGCTGAGGGCTCACTGGGTCTATAAATTTAACTTTTAGAAATAGGCAGTTATATAAACGAGCTTTAAGCTCTATAAAAGATAGTATATTAGCTAATCATGTAGCTATGCCATTTTCCTTACATACCTTCCATTGTCTAACTTTCTTTGACGGTCGGCACTGCCTCTAGTTGCTAGACGGCCATCTATAGGTAAACGGGCCCTCAGTTTGGTAGAGGTAAGAAAAGACGGGGGAACAGTTGGACGGTAAAGTCGCGGCGGGGGTGATGTCGGTTCCGGGGTGATGTTGGGAAGGAGTGTACACAGCAGATGTAGAAACTAGAATTGACGTTTGACGTCATTCTGAGTAAACCAAATGAGTGTAATAGAAGGGAAAAAAAGTACCAGGAAGGGTTGTAACTTATCTTTGTTTGTACTGAAGCATCCCCCAGTGTATCTGTGTTCCCGACATCACTCCGGAACCGACATCACCCCCGCCGCGAGTTTACAGGAACAGAAATCGTTGAGGTTTTAGGAACACCGGCTCGGTGACGGTTATAATCTGCCGAGGTCGATGATGCGGGGGCATGCGGTTCAAGTGAGACGGGCTATTGTATTGTACGTGGACAAAATTAACCGATCAATAAATACTCATAATTTTTTTTAGTCGTGATGTTGTCAACTTGGTCGATACAACCTCCCCAGCCCAGCCAAGAAAAATAAGTAAAAATAATTTTAAATAGATAACAGTAATCAGTACTCAGTATACAATCCATTAGCTGCAATAAAAAAACAGAAGGTGTTATGAGGTGCCCGTTGGTGGTAATAACCTTTGTGGGGACCCGGAAGCGATGGGTTGCCAAGCTCACCCGAGTGTTCGGTTAATTTTGTCCACCCACAATACCAGCGTTCAAGACATGCGCTTTAGGAATCTGCGGTTCAAGCATTGGTTTATTCCTCCCCCCTGCTTTTGGTAGTCTTGGAGTTGCGGTGTAGGCCTCGCTTATTCTATGGCCTTGTATCCTCTCTTCAAGTTTCTCTCTTTGACGAATTGTCACCTCCTCCAGAAATAGCGCCCGCTTTTAGCGAAACGAGGTGGAACATGCATCGCATCATTGGTACATAAAGATCATTGACGGAGTGGAAACGCTGAATGCTCCTACACACATCAGACACCTTTTCTAGAATAATTCCGATAGTATGCGCCCTTGGGTTCTTCATGACCACTGGCTCGGCATCCCTGCCTAAACTTGTCTTTACCCGCGGGGCCCAATTGAAGCTGGACACTTTGTATGGGAATTGCCACTATAAGTGTCCGGGTTCAATTTGAAAGCGCTGGTAAATTTATATAGTTCCTGATATCGCCCAGCCTAGGGCGGGTTGGTGTCACAGCTACCTTAGTGTGGCACCCGTGAACAGCCTCCCAGCCTTAGGGTCAATTAGTTCTGGTAGATCCTTCAGAGCGGATGCCCTCAAGCCGCCGATTATCTGCCCCTGCTAAGCTAGGAAGCAACAATAACTAGGAAATTTGTATTTCCCGCCGTCAGTTGTACACGTACAAGCAGTCACTTCTTTCCGATCTCCCGTAGATATGTCTTACCCACTCCCGGATTCCTAGGAAAAATAAGCCAGCCTTATCTTCTCCACCACCACCGCTTCTGGACTCCCGAAACTCTCGCTTCCAGAAGCCAACCCTCAACGCCGCCGGGTCTGCTGGTGCGCACGACATGATGCATTTTATTTAGCTCTAGTGGGGAGAACCAGCGGATAATCGGTGAATCCTCGCAGGCTTATACAAAATGTTGTCAAAACTATCCGCTACCTTAGCCCAATTGGAATTGCTGTCGGCGAGGCTGACCAATTGCCTGTATGTGGTCAGGGCCAGTGTATTTAGTCTAGAATACTGGTTGATGTAGAAATCGTACTGAAATTTGTGGAGGTTTATGACCCTGTTGAGGGCGAGGCTGAAGAAAGCGGGGCGATGTGGCTTGTGGTGTGGCGTTACGCGGGCTCCACCCCCGAGCGCACAAGGCCGATATGAGCTATTAGAGAATTTCTTAGTGAGAGTCGCTCCTCTCTGAGTATGGTACCTGATTTTATACCTGATAACAGGCTGAAAATGCTCCACACGATTGTGGGAAGCACGAAACTTCAAGTTAGTCGGGTAGTGTTAGCCGCACTATTGATCAACATGAGGGAGGGGTCAATGAACAGAACAAAAAAAAGTCTCTGGTTACTAAATCATTTTTAGCGTAGCCTTCGTATTTTCTGATAAGTTGCTGCCTGCGTGGGACTAGAATAAAATATGTAGTTAGAGGTGGTCAGGATTTTCTATTGCTACCTCCGTAAACCCCCGAGAGAAGGGCTTATTATTGCTACACAAGAGATGGGATGCGAAAGATGCGGATGGTGGTCACCTGGTGGCATTTGGAGGGACTCAGAAGATGAGACCGCAGCCCGGGTCTATGAACAGGACTTTTTCAAACTCATAGTCGGCTTCAATGATACATATTTACCTATAACAGGCTGCGCTATACTATACACATGTGTTCAAAACGTATGGGGCGGATATTAACTTAACGAATAGAGGGAATGAGGGTCAGGAAGTATGATGATACGAATAAAATTTGACCAGAACTCCAATAAATTGATAAAAGAACAGAGGAGTAGATGATGAGCAAATAGCGAGCCAAAAAAAAAAAAGAGGGAGCAGTGGGAACGCCCTTTCTAAAAGCCTATTTACATTGTCTACGGTGGAAACCATGGCTACACTAATCTAGTACTCGGTAATTATTTATCATGTGAGAATATATGTGATAGCGGAGAAGGAATGATGTAAATGAGAAAAGCTAAGAGACAAGTAAAAGAGGCGATGAGGAAATACCGGTCGAGTATCAGAGAAAGGATAGATCGGGTATGGTCAGCATGGTTGTAAGTTGCCCCTGGAGCGGACCGGGGTTTTAGTGACGGCATGGGAAGGAGTTGAGGCAGAGTGGATCCCTCGGTTGAGGAGAGGTCGCTATCTACATGCTCGGGAATAAGGTCCATGGGATCTGATATCCCTTGTCGTTCATCGAGGTTTGCCGGCGGGAGGGCAGGTGGGGTGTTAATGTCCGTGATGTCGGTACATGGATCACGATCTGTGAATTGCATATCCACCACACACCCGTCCCCATTCCCGTCAGATGGTGGGAGAGGCGTCTGGACACTGTTATCGGTTGCGCGGGAATAGGGATCGCCCCGTAGAATTCTGGCAATTTGATGATGTCCTTCAGACAGAGCCAACGATAGTGGAGTTTGGTCGTTCTTATCTCGGGTGGCGGTGTGGACGCCTTGCCGTTCCAAAAGCATTTTTACAACCCCCACATGCCCACGCAAAGCGGCCCACGAGAGTGGCGTTCGTCCATATTCGGAGTCTGGATGGTCGGGATTGACGCCCTCTCGTTCCAAAAGGATCTTTACTACCCCCTCATGCCCGTTCCTAGCTGCCCACGAGAGTGGCGTTCGGCCCCATGTGCTGTCCGGCTGGTCGGGATTGACGCCCTCTCGTTCCAAAAGGATCTTTACTACCCCCTCATGCCCATTCTCAGCTGCCCACGAGAGTGGCGTTTGGCCATGAAAGGTGTCTGGCTGGTCGGGATTGACGCCCTCTCGTTCCAAAAGGATCTTTACTATCCCCTCATGCCCGTTCTCAGCTGCCCACGAGAGTGGCGTTCGGCCATATCTGGTGTCTGGCTGGTCGGGATTGACGCCCTCTCGTTCCAAAAGGATCTTTACTATGCTTTCATGCCCCTTCCCAGCTGCCAACGAGAGTGGCGTTTGGCCATAATTGGTGTCTGGCTGGTCAGGATTGACGCCCTCTCGTTCCAAAAGGATCTTTACTATCCCCTCATGCCCGTTCTCAGCTGCCCACGAGAGTGGCGTTCGGCCACAAAAGGTGTCCGGCCGGTCGGGATTGACGCCCTCTCGTTCCAAAAGGATCTTTACTACCCCCTCATGCCCGTTCCCAGCTGCCAACGAGAGTGGCGTTCGGCCCCATGTGCTGTCCGGCTGGTCGGGATTGACGCCCTCTCGTTCCAAAAGGATCTTTACTACCCCCTCATGCCCCTTCTCAGCTGCCCACGAGAGTGGCGTTTGGCCATATACGCTGTCCGGCTGGTCGGGATTGACGCCCTCTCGTTCCAAAAGGATCTTTACTATCCCCTCATGCCCGTTCTCAGCTGCCCACGAGAGTGGCGTTCGGCCACAAAAGGTGTCCGGCCGGTCGGGATTGACGCCCTCTCGTTCCAAAAGGATCTTTACTACCCCCTCATGCCCCTTCTCAGCTGCCCACGAGAGTGGCGTTTGGCCACATACGCTGTCCGGCTGGTCGGGATTGACGCCCTCTCGTTCCAAAAGTATTTTTACGACTTCCTCGTACCCACCTCTCGCGGCCCATGTGACAACGGTGCCCCCGGTGCAATCAGTCGCATTAACGTCCCATTCCTTCATCTCCAATACAGCAGTAGTTATCTCTGAGATCCCGCAAAATGATACTCCGTGGAGTCCTGTAAAACCTGCTGGCCATGCCGCACTGTCGCAGTATATATCTGAGCCTCCAGTTCGATACCAGTGTAATAACAATAGTTTCGCAGATATATGGTTATCAAACACATCCAGAACCCTAAGCGCAAGTTTCTTGACATTATCGGTCATCCCCGTTCGTGCGTGTTCCCCCCAGTAACAAGAAGCATAATCTAAAAAGGGCATATCCAAAGGGGCCCAGTGGAGATTTGGTGGAAGATCACGGACAGAACGGAAATTGAGGTATGTCAGGCAAACCTCCGCAATTGAGGACTCGGGGCTAGAGAACAGGGTATGATCACCTAAGAGATGCTCCTGCAGAGTGAAATGTACCAATCGGACTATTGACGAAGATGCCTCGACGGTCACAAGACCCAGACAAGATGCTAAAAGTGTCCGTAACGCAGGAACATTTTCTGTATCCATAGTTTGGGATCCTGTCTCCACGCCCAAGGCATGACAGAGCTCCTCGGTCCGTAATGGCCGTGCCGAATACACCACCCACATCAGCACCTTCAACCCGAGTATTGATCTATCCCCCATTTGCGCCTTCAGTCGCCCTATAGTTGCAGTGTAGGCATCGCTTAGTCCATTCCCACGCGCCATATCTTCAAGTTTCTTCCTTCTCTGAGCAATTGTCACTCTCCCTAGAATAGCGTCCATGTTTAGCGAAACAAGGAGGAATCTGAACACGGTCGTTCGTAAGTGTGTATCTTTGGTAGAGAGGAAGCGCCAAATGATGCTCCTACTCACATATCGGACATCTTTTCCTGCATAATCCTAATAATGTCGGCCCGTAAACCATCATTCATCGCCTCTAGCTCGTCATCCCTCTCTAGCCTCATCTCCAGATAATTCTTGATATCTTCCATGCTAGGACTGATGGGTATCACTACTGCCCTGGGGAAATATTTCCGAATTGCTGCGCTGACATGGGGTCTCCCCGTGAGGAATATTCTTGTCTTCGGGGACCCCCGAACGACATCTCTCAGCGACTCAAGAAGCTCAGGTAGATGCTTCTGCAGGCACTCATCGAGAGCATCGATACAGATGAATACTCGGGGTAGCGAAGCCATAGCGATTCTCAGCATTCCCACCAAATCCACAAGTAGTGGCCCTCTGCCGCCAAACTCTGATTTCGCTTTCTGAAATGCTTCGCGTACGTTGTTTGGGATATCCCCCCGACTGACTAACTGCTTTAAAATAGCCCCTATCAGGTTGGTGATCGTCTGCTCTTTCTGGCCAAGGAAGTCGCAGTAGAAGCCTGCAACGACGATATCTCCATCCCCCGCCTGATCGCATAGCCTGTCGATCACCAGGGAACTACCATTTCTCGCGGTCAGCAGTACTCACTTCTCCCAAATAATCTTGCTACTCGCCTCAAATATGACTTCCCGACCCCCGGATTCCCTGCGCAAAACAAGACAGCCCTGTCGACTCCACCCTCACCGCTTCTCCACTCCCGAAACTCGCTCGTTTCCAAAAGCCAATCGCCAACACCGCCGACTCGGCTGATGCGCACATCCTGGTGTCTATTACCTGGCTCTAGCGGAGAGAGCCAACGCATTATCGGTGCATTCGCGTCGGATTCATAAACGGTTTTGTTGAAGCTCCCTATTGTGTTGCCGCAGTTGACATTGTTGTCGCCGACTTTGGTCGATTGGGTATGGGTGGTCTGGGCCATGACGTTCTGTTCGAAGTATTTGTAGTTTGTGGAAATGGTAGAGAAATAAGGAGTAATGGGTGAGTTTACAAAACTTCTTTGTGTTCAGGGCTGAAGGAAAGCGGGGCGATGTGGCTCCTTTTGTGGCATCTGAGTCACTTTCCAACCATCTGCAAGCCAAGGAAATCCGAATGGCATTCGCGGTTTTGGTTAGCTGCCGCGCCCGCACTCAGCCTCACAGAAGACTGCTATCTTATGGTGAAACCCGCCCCCTCCAACAGGTAATTCTTACCCAATGACCGGTACTATGGCCGCGTGAAAAAAAACAACATAATGCGTCAGATACAGGTACCGTAAAATCTCGTGAAATCCACCATCTCCGGTCTGCGTCCAAGTATACCCCAGCAAATGGCGACATCCGCCCATGATAGGTTTAGCTTGTCAAGTTGACAAGATCTAACACAGCCAAAAGACTCAGGCTATGCCGTGTCAGGAAAGAACTAATCCTTCTGGAGAACTTTTGACTCAAACCCCAGAGATTAGGCGCCGCCGGAGATTGTGGATTTCTCGGTATTGTGATTTGCGCACCGGAGGGTAATCGCTTGGTCGTGTAGACGCCGGGGGGTTATTGGTGGCGTGTCTCGCTTGTCTTAAATCTGCTTTATTTTTCGCTTGCTCTTAACTAAGCTCCCCTTTTGCTTCAATGAGCACCGGTCGACAATATTCAGGCCTCATTTGACCTTTCTCTCTTGGTCATTTTCATCCTGCACTTTCCGCATCTAACCAGCCACTGTGGAAATATATGTTTGAGCCACCGCTCATGTAGTTCAACTCGCGGCCTATTATTTTTGGCATAATCAAACCCCCACCTGACTCCAGAAACCTGTCATTAGTAAGCAGACGTGAGGATTCAACGGATATTTTTTACCACCAAAATGGGCAACACTACTAGTTCAATTCGCGGCAAAATCAACAACCACTAACCTAGTAGGGAAAACACTTATAAGTTAAGTATTTCCTTATAATACGACTTTTGTTCTTCTAGAGTCCTGGGTCTGGCGCGATAATGCAATGCTTGGGGCCCCTCCTGCATGGCCTAGAAGAAGGATTTCATAGCCACGACCAAGTGCCGGACAGACTCGGGCGCGGCCCTATAACTCGCACAATAGTCGCGATTTTAGCCAAAATGTCGGTCCAGACGCACTCGACGCCATGAGCTCCAGCAGGCACCGTTGTCGCCACCGCATAATCGCATTTCTGTAACCCCCTGTCATCAACCTGGCCTGTCGGCTGTGTGGTATGCCTAGGTTGATAGGCCTCGGCAAACACCACTGCGCCCGATTACTAAATGTGTTCTAGTTCCTTTAGTACTAAAATAATAATATTTCATATTTACGAGTATTTGGAAAAATTCTCGTAGGAATCCGGAAAAATCCGGAGCCTGGACCAAGAATCTGGATCACAGGTTGTGCCCATAGAAAAACTGATTTTCCAAATTCCCAGATCATAATCATTGTGGGAAAATGAAACTACACTATGAAACCTAATAAATACAAGAGGAAGTTATTTTTTCACAGAATTGTGTCCTGTAGTAGCGTCTTTTTAATTTTGTTCATTGGAACTGGGTCCTAATGTGTTGAGAATCTTAACCTGAGGACTACTTGAACAATGATACAAGTCTAGATTTCTGAGCCTTTTGAAATCTGAATCAATGGGATTCCATTCTTTCATTAATAACTAAGTTAAGGGAGCAACTACGCAGGAGCGGGTGGTTCGGATTTTCGAGAATTTAGAATTTAGAAGTTGACACTCTAGAGTTTAGCGTGAAAATATGCCAAGACCACTTCTAATCCCGTTCCGGATTTCTATGGGAACTTCTCCAATTTGTGTATCTAGTCGTAGAGTAGTTAAAGTTAAAGTAGAATTTCATCGGGTTAGATTACCAGAGGCGAATTCCTACGGCAGAACCAGTGGGAGAAAGGAGTTTTCCGGCAGTTTGCCTCTGCCTGCGTCGTGAGACGACCAGTTGTGACGATGATGAAGGTTGCGACATTCTCCCGGACGAGAAGGGGTCGACAAACACCACTGCGACAGGAATTGATTATTTTTCTCTTTTCTCCATTTGTTCTTTCTCCCGCACTGTATGAACTTGTTTGACCCTATGCAAGCCCTTGCGAACTCTTGCCTGTTGGTTCTGCTTGTGAACATTCTACTGAAAGCAAGCCCGAATAACTATGACTCTATACAAATGCCACCATTTCCTTTCTTTCTATTCCCTCACTTAGACCAAGTTTTTGCTTTTTCTTCCGCATTTTACTTTATCCCCCTCGGTGTTTGTAGCACTTTCTGTAAGCTATTATAGACTAGAAAAAGACCCTTCCCTTGCTCTCCTAAGATATTCCAGAGGTTAGGATAAGGTGCGAGTGGGGAGATTTCGCACATTAATTCTCCCTCGGTTTATTGTTTCCTTCAGATGCTGGTAGATATGAACCACCACACCACTTCCGCGCAATACAGTAAAATAGGTTTGAATCGGTAGAAATAAATTAAAATTAGGAGGCACGATGGCGCCTTATTCCCACATCATCAAGTGACAGTCAGTGTGCCCAGCGCTCCAGTAAATCCATCAGAGTGCATGGGAATAAGTCGGGTATTAGGTGACTGCAGCTTAATCCGTCATCAGTACTGTAGTTACCATCTCTTAAATTGAATTAAGCTTTAATTAAGCGAGGCAATAAGCAAGCTGGATGCGTTTCGTGTCACCCCATCGCAAGCTTGGCAAACGCTGCGCCAAGCCCTTCCGAATATATCGGTAGCTGGCTTTGGCTTCCCAAAGAAATGGGGGAGAAGAAACAAAGCAATGGACGAACACAAAACAGAGATCGGCAGCAGGAATTATCACATCGCAGAGTTGCCACCACTGGCACGGGAATTCGTTATTCCGTCACCCCCCGTCGCTCAGCTACCCGCTCTTACCATCGACAGAGAACTGGTGCTTCAACTCACGGTGAATGGCGTCTCGGCAATGCAGACATCCGAGACACTTAAACCTCTCCGAATTCTATCCCTGGTACAAATCCCGGGCTTCTCTTAATCTACCGCCTCAAGTCGTGGGCTACGGATCCGGTTCCAGTACTTTCCCACTCATCTGCAAAACTTGTTACCCCTCACTTTGGACAACTCTGGTCGGGCGTTCACACTCAGGCCCCTCCAAAGTTCAACAGTGGACCCAACGTTTCCTTTGTGGTGGAAGGGTCATCCAAATGGCTCGCGCAATTTGAGAATCCAGGAACAGCTGCGATCGTACCTGGGCACTCCGTTGGGGGGGGGGCTCGACAGTGGATTTTGGGGGCTGTCACCTCTGATCCACAGGTTTTGGTAATGTATTGCGGGTTATATGCACTGGGTTGAGGAGTCCGCTCAGGTCGGGTGGGGAAGAGCCCTTCTAGGCAGAGTGAGTTAGGTGCGTTGTAATGCGGCTATGCGGTTATGCAGTTACGCGGATATGCGGATATGCGGATAATCGGCTAGGGGGCATACAGCTATCGGGCATCTCGCTTCACGGCCTGTAGTGACTAAACACTTAGCGATGGATTGCGGTTTTCGCATAGTTGCATAATATTTTAAGTTTTTGGCTTTGTTATGCCCATCGCTTTCTGGGATTAGGTATCTGGTGGATAGTTGGTTTCGTAATGCTTCTTTTATACCCTATACCATTAGGCATATAGGAGGGCATAGGCTTTGGGGCACCGCGGAGGATCAGGGTTGCTCCAGATTTTTATTGAGATCGCTAGGGGTTAGGATTTGTCAGCTTAGGGTGTTTCTCTAGAGCTTGTTGAGTCCCCGGGTGTTTTCAGCGCTTTTAGTTAGCCAGGGATATATATCTCCTGGCCTGCCCTTAGCTAGTTGACAGAGGAAGTAACTACTTGTAGCTAGTCGACCGCTCTTCCATGTTCTGTGCGCTGAGAGCATATTGTGATTGCATTTGTCACCTTTCTCCATCCTCGCCAGGCTCCAACAAGGTATATCCAGGGACGAAATATAGTATAATTTTGAGAATCAATAGTGCATTTTAGTAGCACTATAGATAGAATGTTTTTGATAGAAAGACCGAGAGAATTTCACACTTGGGCCGAGTAAGCAGGGTTCCAACAATAGTTATATCCCCGTGGGAAGGAAGGAAGAGCACTAATGAGGATACTAGAGGGAACTTGGGAGTCGGGACTAAATTCTATTGGTGAGCACCATTCCGGTAACTATCTCTGTGGTGCGGAAGCATTTGACTTCGCATCTCGAATTGGAACTCATTCTCTGCATCAATGGCCCTCCTTGCCGCCGAAGCCGCTAAACTGATGACGAAATGGTGGCTGCTCGGCCAACCCCTCCAGCCGGTAAAACCCAAACAACACAATACGAAAACTGATCACACATATTTCGTAAGCTAGCGCACATCCTATACCAAACCTCCTAGAGATCTGCTGAAACCACCACCGCTAGCGATGCATCATGAGCACTCACCCGGCCTGAAGGATATTAGAGTAAGATGTCAGGCAGCAGTGGATTACCAAGAAAAGCCCAGAAATGCACATCGAGGTCAACCCGCTTCTCCCTAAAGGGCAAGCAAAGGAATTTTGGCCCAGGTACTATCTTCTGCGTGGGTGGGGAAACGGCACATCAGCATCCCGATCTCATATTCGATAAGGAGAGTTCTGTAGAAAGTATGATCTACTCCTGCGCAGAGGATAGAAACACAAGTGTTAGAGCCTAATCCCATCATGCCCGACAATGCTCCCTGATCCATCCCTACTTATTTTACACCTTCGGCAATTCTCTACCTGGTATTCTCTGCCCCCACTATCGCCGGTAACAGAATTTAACTAGGAAACAATCCCGGAGGCAACCGTAAAGTGGCCGGGAAAGTCACAGCAAAATCAATAAAACTCTGGTAAGGGAGTGCCTAAGATCACAAGAGAAGCAATTAAACACTGTCGGGAATCAATTGAAAAGAGACAGAAGAGAAGATGAACAAAAATGTAATGCAGCGGCAGAAAAAATCAGCCACATAGCATAACAGTCTAGTGCAGAGATTCGGGTATGGAGAGGGGTGGGTGCGGCAGCATGTGCGGCGGCTGTGAAAGGAAATCTGAAACGATATGTTTAGAGCAAGGCCGGCAAGGAGCTGCCCCCCCACACCAGCTTCCGAAGCCTCAGCGCATTCCCGGAAACTATGCGAACAATGGAAGAATAGCGCGGGCAGGCCGATAGCATCTCGCGATTCCCAAAAGAAGAATTTCCAAGCCATAGTTTCTCCTCTTCGGCCACTAAATTATATACCCCATTACAAGCTGCCCTGTCTGAGACTAGAGTAAGAAGGACTAGAAACCATCAAAGCTTTTGGAATAGTGAAAGGGCGGTGGGTCAACTCGCTGATTATCTTATCACAATCTTGGAACTCGAATAATTGCCTGTACGGGTGGGTCGTGAGGCTTTTTTCCTTTACGATAACGTACTCGGGCACAGTAACGGTATGCTCACATGTGGTATCACCAACTGTATAGAAACTCGAATAATTGAACCGTGTATTAACGGGGAAGATAGGTCAACGAACGGGGGGTGGGGGGGTCAAAGGACTACCCCAAACCAAACAAAAGCACCGGTTGCTAAGTCATCTTTAGTGTAGTTTTCGCTGAACCCACCCCCCTGTCTATTGACCTCCCCCGAACTATGCCTTTGGGCTTTCTACTCGCGGTAAGGTCAAGAAATTTTAGTTTTTCCTATCTCTGAGTGGGGAAAGGGGTTGTAATTTTTCTGTGATTTCTGTTCGAAATGGTGCTGCTCGCCATACTCTCATGGTACTTCCTTTGTCGTTCGGATAGCTTCCGGGAGCGTGCTGGTTTATGGCTCGGATATGCGCTGAGGATTCAGGCATATGGCTCCGGCTTCGGGCAAGGGTTTGTTTCGGGGAATCGCTTTGGCCTCGGGCATACGGTTCGGCTGCGGGAGTTTGTTTGGACGTTCGGGAAAGCATTTCCTATGCAGGAATGCAGCCGTCGGAAGGGAAACGCAACGGCTGTAAGGGAATCCGGAAAGAAAGAAAGCGAAAAGGATGTAAGAGGGGTTTATCCCTGGAAGGAGCATGTGCGGATGTTGTGAGCAGTGGTGTTTGTTTTCCTTTTGTTAGCTCGGGCATGCTCACGGGGGAACGGGAGGCTCACCTGGAGTAGCATGGTCCCTCGTGGGTGGATAGGATGGCTTTGTGGATGATATATACTCCTGTCTTCGCCGATTAGTTAGTTGAGCGAGTATCGTGAAGTTGTTGAGCGTCAGTTTTTGGTTGTTAGTGAAAAGATTTTTCCCTGCACTTGAGTCTACCGAATGTCAAGAACGGCCCAGAAATTGCTGTTAGAAACGCGGCCGAGAGATATCTTAGTCACGTGGGTCTGATAAGAAAGGTTTGGCGAATCCTCCAGTTGTTTTGCGCCGACTGTAGATACTACACGTGATGTTCGGCAGCTCTCTTAGTTGCCGCAAACAGTTGTTTCCAATTCACCTCTGCTCCAGTACTGCACAAAAACCGCCCTATTCTTACAAACATGTCACTCCAGGAAAAAACGCTTGGTTAGAGAGAATTAGTAGAATATCGTGTGCCTAAATGTCTAGTTGATCTGCTTCCATTTTTATTTTCCCGTGATAAAAAAAAAAGTAGACTAGGAGGTGGTAAAAGGAACCGGGAGTACTACACTGTAGTTCTTCAGATCTTGATTCCACTTTTCGAGGGGATGATAGTTTGTCTTTCACTCCTTGCGCTATTTGCAGCCCTAGTTGCCGGGAATGTGGAGATTTAGAAGTGAACGGATTCGGTGGAACGGGTAGTATGATGAACCGAAGCGTATCTATTGATAGCATAGCTTGGCAGGGTTCCGAATGGTCGGCGGAGGACTGGACTGGACTTAGTCAGTACAGTCAAAGTCAAGTCTAGTCTGAAGGTAGAAATTAGACCGACTGGAGAGTCTTGATTGTTGGAACTGACTGGACCGGACCTGGTCGGACTGGGCGGACCCAGTGATAGAATGTGCCCCGCCTTTGGCCAAGATTCTCCATCGTCCGGAGCCGGACTATTGTGAACTACATGCTCCAGTGATAGTCAAGTCCGGTCAAAGGATAGAAATTTGACCGACCAAGCAGTGAATGGCAAGACAACCGACTAGACTTGATAGGATCAGACTCGGTAAGTCAAGTGATATCCGATGTTGGAATTTCGGTCGGACGAAAACGACTAAGAACCAATATGGGATCCGTCCGACAGTTTTATTTTTAGTGGAGGATCAAGCGAGCGTAGGATAATTTTTCTACGGCGGGTTGTTTGTTATAACTGCCAGGCGAACTCGAAAGAGTAGGACTATCACATGTAGTAAAACATGTCATAGCAACAGCCGCTTTGATTCAACAGGGATCCTATATTAGACTGGTCCCCGACTGGACTGGACTTAACCTGACCAAATATTTCGGTCAAGTCTGGTCTCCTCCATTCTCGACTGACCTGTCGGTCTCCTGTTGAGGACCTGACAGGTTGGACTATTCGGAACCCTGTAGCTTGGTGGGCTCAAACACATCCATGATTCTGTGCTCCTCTAAATGCACTCTTCTGGACATCTACACTGCAGCTATGGTTTTATTAGCTCCGCCATGGTTTGGAAAAGCTTTGCATCAATGCACCAGCAAAGGCAGTGATCTGCAGTACTGGTATTGAAGAAGGAACTCAAATAGGTTTCATGCTAGATATCAAGACCCATAGTACTATCTTTCGCGTGTCATGTATTTCCCTTATTATCATGGCAGTTTGCAAGGGGGTAGGAACTACAGAGGAAGGTGTTTTACGTATAATATATAGTGATCAATAGAGGGATTTGAAGGATTTAATTTCGTTTAGCCACTCCCGTCTTTTCAACTTATTCGATGACAACGACTATCAATAAAGCTCGCTACCCCTCCCGAAGTCAGACTATGGCATTGGGACTATAGTTTCTTGCATTTTACCTAAATTCAAAACTGCTCTCGAGTAGAACATACCCAAATGACTACTATTCTGGATAAAGTTAGCACCTTGTACTGTCCATGCCCATTACCAGCTTCACATCCACGGGTATCTATACGCCCACTCTTATCCACGCCTTTTTCAACTACTACTCCGCTGGGTGCCTCCCTCCACCAGGTTCGCCCACCATACTAGCAAATACTGATTACATACTAGATAGTGAAAATTTGATTCGGCCAATTTCAATTATTTTTCCTACCATCATCGCCAACCTCGATCCTCCAACCAGCCAACCAATAAAGGAAAAGAGGGGGGGAAAGGACGGCCTCCTTCCCCCTTCAGATTTTTTTTCTTTTCTTGACTCTACTGAGAGAAGAAAGCCCAAAGGCATAGCTAGCACACGGCTCAATCAGCCGGGTTTCTGTGGCACAGTACAATGCCGGTGTATTAATTGACCATATCACATGTAAGCATACAGTGACTGTACCCGAGTACATTATCGGAAAGATGAACAGAGCCTTACAACCTACCTGTAAAGGTAGATACTCAAGCGTCAAGGTTGCGATAAGCTAATTAGCGCATTGGCCCACCAGCCTTTCACTATTTCACTAGGTTTAATAGCTTCTCGTCCTTCTCACCATAGCCCCAAACATTGGATCTTGTGATCTGGAATATAATCAAGTGGCCGAAAAGGAGAAACTAATGTACCCCAGGTAGAAGCGAGACGCCAGGTGGAAGCGAGACAGGGTAACTCATTTGTAACACAGTTGTAAAAAGAGGGAACAACTCAATCAATTGTAATCCAAATTTGACCAAATAAAAGAATATCACCTTAGAAAATGCAGGGCAACTAACTGAAGTCTAGAATAAGTAAAAAAATTCAAAATACATTGCAGAAAGCAAGAAAATCTGTGAAAATGTCTACTTATATCAAGCAAAAAGGAAATAGACAAACAGAATATATAAAATCATGTAAATCTATACTAAAGTGAGTTTTAAGTACCTTTCTGGTAGGTAGAATAGTGGGGATAACAATAGATTATAGGAGAGCAAGACATATAATAGTTAAGTAGGGGTAGTAAATATCAAGTAAAGTATATAATTGTGTAAAGTAGTAAAAAGTGTTTCTTGAGAGAAGAGAAATATTAGAAGAGTAATAATTGATATTGGAAGAATGATATACTATTAGTTGACCAATCTGAGTCAAATTAGTCTTATTTGATCAATATCTATTCAGATAAGCATACTTTAGTATTATTTTAAAAACTTCTTCTATAATAATCTTTATCTGCCATTCAAGAAATATCAAGCTTGCTTAGCACAATTGAATGAATTAGAGGTCACCAAATACAATATATCTCACATTTGGCTAACTAAAATACCAATTTGGTATCAAATATTCATATATTTCTTTGAAATTTGAAGTTATATATGTACAATACCTTAAAAAGCTACTCAAGCTTGGTAGGATCTTTTTAGTTTCAATACTATAATCAGTTTACCTTAAGGAACATGTTATTGGAAATCTCTCCAATGATGAAGTGAGTTTTCAAAGGTTATAATACCTCTGACCACTTATAATAATATATATATATAAGAAATTAGATAACAAGTATATGTAAATAATTAGTTGAATAGTTGATATAAGTCTATAATACTCTTTTAATAAGCTTAGAATTTAATAATTAGTCTGTTAAAAGCTAGGTTCACCTTTGAAAATGACTATTCACATAACTATCTAGCTAATTACAACCTTAAGAATACTCATAAAATGTAAAGACTGATAGCCTATATATCCTTAAAGTATATTACGTATATTACTGTATTAACAACTAAGAGGTTCATCATGACTTCACTAGTGTAAACTCATACTCTCTAATATTTAATATTCTTCTTTATTATATCTTGTATTTATTTCATATTCTAGTAGTTCTATAGTTAAAACAAATTGTTCTATTATATCTACAAGAATAAAGACACTCCTTTTTCTTTTATTTTCCTATATTTTTTAAATTCTCACAAAACTACCCCTGTTCCAATTTTAAGTATTTCTCAATCTACTATTATCATTATATCAACTTCTTTCACTTGTATTATCTTTCAAGTCTTCTATTCTCCTACTATCCTTATATTCAATACTTATCCAGATTATTCTCCTTTAATTTTACTTACTATACTCTCCTGTATATTCCCTTCTTGTAAGCTATAATTAGTTCCATATTGGGCCTCCTTAATGGCTAGATAAATATCACTTTTGTATACTTTTGCATCGTTCTATCTATTCAAATTGCCTCTTTACTTCTCTCTTAATTTCTATAGTGATATTCACATTTGTTCTTGCTTCCTTAAATACATTTTTAATTTCTCGACTTATTTTAATTTTTACTTAGTTCTCCCATACTTTCTAAATTGAAATAATTTTATTTGGTCTCATTTGGGTGAGAATTCACTACCGTATTATCTCAAGTTATACATTTTTTTGCCAAGACCGGGCGTTGCTTAAGTTGGGTGGTGCCCGGAGCCTGAAATAGGTCCCTTATTTGCCCCAGTAAACATAATAACAAAGGGGTGGATTTTAGGTGTCCAGTACTTCACCTCCTAGTGCGTGGTGTGATGTTTGATCACCGTCTGAACCCTTGAGAATAGTGATTAGAAGACACTCAGCCGCATTGTTGAAGACACCTAAAACCCACACTTCGGCTACTATGTTTACTAGGGGCATTGAAGGGACCCATTTCAGACTCCGGGCACCATCCAACCTTAAGCAACGCCCGGTCTTGGCAAAAAAATGTATAACTTGAGATAATACGGTATGTTGTTCTCTTTTTTAACTACTGTGTTACATTGAGTTACCCTGTCTCGCTTCCACATGACGTCTCGCTTCCACATGACGTCTCGCTTCCACATGACGTCTCGCTTCTACCTTGGGTACGTTATCGCTTGGAAATTCTACTATCGGAAATCTCGAGATGCTCCTCGGCATGCTCACGCTATTCTCTCATTATTGGCATAGTTTCCGGGAATGCGCTGAGGCTTCGAGAATGCATCTAGGTCTTGGATTGATGCATCCGCCGGCAGAGAGGCACAAGATCCGGAAAGCGGCGTAAAAGGGCTGAATGCCCGGAGGCTACGAACAGTGGGAACCTCCGTCTTTCGTTTGCTAACAAGATAGTATGAGAAAGGGGAAGGGGGGCAGACGACGAGAAGAATGGGTAAGTGTGGAGAACAATGGATGGGTAAGGAAGGTTGGTTCGTTGCGCTTATACATACATTGCCCCGGCCTCTCCGGTTAGTTAGTCGGGAGACAGTGAGTGATAGATAGCGGAGAAGAGAATTTCTCTACTCACTCTTTGATTGTATTTGTGTTGGATGGACTCTCGGCGTTTGGTTCGGTGTAGTTGCCGTTGATCGGCTGATGCTTTTAAAATCTTCCAGGCTCTATGTTGTCATGTGCCTTTGCATGATAGAGTGAATACTCGAGTACGGTAAATGGATCTAACACAACAAGCCACAACCCCCCTGCTTTATTCCGCCCTTCCGGATCGAGGTTTGGATGGGCATGTCACACAACAAGCCTTATCGTCCCGCATTATTCAAATCTTTGCGGAGAATGTTCGTAAACCTCCCCATTACGCGAAAATTATTTTTTATAAATCCAACCGAGATTTTGAACAAAACGCCGTGGCCTAGACTACCTATTTCATACAACCCAATTAGTTGATAGCAGTGGAAGCAATACCAACCATGCTAATATAATAACCAACTTCACCAACAGCTATCAAGCGGATCAGGATGCACAAATTATGCATTAGCTCTCGCCCTAGAGCAAAATACTAGACGTCAAACAGCTCATACCGACTGATCTATCAGAGTTGCAGAGTTGTAGAGTTGCTTTTTGAAACAAGCAAGTTCTGTGAGTGAGGGTGGGATAAGGGTGGACGCGATAACCAAAAGGTTAGGCTATGATTAGTCGTGAGTATCTTGGGGCCCTTATTCTTTCTATCACACCTGAGGTGTCCTATATATACACAAACTCGACTTGGCAGAAAAACTCTTCATCCAGAACATCGCCCCTAGTCTCTTCTCATTTTAGTTCCAGCTCTCCATCCACAAAACTCCTTCGAACTTTCCCAAAACGCTTATTCCCTGATTTTCTTCCTCCGTGTTTGGCCTTTTTCACAGTTTCCCTCATCGCCGATTATCCATTATTGTCCTGACACCGTTTTCTGTTCCTAAACCTCACGTTGCGTTCCAACTCCTAGCGAAACCTTAATCTCTAACTTCCGGTCGTCCCTAGTGTCAATTCCTACAACATCCCGAACATTTCTGCTTAGTCTAGCTCCAGAACCAAACATCCATCGCCCGCATGATACCTGACTACTCAAGTGCTCAACCATCTTCAAACTGAATTCTGCTCGGCTGTCTGCCATCAGTGTTCCGAATATATGCAAGATACAGAACCTTCGTGAAATTTCCACAGATAAGGCCACTCGACCTGAGCATCACTAAAACCCCATTGTTCACCTTCGTAGAAGGCTCTTTATAACCTATCTCGATCCAGCGCAATTACTACCCTACTCTTGCAGAATTTATCCCGCCGTGCTGCGCGGGAATTTAGATTTGTAAAGGTAAAGAAGATGTCAATGTGGGCGGCTTATCCTGAGATTTGTTAGGTTGTGCTTTGCTTATGATGGAGACGGGATGTATCGTACCTTAACAAAATTAACCGTACACCCAGCACCAGGAAAAACTTAACCTATGGCAACCACATCATCCACCAATCCTACCATTTTTATTACAACAGTAAAAATTAAATAAAATAGTTAAATATATTGTAAAAATTGGAATTGGAATTGACATTTATTAGAATTAATTACTCCTCTATTGTGTTTATAATTGATGCTATTAGAGTATGAAAAATATTTGTATCAAAAGATTTTCAATAATAAGTAATTCCCCCCTCATGTTTCTTTTGAACTATATTGATAGTACCCTTCATGTAAAACAACTCTGGATACTAGTCTAAAGCTGGTACTCTATAGGAAATTAAAATACTGCCTTCATTTTCTTATCTCCTCTTGTTATTACAGTTGTTATTTTCATGTATTTTGTCTTCCTTTATGTTCTCTTTTTTTTCTGACAGCCATGCCTTTCTATTTTTTTTCTGGTTTTTAATAATCTGGAATACTATCTAACTTACCTACTTATACTGACAAAAATTTAAAATCTTTTTATGCAAGTATTCTCCTCCTTATGAGGATAGAAACATGAAGAGTAGTTTTCTCAAACATGTCAAAAATTCTAGTTTTATAGCCTTTGAGAGATTTCTCTATTGTAATATTAGCCTGAGATCTGGTTTTTTTTAGGAGATGTTCCTCTATCCTCTCTTTACTTATCCCTCTAATCTCACTTGGAAATTATACTTCTAACAGTTTTAAGATAAATGTCAAGAAGGCAAGAATTTTTGTATTACTGGCTCTAAGCTTTGTGTAACCTAAAGATTTTCCTCCCAGTAAACTCAGATAGGTGTTCAGAGAAATTAAGTTTTGTAGTATAATTGTGAAAAATGTGAGGCAATATTTCTTCAAACATAGTAATTATATCTAATAGTTTAGTTATGGTTGTTCTAGAGGAATTTCTTTAAGTGGTGTTTAGGGGATAAGATCATGAAAAGGGTTGCATTGCCACAGATCCTGGGTGTACGGTTAATTTTGTTAAGGCACGATATCTAGCGCGGTATTGCGATATAAGCGATACCCTGTGGGGGGAGTGGATGGGGGTCACCTGATGGCATTGGGAGGAGTTTCTCGGAGGAGGTAGAGCCGCTACTCGCTTCGATGAACAGGGTTTCTTCGCACTTGTCCCTGGCTTCAATGATACATATGTACCAATAGTGTTCTCTACCACACGCTACTAGTCGAAAACATAAGACAGATATTGACTTGACGAAGAGATGGCACAAATATCAAGAGGGATAATGATACAGGCAAAATTTAACTAGAATTCCGGGAAAGCAAAAACAAGAAAGAGAGAAAGAAAGAAATGACCGAAGGAAGACGAAGAGCGGATATCGAACCGAAGCCTGTCAGAATGCCTTTGTCGAGACCTATTTACATCTAAATCGGGAGAAGATATGGCTGCACTAATCTCGTACTCGGTAATTATTTATCGGGTGAGAATATGTGATGACTGAGAAGGAAGGATGTAAACGAGAAAAGCTAAGAGACAAATAAAGGAGGCGATGAGGAAGTACCGGTCAAGTGCGAGAGAAGGGGTAGATCGGGTGTTGTGAGGATGGTTGTCAGACTTGCCTGGGGGGGACGAGGACTTTAGGAGCCGCGAGGAAATGGGTGGAGGTAGCATGGGTGGTTCGGTGGAGGAGAGGTCGCTATCGGCGGACTTGGGAAGTGGGCCCTCAGGATCAAATACCCCATCTCGCTCATCGAGGTTTGCCGATGAGAGTGTAGGTGCGGTGGTAAGGTCTGTGATGTCAGTATTTAGAACATGACTTCTCGATTGTATGTCTACTGCACGCCCGTCTGCATCCTCGGCAGACGACGGGAGTGGAGAGGGCGGGAGGGGAGGCGGAGGGAGGGGTGCCTGGCCACCATGACCTGTTGAACAGGAATTGGCATTACCCCGTAAAATCCTTATTACCTCGTCATGTCCTTTGGAGAGGGCTAAAGATAGTGGGGATTGGTTAATGTTATCCAGTGTGGAGGTGCAGACGTCTTGTTCCAAAAGTGCCTTTAATACCCCGCCATACCCACTCAGAGCCGCCCATGCGAGTGGGGTTCGGCCATATTCGGTATCCACATGGCTGGGATTGACGTCCTCCCGTTTCAAAAGGATCTTTACCACCCCCTCATACCCATTCTTAGCTGCCCACGAGAGTGGCGTTCGGCCATATGTGGTGTCTGGCTGGTCGGGATTGACGCCCTCTCGTTCCAAAAGGATCTTTACTATCCCCTCATGCCCGTTCTCAGCTGCCCACGAGAGTGGCGTTCAGCCATAAAAGGTGTCCGGCCGGTCGGGATTGACGCCCTCGCGTTCCAAAAGGATCTTTACTATCCCCTCATGCCCGTTCTCAGCTGCCAACGAGAGTGGCGTTTCGCCATAAACGGTGTCTGCCTGGTCGGGATTGACGCCCTCTCGTTCCAAAAGGATCTTTACTATGCTTTCATGCCCCTTCCGAGCTGCCCACGAGAGTGGCGTTCGGCCATAAAAGGGGTCTGGCTGGTCAGGATTGACGCCCTCTCGTTCCAAAAGGATCTTTACTATCCCCTCATGCCCGTTCTCAGCTGCCCACGAGAGTGGCGTTCGGCCATATTTGGTGTCCGGCCGGTCGGGATTGACGCCCTCTCGTTCCAAAAGGATCTTTACTATCCCCTCATGCCCGTTCTCAGCTGCCAACGAGAGTGGCGTTTGGCCATAAACGGTGTCTGCCTGGTCGGGATTGACGCCCTCTCGTTCCAAAAGGATCTTTACTATGCTTTCATGCCCCTTCCGAGCTGCCCACGAGAGTGGCGTTCGGCCATAAAAGGGGTCTGGCTGG
>Ga0307509_10001625_pt1 | contig 37718 bp, 34 predicted proteins | sample 10_EM_MG_FD_202245 | JGI IMG/M metagenome (GOLD analysis project Ga0307509, IMG submission 202245) | Populus trichocarpa ectomycorrhiza microbial communities from riparian zone in the Pacific Northwest, United States - 10_EM | ecosystem: Host-associated > Plants > Roots > Unclassified | place...
TCCCCAGGCTAGAGAGAGGGGCGGAAGGGAGAAAAAAGAAAGAAAGAGGGGACATGAAGGCAGGAAGGAAGGAAAGGAAGGAAAGAATGGGGGGTTTCGACCGACGATGGGGGGGGACATGGATTTTTAGTATCATCCACCAAAGTACGGTAGTACCCTGACCAGGTGCATCGGAAGCCAAGTCACCATTTTGCATAAACAATCTCCCCCGTACGGTCCGTACCAACATAGTCTACCGGGTAATATACCAGATCCTGATCTAGACTCCTGCCCAAAAGTCTAGAGCACCTTGCCACCCAACTCCACGAAGCACTATATTATATTCATAATAATAATATATAAAACGCCTCATCACAATCACTTACTCAGCACACTTTTTGAGAATTTCACATTTCCCCTCCACTTACTTCACCATGCTTGAGCCTCCTCCTCTACTACCGTAGCACTTCCTCCTCCCTCCACCGAGACTTGGCAACCTCCAACCCCAGTTCCCCAAAACCAAACAAAAACGTTACACAAATCCCCCCCGGAACTCCGGTGATCTTATGCGTAAGTGTGGCACAGGATCCTCTACTGTACCAATCCAATCCCAATCCCAATCCCAATCCCCCATCCAATTACCTAGGATAGTTACTTGCACTTGCACTAAATCCTCGTACTAGGTACTTGTATCATACGGTACCTATGAAAAATACCTACCTTACGCCCCCCCCCAAAAAAAGGGCAAATAAAAAAAGAAAAGGAAACCCCCCCCCCCCCACCATAAGTTATTACTTGTACTTTATACCCCCTTCTCTTCTCTTCTCTTCTCTTTACTACGGTACGGTATTGCGGCATAAACGAGGGGATTCATCATCCATCTATCCGGTATAATATCGTAGAGGGAGAGAAAAAAAAAGAAAAGAAAGGAAGGGAAAAAAGGGAAGGAACTTATCTGTTCGGTGGGAGTAATAATATTATTATCGGTACAAGTACCAATACTAGTGGTCTGTAGTACTTGTACCGTATTAAGGGAGCGGAGCGGAGGGAGGCTGGTTGACTGGTTGGTTGGTAATCACATTTTCCAGGGCCCGATTTCTGCAAGTATATAATACTGCACTGGCCAGAATGCGGGCGAGAGGATGTTTACACCTCGTTCCCTCGTTCCTGCTTCCTTGTCGTTAGCCTGGCGCCGGCACTTCTTTTGGTGGTGGTGGTGGTGGCGGTGGTAGTGGTAGTGGTGGTGGTGATTTAGCTACCGTAAGTTGGTTAGTCAGTCATGAAGCTAGTTAATCAGCTACCGTACCGTAGCCTAGCGGCCACCACAAGGGGGGCGGGGCGGATGGGGGGGCGTAACTCGGTCATTGAGCGAGAGCGACCGATCATGCCTTAGGCCAGGTCCGCCGGGGAGTATCGGTGCTCAGATATAAGCACGGTACAGTACATGCCCTCAGATTTGATTTGATTTTTTTGCCATATATTTCTGGCCTGGGACGAGTACCGTATGATACTAGCCCGGTACCGTGCTGGTATCATACTTCTCTTACGTACGATCGTACAACGCTATTCCATGGCCTACTGTACTAGTACAGCGCCGTACATATAGCACTCCTCCTCAGATACAGCAGCCTAATAAAACCCCTAGGATGTAACGGTACTTGTGCTAGTACAAGGCAGGGTATCCCAGTGCATTTCGGGGCGGGCGAGTGGGTGGCGGCAAAGTTTGTTGGGGATGATATGATGGATTGTTAAGCTGAGGACTGGGAGAGGGAAGAGTTCTGGGGGGAGAACGAATGTATATACGGTACGGAGCTATCGCGCCTTGGGCATGGCACCTCGTCTTGGGCTACTGGCAATGGTGCGGCAGATCACCTTGCTGTATCCAATAGCCTGTGTGATGTAAGCACCTCACCATACTTCTCGCTTTCATAATATATCACGTTTGGACTAACTCCAACTCAACCCAACTCCGTCCGTTATGGTAAGATTCGTTCGGTCATTAATTTTAAAAGTCCCTCCCTCTTCCTACGATGCCCCCCCTCCGCCAGCCCCACAGACCCACACACACCGCAGAGATCTTTGGGTACTCTACGATATTGTACCGCGTCCTCGGGATCCTACCCAGCGTCCGCAATTGATTAACTTGAAGCATACCACCCCGCTCTTCAAACTTCCCAGCACTGCGCTATGGCATTATAAAGGAAACATGACATACTCGCTAATCTTAAGCTACGCAATTTTCCTTTTCCCATAAACCACATTACTCTGACCTCGTTTAGCAACAGAACGCAAAAGAAAAAAGAAAGATCGAGTTGAAAAGAAAAAAGAGGGACTAGGGAATAAGACAGCCTAGTCATAAGAGCTAGGGAATAAAAACAGACAGAGCAACGAAATATTCATGTAAGAATGGTCCACCGAGGGTTTTGAACGGGCGAGAGCTGTGGTTATATTAGGTCTGAGATTCTGATGAATATACCACTAGATCCCCTTTCACCAATTGACTCTCTAGGCAGGAAGTTTGCCCTCATTCTTAGCTTCCTTGACTTGGTCAAACACCTAAGCACCGAAATGCGTTAGTAAAGAGCTTTGTGAATGGCGATATACTATTAAACTAACCTTGAGCATCTTTCTCCTCGCCCCGAGAGCGTTTACACCCCGTTTCTCAAGTGCATCGTCGTCCAATTCGATCAAGTCTTTCCAATTGAGGTCTTTGAGATTGTCGGTATATTTGTGGAGACGGAGACTGCGCAGCCAGGCAGGAATGTCGTTCAGAAGGTTAGGGTCAGTCGGATCCTCTGGGGGCTTAGAGCTTCCTCGTCTACCCCTCGGGCTCCTTCCGCGCCCACTGACATCATCAGAATTATAACCTTCGGCCGACCCAGTAAGACTGCTGAATGTGTTGAGAAGACCGCCTCCGAGGAGGGGTGACTGAGCAGCAAGAAAACCACCAGCTTGAGGGGAGGCAAATCCCATACCTCCCCACTGGGCAGCAGGAGAGTTGAACACACCGGGTGAATTAGGGCGGGAACGCCCCCCAAGAAGTGGTGAGCCATTGTTCTGCTGCTGTGCCATGGCTGCAGCCGCCGCAGCTGCCGGAATCTGAACTAATTGGCCATGTTCGTTGTACATAGTGATGGTGCTCGGGGACAAGGTGGGCATATTTCCGTTGTTACGAGGAGAATTGAGCCCGACATTGCTATGCCCATTGCTTCCGTTAGGCTCCTTTCCGGTTCTGCGCTTTCCCCATCCCTTCGGATCGTTGTCAAGGATGATCCTGTTGTTGACGGTAGACAGTGCAGCTAATTTCATAGCAGCAGCATTGGCAACCATATCTGCTCCGGGTGATTGCGAAAACATTGGTGCAACGGGTGTGTTGACCATTGACGCCCAATTGCCGGATGTATCACCATATGGAGAGAGTTGAGGCATCTCAATGCCGGTAGCTGTGGGTGCATTCAAGGTGGTAGTCTGAAGGTTCGTGTTTCCAGTAATCTGGGGAGGAGGATTCCTCGGAGACCTAAGGCCGGCAGATGGCGGAGGAAGTTGAAAGTTACCCATAGAGTCTGCCGCAGACTTAGGGCGGTTCTGCTCACTACCTCCGTCATTTGTCGGGCGATTCCACGGGGAGGAAGGCGGGTTATTCTCCTTGTTGGCGGGGGTCGAAATGGAAGGGGTGGGGGCCAACGAGGAAGATGGACGGGACTCAAACAATGCACTATTGCGGTTGGACTTGGTTCCGCTACTGCCTCCTGATTGGCCTGAGATCAGTGCACGTTGAGCCGCAATTGCAGCAGCCGCGTCTGGGAACATTGACTGGACAGATGGATCTACACCAGAGCTTCTATTCGGCGGTGCTCCAGGGGAAGGTGGGGGGCGGGAGGAGAACGAGTCACGAGTGCTCCCCATGTTCAGTTTATTCATTGCATCATTCATACGAGAAGCCATAGCGTCTGCAGCTGATATTAGCATCGTAGGCGAACCCGCATCATAAGAGAATTGTACCTTTTTCAAACGTGTTGGGGGACAAGATGTTGGACATTGGATGAGATCTCGCCATTTGCTGTAGAACCGTGATGAAGAACCGAATTTGGACCTGAGTGGTCTGCTGCAACAGAGCATACAAAGCGGCAGTTCTCTCGGCCTCACTAAGGACCCGGAACCACTGCTCGATAGCACTCAGCTCATCTTTGAAGTCTTGGTCCAATGCCGCGGATGCCATTTCCTCAAGGGTATTCTCGTATGTTTCCAAATCATTAATCCACTCTCGTGCTGCCTTGTCCAATGCTTCGGTCTCCGCATTTTGCGAAGTAATCTGGGGAGGGTTCAGGAAGATTTCAGAGGAAGGACGAATCCGACCTGCGAGAGGAGATTGAAAAGCACCGGACATGTCTGCAGACGCTCTCAAATGATGGCCAGAACCAAGTGGTCGGGAAGATGGGGGACGCAGTGAGGACCCACCGGTGGCCGAGCTTTGGTCTGGTGTGCTGTTTCGGTTTGACATGGCTGGGACTGTTTCAGGTGGTCAAATTGATCTCAGTGAAAAGGGTTTTGTTTGGGGGGAGGATATGTCCGACTGAAGGTTTTTAGGTATGGTCCGTGCAAATACAGGATTATATTATGTTCCAAAGGGTGAATGCAACGCGAGTAATGGGAAAATCTGTAAAGGGTCGCACGAAAAAGGAGAGGATGTTTCCTTTGGATCTGTGTATTTTACCAAACACTAGGTTAATCCGAAATGGATAATAATTATTGGTATGCCGAGGAGGAAGATCGACCGCTGTGACAAGAATAGTTAAGGCGGGCGGTACTGAAGAAGACGACGGTTGGAGCTTCTCCTGCAGTGCCTGCTGACCTCAAAGGAGCTTTGCTGCTGTTTTCTGTAACAATCTATCTTGCTCTTGAAGGGTATGGGCTTGTATCCTCCGCGAACAGAAGTGAACCGAACACTCCGATAAATGAGATTCTATTCCTTGTTTGTCTTCTACCAAGAGGCCGAGATTTCCGGCGTTTGAAGGAATAATCCGTATATATGGGTTGGTTGGTTGAATTGAAAAGAAACAATACCAGCCAAACCAGCGGAAGTTGATAAAACGAAGCACAGAGCCCAGTTGATTAGTTTAATGAAGGAACGGCAGAGTCCAGCAATCTAAAAGACGTAAAGGTCGCGAGAAGGAAACTCCCTAAATTCAGGACTTCGGTATTGAGGCTTTGAAATTTCAAGGAGGCTGATCTGCGGCGAGTGGCAAGTTAGTAAAGGGAGAGGAGGAGGGAGGTAATGCCGGTACATAGTGGTACATAGCAAGGGGCGTTGTGTGATACTTACCTTGCAATCGACGCTGGCTAACAGGTGATGGACGAAAAGGAGCGAGTATCTAGTGCAAGGGGAGAAAGTGGTGGGGGTTTAAGGAGATGGCGGGGGAGGAGTGAGGAAAGGAGGGAGCAGCGCAGCAGACGGCGGCGGCGGGTAGAGGGAAAAAAAAACGGTGAAAGGGGGCGAGGAGGAGGAGGAAGAAATAGGGCGCGCGAGTCAGCCACAAGGAGAAGGGAAGGAAGCAGATATGAAGGCAAGGCTTTTTCAGCAGTCAGCATGCACCGGAGGGGAAGAGCAAAGTGATGGAGGAGCAGCAGGCACCAGTTGGAGTTGGTGGAGAGTAGGAGAGGTGAGAGCAACTCGCGAGGAAAGCAAGTGACAGACTTGGCTCGTTGTCTAGTTCGATTTTCTCTAGTTCAGACCGGCATGGCCAAAGGCTGGTCTCTCCACCGGACCTCACACGGTATTCTAAAAGGAGAACAACAACCCTTCTATACTTGACGATCACTGGCTAGACCCTGTGACCAATGAGGAACGGCAGCCAATTTTCAAAATGCCTCGAGCACCGTCTTACATCCCCGCTACCAGAAAGCAATTCCATAAACCGAAACCTCCTATTCATCTAATGATACCCTACTCGAGTGCTCTGTGGGTAGGTGCATATTGGCCCAACTTCTATTGCCCCAAGAGAAGACACGACAATGATCCCTCACTGGCAAGTTAAATACAACTTGAGTTAATCGTGGTAGTCTGCTCGAGCACCGCAAAATCACTATCACAACAATTGAGTACTGTCGGCGACCACAATGTGGTGGAATATTACAAACAAACAGAAATATGCGGATAATGCTTTACGAGCCCCAATTTATGCTCTACTCGGAGGTTTGGGGTGGATTCATTCTCTCGCTTAATGCATATGCTGGTAGAGTATTGGCAGATCCAACAAGCCAGATGGCGCGCAATCCAACAAGCACGGTAAATCAAGCAAAAGGCCACAAGAACATTTATCTTGCCCTATCGCGGCGATACCTTTGAAGTGGAACAGGGTATGATCATATCAGGATACCTCCTATTTTGGGCATCAGGCTCAGCGCCATGAGCACTGCGATATCAGTGCAGTGCCGTACCCGCAAGCTCTCTACTCGCATAGTACTTACATAAACCAACACAAGCCCCTGAACTTCAGGAACATTATATTTTTTACAGCCTCCATCAGGGCATATTGGTCTCTGCTCTTATCCGTTCGTTTGCAGCGTTTCTGAGCTGACCGGGTACCGCAATTTGATAGACGTCGTTGGGCACCCTATCTGCCAGCTGGGTATGCCCGCCGCGGTGCATGCTTCCATCACATCGCCACATCCATCAGTCCAAAAATTGTGGCATTGCATTGATAGAGAGGCATCATCTCGCGAAATCTACAGTACCGTATATCAGACTAATTATGACACAGGTCCCTCGCTCTGCAGCGATCATGCAGTATGGGTTCCAAAAATAAATAATTCATTTCTTTTCGATGTCGCAATATTTCCTAAAGCTTTGAGATAAGGCTCTGGTTACAGTTTTCTAGAACGAGTGAAATAAATAGGCACAGGTGCAAGTGCTTCAGCGGGTGATACTTGCTCCTGCGGCTTACCCTGCATCGAAAGAATAGCCTTGGAGCGCTGGTGGATTCCCGGGGAATTAGATCAGTACCTTGCGGTGAAGCACTCTTTCGCTTGAATACAGCTATCATAAGGCGACCCCCCCTTTGCGATATCTAGACTTTCCTTGGCATTGTTTTGTCTTTGATCCAACTCTGGGAGGAGAAAAGGGGAGGGGAAAAAAGAAAGTGGAAGAAGAACGGCCCCCACCAACACTCCATTCGTTCCTTCGTTCCTTCCTTCCATTCCCACCAAACGATCCCGTCTGTGTACGGCAAGCATCCCATTTATACATCGCGTGTCGCTCTCTAGCCTTCAGCATCCCCGGAAACGTCAACTATGGCATTTGAAAATCATGGCATAAAAAGGGTATTTGACTTTCCTTCCCCGAGCCAAACCCCTCCTCCAATATTAACTTATCCCCCTAACACTTTTTCGGGTTAGAGGGTCTTTCTGCGATCACGTGTAGATTACCTAATAACCCCGGGATTTTGCCGTGTGGAAGATTTCCGGAAAGGCCCTTCTGCAGGGAACGTTTCTTTTTTCTTCCTATCTTGTTGGCGCTAGGATAGATTCGGGATGCGAGTGACTGCGAATGAACTGTGGTTCCCCCCGAAGGCCCGTGGGGGCAAGTATCATCAAGTTAAGTGCAGCACAAGTGCCCACGGATATGTTTTGGTGAAAGAGAGGGATTATTTTGCTGGTTAACTACTAGTAGTGTACGAAAACATATCACCGGGTACTTGTACAATACTAGCATGATCAAGTGCCTATCGGGAAGGGAGTAAACCGTTAATTTAGGTTAACCTGCAAGGTGGTTCCTGTTTTGCATGGAGACGTTTCCCTTGCTACTTTTCAGAGGCCTCAAATCTCGGCAATTAAAGACTAGATGCTCTGAGGAGAGGAATAGTGTTCTTAGATGCGGTATAACTTGGGCGGGCTGAGCTTACTGGATCTTATGAACTGGTATTCGTTATGTTGACCTATTCTGCTAGGCCGATTGTGGCGTGGTGCGGTGATTTCCATCGCGCGCAAGTAGTCTGACAGCGGGTATGACTGCTTACAGGCCTCCAGCAGTTACCCGGCTCGTAAAACTTCTGCTCTCGATGGGAGAGGGGAATTTTTGTTCCTTGTTGGAAATGGGTACTTGTACGGGTGCTGAACGAGCGCCGTAAACTTATGTGAGGTCGGTGAGAAATGGGGAGAAGGGTAAAAAATGGGGCTATGATAAGGAGCTTACACGGCACAAGTAAACCTTTCCAGGAGACGAATGCAAGGTGAAATGGTGTGCCTTGGGCGGGCTCTCTTGTTTTGTTCCTCAAATTTTATTAATAAATGTGTTTTTTCCATTATCCGTTCAGTCTGCTTGATCAATTGAGATTATTGGGGGATTGATCTCGAATGCTTACCGGACCCACAAGTCAAGGTGAGATATTGTACTACTGTATCTGCCACGGAGCGGCGGAAGAAGTGCAGCTCTTTCGTGTGGGGAGACTCTTGGATTAGGATTTTGCGCCATGGGGTGAGTTTCTAGAACTGTGGTTTTACCGTTTGTCGGGGGTTCGATCCTGTTCGCAGATATAGCCAAAACTGGGTTTGATCTGATGTTATATCTGACAATTAAGCCGATCACGAAAAACCTAGAGATACACAATATGTATATCGGGGAATTTCATGGGTAGGCTGTACAGTACAGTACTCGAGTACCGAATCGTATTCCTCGTGGGGTCTCCCATAATGTCAGCGGTGTGGAGAACTCAAAGTCGTCATCATCGGCAATCTGCTGCGCTCCCCTTGCGCCCTCACCATATAATGCTTTATATAAACATCAGCACCGTTCGGGACCTCCGCAATCGTATCTCACAAGACCGAGATATATAAGTTGTCTAAGTCCTCCCTCCTATTATGAGCCACGAGACTACAGATTCTCAGCACTTAGCCAGAGACCATTGCATCTTGCGCCCTGCAGCCTCCCGGCCATAAGATATCGCGCACTCGCTCACAGAGCCCCGCACTGATTCTCACTGAACTGCCAAGCACTCTTAGGTTCATGATAAATCACTCGGAAGGAGAAAGCAATACCCTGGCCTTTGCTATCCTTGATTGATACATTTAAATAAGGAATAGGCGAGATGGGTAGGGGTTTCTCGGGTTATAATATAGCACTGAGGAGCTCTGGACTGGGTTTTTGGTGGGGGTGCTGATATGTAATTTCACGTGCCACAATGGTGGATCGTATGGTATCATGCTGGTCTCGAGGGGAACAAAAGGATATGGTTTCGGGAGAAAGTGGGGCTAGGATTCAAGAGGAACGTTTCCGTTGGTGGGGGTCTGTACCTAGGCTTTGGGCCTCATAAGGGCACCTGGCTGAGCGTCTGTAGGACTCCGAATCTCCGAAGGGTGTTCGTCAACGCTCGGGGGTATGAGCTAAACCGGTATCCTACTTGGGGATAGCTTTTTGTCCCGTAAGTAATGTCTCCACGCAGAATTCTCTGAAAGACCCCTGCTATTATGGAATTATGTCTCTGGTATTGCTCCCCTACTAAAAGCAATAACGGTGGTACGGTTGGATGTAAACTCCGAGTGGGGAGGATATCTGGGAATGGAGAAATTCAAGCTCTACTAAAATTTTCAATGGACGGCTACTGACCTTGGTGCTTGGAAAACTGTTGGATTCGGTGTTCAAACTCTGCTCTAACTAGTGTTCACTTATGCTGGTTCTGTTCGATGATATGGCACATAATCACAGGCTGTGCAACTGGCGATGCCTATCTTTGTTGAGGTCTGGGCTAGGTCTTTCTTTGCCCATTGGTGTAATTCATGACAGTTTCCCGGCTGTATGTGCTTCAAAGCAACATCTGTCTATGATCCCCCAATTATTGTGAGTTCCTTAACACCCGACGTCACTCACCACCGCGCTCTCACTCATCCAGGCTCTAGACTTTCCCTCTTTAATCTTTCCTGCACTCTCTTCTATCCAGTCTTCCATATTCCGTCCTGGCATAACCGACTTCGCCTGGAATATGAGGCGTATGTTCTTCAAGAGGTCTCATGGAAAATATACACATCCAATCGGGCCGATCGCACCCCTTTAACGTAGAACAATAGCTGTTGGACAGGGTCATGGAGATGGGTTATTAAAAAATTGGGCATCGTGAGCAAATGGATTCCTATCCTTACTATACTCACTAGCTATCATTCCTCAAGGTTTCCCTAAGCTTCCAACAAGATATATTAGGGCAGAAAGCTTGGTAGTCTTGATGGCAAAAGGGTGGTTCGCCGGGACTTACTTTTTTTTTTTTAATGCCTGCTGCATCCACCCCCCCGGCGGGGAGTCGAACACCCAACCTTCCCTGTGAATATTAGTAGCGACCGGCCTCTTAGCAATCAGGCTACGAGGACCGGTTGATAATGCTTTTTTGTTTTTGAAATTTAGCAGTGGGGATGGATACACATTCTCTTTTTTTCCAGCTCTCAGTAGGGCGATAAAGCCCTTGTGGGGACTAGTCTCTTTATCTGTTTTGCTCGTCGGGCAGTAGCTCGGTTTGATGTATGGAAGAGCTCGGTTGCAACTGGGACTGGGCTCTCACAGCGCGGGTATGAGCGCCCTTGTGGTTATCGAGTACACCCATCATGTTATGGATATTTCCACTACATAATCGTGCTTGGGGGTCCTGATAGGGGGATGGAATTGACTTCCGGTGATGATTAGTGTGAAAGATTACACTGTGTGTGGATTGTGCTACTGCTGAGATCCTTCCGTTCAGCCTCTCCCTAGGAACTGTGCTCTGTCGAGGGATTACAGAGTATCGTACGGGGTAGCGCGGGGTAGTCGATTTGCGGACCCAAGGCACTTTGTTATTGTAGCTCCCTCGGATAAAGAGCTTATACGGTATACAATCGGGTCTGTCTGCTTAGCCACTTGCCCTTTTGGTTTTCACTAAACCCTGAGTTTATGCCTTTAAATTTGTATAAATTTGTTGTATTTTTGGAGCTTGTACTACCTTGTAGGTTAGCCCTGGGCATCGACCCGAGGGGTCCTCAGTTGTTTCACTCCAGCTTTTCCCTCGATCTCTTGTTCTGGCTTCCCTCTACGTTTCCGTATATTGGCGTTCTTAGATCTGTCTACTGTCTCCTTTACTTTCCATTCCCTCTAAACTTCGTAAGTATAGTGTGCTCATGGGATGTTAATTATTTTCGTTTGTCGGGTTACTCGCACTGCCTGCCTGCTGCTAGGTTCGTCGAGTGATAGTAGATGATTCCCAACCACACCCCCTTTTGTCCCCGGTGATTCCTTGCCGAAATTTGTTAAGTAGATCTCTTCGTACAGACTGGTGCCCTAAAATCTAAACGCCCCAAATACAATCCTTGATCTAGCTATCATACATACTATCATATGATAGTTTAAACTTTGTGGCTTGAATGTATTAAAGATAACTCTGATAGGTCCTGGAATTGAACTCATTTACACTATTCGAATATGTGGCTAAGTGCCAAGGTGTCCCCCGTTCCAAATTATGAGGTGCACGGTTAAGACGTCCGGAACCATACCTAAGAGACGGAACACGTGTATGGGGTAATTCAGGCTTTGTCATTTTGTCGCAATGCTCAAGTTTCTACTTTAGATATACTTGGTGTATTGGTCCTGGCTCGTGTCTGGGGCCTTTCGGGAAACGGGAGTTTGGTTTTCTATAGAAAAATCCATATCCTTACTATCTATTCCTTTATTAAGCCTAACTAAAGTCTAATAACTTATCTTAGAATTAACCCTACCATAAAAATCTATTACTGCTGACTGCCAAATATTAGGAGATTTGAGGTGTCACCCACGGCCACCTTGGACTGGAGGTGCTAAACTTAAGAAGATGCGTGTAGCTAGAGTCCCGGACATTAGTGTCTCTTGAGGGAGAAGGTGGAAGAGAGCACAATTGGTATGGATCAGCTGGAGTATTGGGCTGAAGATTTGTATACTGCCGAATACTAAATGATTGCTTTTGGATACTTAAGAACTTGAAAGGATTTCACTGGTTATGTTCTCGTTTTCTATTTCCGATATGTTGGATTACCGCTGCTTCCAAATATATTCTCCTAGTATGCAGGGTCTCCTGTTGTCTATGCTGAGTATATACCAGAATCTGGGAATTGATTTGGGTATTATCAGTAGGAAGAATTCAAGATCTAACTGGGTTGTTACTTTTCCCTTCTGCCGGGTCCCCCTTGCTTAGAAACCAGTACACCTGCGGCGTGGCTATCATAGCATGGAACAGAGACACAGGGGGGAAGGGTGGAGGGGGGAGATGCAACCCCAAAGATACCCGGGGTACCCTGGGGAATCAGTGTTGCTGGGAGATGGATAGGCATTGGACGGAAGCCCAGGACGGGGTACTAAGGACCTTGGTGAGGTGAACATATGGACCCCCCTCAACCCCCCGAGTGTTCTTGGTTAATTTGATGCACTTTGGAGGATAGGGCAAGACAAGAGTGTGGGGGTGAAAGCACACAAGATTCTAGGTACGTTGATGATGTTGCTTCGCAGAAGTGCTCGGCAGACACTCCTCTCTAGTTCTATGTTTTCTGGTTTTCACCAAGAGCAAGGTTCGTAGAGATGAGTCCGCACATGGGCCCTTTCCAGGGCTATTTTAGCTAAGCACAGCTACTTGTATTTGATATGTATATGCCAGTGTAAGTAAAATGAATTGCCCATTAGTGTTGATTTCAAGTGCCCGCACCATATAACAAACTCACTTGGTGTCAGTAAGGAGGAATCCTTTGATGCAGACCCGGACCGCAGCAGCAATTCCATCTCTCTTGTCTTCCCCTCGATCTCCCTCAATGTTCTCCTTATCACCCAGCTTGCCTCACGGAGGAGGTCTGTGATCAACTGTCAAGCTATAATGAAGCCATAGAAGCCAACCTCGTAATGGTATTGGTAGAAAACACGAATCGTGGGCTGTGTAATTAGTAAAAAATCCTTTTAGGAGGGTTGCACTAGTAACGGGGCAATTTAGATTTCCTTCTGCCCACCCTCTAAGATGCTTCTTGTAGGATCTCATTTTGTCTGTATGTGTGCCGGACTGAAGTTGCTTTTTTTTGATGCGTCACCACCAAACGGAAACGGCTTCAATCCGGCCACTTGAAAACTATTCTCAGCAGCCTGGCCTTGAACAGTTGGGTGGCGCTAAGGCTGCCTGGACAACAAGGACTAGAACAACGCTAGTGTTAAACTTTCCTGGCTCCGCTATGGTGCTGGTGAATGAAGTCTTTCTTTTTTTCACTTATTGCAGTAAATATACCATGCTAAAACATTTCATTTGATTCTCTTTTTACGATCAGGCGGTCGGCTTCCGCTGCCCCCTCTCGCTGCAAAATGTCTGAGAATGTGCTAGAATCTGGAAGTGGATCAATAAGCCTCTGCATAAGCCAAGAGATATTATGGGATTTTTAAATATTATTATTATAGAGGGGTGGGGAAGGGCTACTTTAGTGTGAGGTACAGTATCTGTTGCCGAGTACTGTTTTATATGGGGCACAATACCAAAATTTAGGTCACTTTTATACTAGTTAATGCAATCATAAACAATGAACACAGATTTAATCCCTTGCACTTCCACTTCCGGATGTTTAAGTGCATAGTCGCTTTCTAACTTGTAGGGGGGTTTAAAGCGTTTTCGAGAGTGTAGCATTGGGAATTGCTTGTCTGGAGATGTCTATTTTTCGCTAAATTTTGTGCGAGAAACCGGTATGGGACGAAACATTTTGTCCTAGGACTGTAATCAAGCACAAAGCAGGAACCCGTTAACTGGAACGGGAGAGAATATATTCGGCTGATTAACCCCAAATAACTGTTCCATTACTTCCTGCTGGACTTTGTACCACCGGAGTGAGTCTGATGGGGCGTGCTAGTGTAGGAAGGGCGATAAATCCCGACTGTGACTTGGTCGGTGGATTACTAGAGAGTATCTACAAGTACTATCTGGGGTTGCTACTTACGAGCACTGTACTGTTGATAGAGGGTCTTGCGGGAAGTCATGGAGTAGTTATTTGGCGTTAACCAGCTAAATACAAGTGCCATGGGTGATGTTTTCGTACAAGACAAGGATTATTTTGCTGGTTAACCCAAATCAACTGTTCGTTAATTTTCTAGGGGGCACTTGGATATCCTTGTCTGTTCCCCTTAATAGGCTATAAGTATTATATCCTTGCATTGAACCTCGCTACCACTGATGGCGGAGTTAATAACCGAGCGCTTACAAAGTGAGGGGTGAATTTGACTAGTTAATCTCGGGTCATCCTTTCATGCCTTCTTACCTGGGATTGATGTGTGTAGATGCGGTTGGGCATGCGTATGGATATATGAGTGTCTGGATGTATGGGTGCCCGGATACATGGGTATCTGAATGTATGGGGGTCTGGATGTACCGTATGGTGAGGGAACTCTGTAGTCGGAGCGGGAGGACATTCATTCTTGGGTATTAACAGTAGGTTAATTTGCCAAGACTGGCTTATATTACAGGTTAATGTATTAGCAAATATCAATTAACTGTCCCTTCGTGGAAGTTAACTGTAATTAACCTATTGCGGACATCCATCTTTTTCCCACCAAAATTTTAAACATTTTAAACCCTTATATCTCAATGAAAGCTTGAGATATTTCTATTTTCTCTCGATCAGTGTATAGAGAATCACCCAATCTATCACCTAACAGAGCCATAATTCTCATTAGACTGGTGGTGGAAACTGCTTTGGTTGTTGAAGACCGACCGCACTCCGGCTACAGAGTTCCCTCACCATATGGGTATCTGGGTTTGTGGGGATGGATGCGTCTGGGTGTGCGGGGTAGGGTGTTGGTTGCTTGTGTCCGAGGGTGTGCAAAAAGGAAGGGATTCCGTACTCAGGCTGTGCATACCGTACTGGTTGTCATTGTGTCATACCTCATACGATGCAGGTATTGTCTTAAGAGGGGAGCGGTAAACAAACGCCCCCGTGGCCAAAATTTCCAATTGGCTGTTTGCCCTTGTCGAGAGGCTCTTCTTGTCATAAGCAAGAACTGGAAACAGGGATTGGCAAGATATATGGCAAAAATCCGTGCATATCACATCTCTGGATACCTCTTTCCTGGGACAAGTAACGGTTTGAAATTACTCGCGTGGTTATCTTGAAGCCTGACACTTTGTCTGGGGATAGTGTTCCGCTTCAACTCGGTCACCCGATTAAAAGCGCTGAAGAAAAAAAAGGGGCTACTCTGACCTTGCGCCCGCTATGATGGCCCTCTTATCAATTATTATATAAATATATCTCTAAGTAGCTAATAATCTAAGGATCCAGTCCATAGTCAATTTTGTACCGAGGAGCTCTAAATTTTAGAGAGAGCACCAGAAATTTATAGGGGACCCATATACAAAGGTAGTTAGATGGAAAACTGCCGACTCAAGGTGTTCGCACACAGCAGCAATGAGTGCGGAAGCCCGATCAATGAATCTTTTTACTTGCAGGGTTTTGTGATCATCGAATAGTAGCTCGTGCCCTGAGGCGGAGTGATAGAAAATCCATCGCAAAGTGCATTACACTTCGTGCGTGGAGCGTGGCGGTTGTTGGTGAGGACAATTTGAGGTAAAATTTGGTACAGGACTGGTAAGATGGTCAAGTGGGGAAGAAAATAAATTTCGCATTCTTCTGCGGTTTGATTGGGGTGGGGCACGTTTGCACAACGCGGTTATGCATCCATTTTGGCCTCGAGGGGAACCAAGAGTGAGCACTATCTCCTTGATACCCGGTATAGCAGGGATTGCATGCAGAAGGTACCCGAAGTCTTGGGGAGGTATGGCAATCTGCTGGTACTAGTAGTTTCCTGCAGCACAATCTGACAGGTAAAGAAAAAGAAAAAGAAAATCCACGGAACAAAGAATCAGTTGCCGGCAACCCTGGTGCTTCGTCGACCAACTTTGTGCTCTCCTTTAGCCCCCAGGGAGTCTATATAAGCCCCTTTAGCAGTTATATTTCGCAGTATCTCTCTTCTGCGTGTAGTGTTATAGTTTACTTCTACTCAACATTTTCAGATTGCCACCCGGGTTTATCGGTATTCAGACTCAAGCACCGAATCTAATCCTCAACTTAAGATCCGACCTGAAGTGACGGCACCCCTTGCCGTAGATAGATTGCAGATACCAAAGTTCTGTACAGCATCAAAGAAAGCCCTCCAGAAAGGAAACCGCTCGGGGATATCATCGGCTAGCAGGTATCTTTCCACATCTATTGGTGGTAATCGAAGAGGTAGGACTAATCTTAAATAACCCAGTTGAGCAGATAAACCATTCCTCCTCTCGAGAACGATCATCTGAACCCACTATACTATACTACATCATACCAGCCCCACCAGATAATAAACCAACTCCTTTCACCACCACAAAAAGGCAAATCGAGAATCATGGTAATGCCGGCCTTGGTCTGGAAACCCAAATCTACCCCGTGTGCCAATGCCGGTGCAGAATCTCCCCGGATTGTAATAACCCCCTGCAGTTGCACTAGCCCAGGGGATCCGCATCCACGATCTGCTCTGGAGCTTCGCAAGCTACTGGATAAGTCACGGGGACCGTACTCTAGAAACCGCCCTTAAATAAGGTACTTGCTGGTTGGGGTGGCTAATGTACTGTATGTGGATTCCGCAACATGTTTCTGGACATATTTATTACAGTCGATTGATGAAGGCACTGACATGTACATGTACTAGTTCGTTAACCACTGTGTGGAGGGTTCAAGTTTCCTATGTTTTGCGAATGTTGCGAATGCTTCCCTTCGTTCTTTTGTCCAAACGATTTCCCAGAAGGGTTTCTGTCCTTTGTTTTCCCTTGTGGTGATGAAAGTGTGCGGAGGAACGGAATCGTGTGTAACTGTTAGGATCTAGTTACTTCCATTTTGTTCTGTCTTCTCTGTCGATGTTGTTTTGGGGATAACCAAGTTAATAAAAATATCTCTCAGCCTTCTTATTGTATACCACAGAGTTGTGATCTAGTTTGTTAGCCCAACTGCTGCGCCGAGGAGATATTATATTATAACCTTGACCTTATCAACTGCCCCTTCTGTTTCTTGTCTGAACTTCTGGCATATGCAATACTCATGGAAATTGGGCATCTCAGAAAGGATATTCTTCTATTCTGGATAGGGTGCGAAGTTTGGGTACTTGTCCCAGGCAAGAAGTATCTGGAAACAGGGGTGATCCTGGAGTCGGAGTTTTGTATGGTACAAAATCCGTGCTTATCTAAGTCACATACGAAATTCGGACTCCAGGATCACCCCTGTTTCCGGATACTTCTTGCCTGGTTCCTCTAGGAATTTCAATTCAATCCCTATGCCGTAGGAACCATCTCCTGGCAGGGGTCTACCTCAAATTGTGACTCTAGATTATACCTGCCATTCTTATACAATCACTGGCACACCCAGCTGCCTATGCTGATTTATGAAACCCAGAGTATTCCGTTCGAGTTGAGTGCCAAGAATTGGATCAACAATTCCCCTGTATCTTTGGATTATGTAAGCTTGGAATACAAGTATTATATCATAGAACCATCACGTTTGATGGAACACTATATACTCGAGCACTTGCCCATCCCAAAGTTATCTGCAAATCCCGAGGCTGCGGAGGGCCAGGAAATGTCCTGATTTCCGGATACTTTTAGAACGGGCAAGTATCTAATATTATTTATATCTCTATCTTTGTTTATTTTCCTATTTTCCCTTTTCCTCCCTTTCAACATCAACCAAAGACTTTTCTTAAGCCTCCAGGAATCACCCCAATACGCCTATAATATACCCGCCACCAAACAGGCAAATAACAACGTATTCGAGCCAGAGATATGGGCCTAGGTGGCCAAAGAGGTGGGGATCCTCTGGAGAGCTGCAGAGGCTATGCATTAGCAACTTGGAGAACAGGAGATAGCTCGCCGGGCTGGCGCCGCTTCCATCTCCCTTAGAAACATCCTTCCCGACGCTCTACCGAAGAGGACAGACAAGGTATGATCGGCCTGACATAAGAGCTAGAGCTCTGGGAGCACAGACAGACCAGCTGTGGGGCAGCCAGCGCCCCCGGCGGAGGTGGGCTCCTCACTAGAGTCCGAGGATACTGCAAAATAACAATAATGGTGGTTTCTAGCGCTGCACTGGACGACAACCGTGACAGTGGGTCAGTAGGGGATGATAGCGAAACCATTCGGGAGTCTCCGGAGGGAGGCTTTTTTTAAAAAGGGGTAATTTGTATCTTTTAGAAATATTATGTCTTGTGGTTAGATTTATTTCTTGGATTATTTTCTGCTCTACCTATAGTATAGGCTCATAATGGTCTGGATCGATTCTTTCTTCCTTTAACCCTCTTCAAGTTTCTTACCTTTGTTATAAATTCTATATGAAATACTGGGGAACGGAGAGAGGACGGGGGAGGTGGTAAAGGGAATCTAAGGCAAAATTATATTAGGCTGTCTTTAACTTCCCCTGATACTGCCAATAGTTAGTTGAAGTTGTAGCACTGTATGTACCCGGGCGTGCCAGTGAGAATTGTGAAACCATCTTTGTTGGTTCTATACAGATCTCTTTCTTTCCCCATTCTCATGGACACGCCCGTGTATCAGCAGCCCACCCTCTGGTGGGCTTATATGGTTACACGGCCGCGCATCCGTATTTATGGTGCTCCCGGACGGCCCTGAGACAGATAAAAAACTATATTTTTTCCACAACTGGTGATTTTCATTTTTGTTATCGACCGTCCACCATTAGCCTCCACTTTAACAAAGCCTCAGCATCCCGTATGATATGTAGCCAGCAGCCATATCCTTGAGCTGGCGCTCTGATCCTGTAGACAACATTACATTTATTCATCAATTATCACTCGACTGTTGAACTGTAGAGAATGTTGAAACCACTATTGTTGATTGAGAGAAACAATGGGGGACATCCCCGGCTATCTACACAGGAAAGCACCAGCCACAATTTCCCAGGTTCGCGCGGCCTCACTCGTGGCCGCCACTTTACCCGCTGACGTACTCCCTCATAGCCGACCATGCTGGATATGGAAGGACGCTCCAACAGAGAATGTTGAGAAATGTTGAGATATGGTCCTCCGGACGGAGGTACGAGAGCTTCCTACTCACTATTGCGTATGAGGGAGCGTACGGGGAAGTGTGTATTCCACATCATAGGTTGCGCCATCACGATAAGGTATGCTTATACCGTTTATGTTTCGCTTAGCTAGCTAGAGAACTTAATCAATAATCTTCCGCTGAACAACAAAACGTTCGCTTCTTGGCATGCCAGCTGATAGGTTCATCGAGTGATAACAGGTGATTCCAAACCACCTTCCCCCTTCGGCCCCATAATTCCCTGCCGAAATTTGTTTAGATCTCTTCGTGCAGAGTGGTGCCCTAAAATCTGAACTTGTCTAATAGTGGTCCTTGATCTAGCTACTCATGAAATGGAACACGTGCATGGGGTAGTTGAAGCCTCGTCATTTTGACTGAATGCTCAACCTCCTATCATACTCTAGATATACTTGGTGTGTTGGCCCTGGTTCGTGTCTAGTGCCTTTCGGGAAATGGGTGTTTAATTTTCTGTGGAAAAATCTATATCCTTACTATCTATTTCATCATTGTGCTAGACTAAGGCAAAATAACATACGACCAACTGCCAAGTACTAGGGGACTTGAGGTGTCGCCCACAGGGCCCCTTGGACTGGAAGTGCAAAAATTAAAGAGATAGGTGTAGCTAGAGTCCCGGGTGTTAGTGTCTCTTGGGGGTGAAGGTAGAGAAGAGTGGGCTAAGATGGAAAAGAGCTCAATTGGTATGGATCTGGCTGAAGTGTGGAATAGAAGATCTGTATACTACCGAATACCAAAAGATGGCTTTTGGGCACTCAGGAACTTGGAAGGATTTCAGTAGTTATGCTCTCTTTTCCATTTCGATATGTTGGATTGCTGCTGCTTCCCAACATATCCTAGTATGCAGGGTCCCCTATTGTCTATGTTGAGTATTTGGTAGAAGTTGGAAATTGATTTAGGGTATTATCCGTAGGACGAATTCAAGATCTAACCGGGTTCTTACCTTTCCCTTCCGCTAGGTCCCTCTTGCTTAGAAACAAGTAAGTATCCCTGCGGTGTGGCTGTCATAGCATGGAACGGGGACACAAAGAGGAAATAAGAAGAAGAAAAAGAAATACAGCCTCAAAGATACCCAGGGTGCCCTAGGGAATCAGTGATTCTGGGGGATGGATAGGCATTGGGCTGAGGCCTAGGACGGGCTACGATGGGTCCTGATGAGGCGAACATATTGACCCCCCTTAAGCCCCCGAGTGTTCTTGGCTAATTTGATGCACTTTGGAAGATAGGGCAAGTGTGTGGGGGGAAAGCGCACAAGATTCTAGGTCCATTGATGACAGGTCTCTCAATACCTCCATTTGGGCCCCCACTTCTTGAAGTTATTGTGGATATATCCTTTCCTTGATAGCACCATTATTACTCCCTATTCATCAATCGGTTGAAGACGGAATTGAGACTAGTTATGTGCCGGCTTGTGTAGATGTCGGGTATTGGGATTGGATGGATCCTAGTTTTGGTATCATATCATGCTTGGGCGGCAAGGGCATAGACCGGGAATTTTCAATTACCATGGATGTTAGTTAAGCATTGCTAGTATGTGACTGTATACCTTCAAGGCAAGAAAATACTCACTTTTTTGCGCCAGAAGCGTAGGGCTCCAGCTGGTCAAGTTTGGTTGCTCGAGAAGTTGATAGAATTGATAGTTGTCTGTCTCTTTAACTCTTCACCTTTTGCCAACTGCTATGATTTGTGTCTAGTATGCCAATTTCTACACAAGGGATCTTGTAGCCAGGCGCTGGAGACCCTCCACTACAGCATCCTTAAACTCTGTAGTCTCACATGGTATGGTGCGGGGCACTTGAAATCAACCAGTGGCCAACCCAATAATAACTTTTGGAGATTTCCGGTCGGAACTGCATTTTTAAAAAGATTTTGTTTCGTAGAAGTGCTCGGAAGGCACTCCTCTCTAGTTCTACGTTTTCTGGTTTTCACCAGGGGCAAGTTTTGTGGAGATGGTAAAATCTGGGGTTACGCACATGGGTCCTTTCCGGGGCTATTTTAGCTAAGCACAACTACTCGTATTTTGTAGTAAAATGGATTGCCCATTAGTGTTGATTTCAAGTACCAGCACCATATAAAAACTTACTTGATGTCAGTAAGGAGGAATCCTTTGATGCAGACTCGGACTGCAGCAGCAATTCCATCTCTCTTGTCTTCCCCTCGATCTCCCTTAGTGTTCTGCTTAACACCCAGCTTTCCTCGCGGAGGAGGTCGGTGATCAACTGTCAAGCGAAGCGAACCTCGCAATGGGCGATTGGTAGAAAACACGAATCGTGGGCTGTGTAATTGGTAATAGATCCTTTTAGGAGGGTTGCACCAGTAACGGATCAATTTAGATTTCATTCCGTGCTTCTTGCATCACACTGCGCCTATCGCCGGACTCGAGTTGCTTTTTTTTGGTGCGTCACCACCAAACGGGAGCGGCTCCAATCTACTCGTAGTGACCGACTTAAATAAGGCTGCCTGGACAACAAGGGCTACCGGTAGGACAACGCTAGTGTTAAAATTTCCTGGCTCCGTTATGGTGCTGGTGGGTTAAGTCTTTCTTTTTTCGCTTATTGCAATATACCATGCTAAAACATTTCATTTGATGCCCTTTTCACACTAGGGGTGTCCGTTTCCCCTGCCCCCTCTTGCTTCAAAATGTCTATGGGAATGTACTAGAATCTGGAAGTGCATCAATAAGCATGTGCATAAGAAAAGGGATATTATGAAATTTTTAATAATATTATGATAGAGGTATGGGGAAGGGCCACTTCAATGTGAGGTATAGTATCTGTTGCCGTGTACTCGAGTACAGTACTGTTTTACATGGGGCTCAATGCCAGAATTTAGGTCACTTTTATACTAGTTAATGCAATCATAAACAATGAGCACAGCCTTAATACCTTGCAGTTCCACTTCTGGAGGGTTAAGTGCATAGTGACTATCTAACTTGTGGAAAGACTTAAAGTGCAGCATTGGGAATGGTTTGCCTGAAAGTGTCTATTTTTCTCTAAATTTGGTGCGAGAAACCGGTGTCGGAAGAAGCATTTTGTCCTAGGACCGTGCTCAAGCACAAGGCAGGAGCCCGTTAACTGGAACGGGAGAGAATATGTTCGGGTGATTAACCTCAAATAACTGTTCCGTTACTTCCTGCCGGGTTTTGTACCACCGTAGTGCGTCCGATGGGGTGTCTACTATAAGAAGGGCGATAAATCCAGACTGTGACTTGGCTGATAGATCATTAGAGAGTATTTGCTATCCAGGGTTGTTACTTATGAGTTCTGCTGATAAAAGGTCTTGCGGGAAGTCTTGGAATGGTTATTTGGCGTTAACCAGCTAAATATATCCCTGTCTGTCCCTGTTAATAGGCAATATCCTTGCACTAAACCTCGCCGAATTAATAACTAAGTGCGTATAAGTGTTGGGGCTCACTATCCTGAATAGAGGGATAAATTTGACAAGTTAACTTCAAATCATTTTTTCATGCCTTCTGGCTTGAAATTAATGTGTGGATGTGGTTGGGCATGTGTCAGGTTGTATGGGTGGATGGGTTTGGGTGTGCGGATTTGCATGTTTTGGTGGGGTTTGGTGGGTTTAGATGAATATGGTGGGTTTGGATAAATGTGGTGATGTGTTGGATGAGTGTGGTGGGTTAGATGAATGTTGTGGCTTTTGATTTGTGCTGGATGTGTTGTGTAACTTACTAGATACGATACGTTTCTGTCGGCAGCGGATATCTTGTCTGGTCTGTCGGAATGTGTGGGTGTGTCTATGTGTGTCTGGTCTTCGGAGTGTGTGGGTGTGTCTGTTTGTGTATGGTCTGTCGGAATGTGTCTGTGTGTCTCTCTGTCAACCTTATTTCATCGGGCCTTGCTAACTCGCGAGCTGAACTTCGCTATTGGTGTGCGGGGTGGGTATCTGTTTGCTTGTTTGGGATGGCTAACAAAATGGAAGGGATTCCATGGCGGTGCATACCGGTCGGTCACTGCGTCATACCTCACAGGCGGTAAAAAAACGCCCTCAGGCAAAGCGTCTGGGTCAGCCAAGCCACCTAGGTCGTTTTAAGCTGTCAGGGCCTCAGGGCCAATAACCAATTAGAAAATTTGCTCTGGCCTCAAATCGGCCATGAGTAAAACTACCGGTACTGCGAAAACACTGAAAAAACGGCTTCTCTGATTTTAGGTTTTCCATGTTGACCCTCTTATAAATTATTATATAAATATATCTTCAAGTAGCTAACGATCTGGGGATCCAGAGTGTAGGCAATTTTGTACAGAGGAGCTCTAAATATCAGAGCGAGCACCATCGATTTGTAAGACCCATAGAAAAAAGTAGTTACACCGAGAGCTGCCAACTCCAGGTTGTTCACACACAGCCGCAATCAGCGTGGCACCGAGAGTTCTTATTTGTTCCCGATGGATAAATCTTTTTACTTGCAGGGTTTTGTCGAATAGAAGCTCATGCCCTACGACTTGTCGCTGCTAGATATCGGAGATGTGGCGCAAAACGGAACCAGTAACAATCACGCTTCACTTGGTGGGGGGAAGCCGAGTGGAAAGTTGTAGAGCGTAGTGGGTGTGCAATGAGGTTTTATTGTAACAACCCAGATTACCGATTGTCTAACTGGCATGGGCCGTTACGATGATCAAAAAATTGGATTTTCTTTTTTCCACTGCCAGTTCTGATTGGGCGGGACCTGGTCTATGTTACACGTACGCGTCAAGGTCTCCTTGATACCTGGTGTAGCAGGGATTGCATGCAGAAGGTACCGGAAGCATTGGGGGTCGGGGAATCAGTTATTACTAGTAGTTTCCCGCCGAGCTACGCATGCCAGTTTGGGCTCTCCTTTAGCCCCTAGGGAGTCTATATAAGCCCCTCTAGCAGTTATATTTTGCAGTAACTTATCTCTCTTCTGCGTGCAGTGTTATAGTTCACTTCTACTCAACATTTTCAGATTGCCACCCGGGCTTATCAGTATTCACACTCAAGCACCGAATCTAATCCTCAACGTAAGATCCAACCTGAAGTGACGGCACCCCTTGCCGTAGATAGATTGCAGATACCAAAGTTCTGTACAGCATCAAAGAAAGCCCTCGAGAAAGGGAACCGCTCGGGGATATCATCGGTCAACAGGTATCTTTCCACATCTATTGGTGGTAATCGAAGAGGTAGGACTAATCTCAAATACAAATGAGCAGATAAACCTTTCCTCCTCTCGAGAACGATCATCTGAACCAACTATACTATACTACATCGTACCAGCCTCACCAGATAATAAACCAACGCCTTCCACCACCACAAAAAGGCAAATCGAGAATCATGGTAATGCCGACCTTGGTCTGGAAACCCAAATCTACCACGTGTGCCAATGCCGGTGCAGAATCTCCCCGGATTGTAATAACCCCCTGCAGTTGCACTAGCCCGGGGGATCCGCATCCACGATCTGCTTTGGAGCTTCGCAAGCTACTGGATAAGTCACGGGGACCGTACTCTAGAAATCGCCCTTAAATAAGGTACTTGCAGGTTGGAGGAGTGGCTAATGTACTGTATGTGGATTCCGCAACATGTTTTTGGACATATTTATTACTGTCGATTGATGACGGCACTGACATGTACTAGTTCGTTAGCGACGATTGTGGAGGATTCAAGTTTCCTATGTTTTGCGAATGCTTCCCTTCGTGCTTTTGCCCAAGCGATTTCCCAGAAGGGTGTCTGTCCTTTGTTTCCCCTTGCAGTGATGAAAGTGTGCGGAGGAACGGAATCATGTGTGACGATTAGGATAGTTACTTCCATTTTGTTCTGTCTTTTCTGTTGATGTTACTTTAGGGATAACGAAATTTATGAAAATATCTCTCGGCCTTCCTATTGTATACCACAGAGTTGTGTGATCTAGTTCGTTAACCCAACCACTGCGCCGAGGAGATATTATATTATAACCTTGACCTTATCAACTGCCTCTTCTGTTTCTTGTCTGAACTTCTCGTGTACGCGATACTCACGGAAATTGGGCCTCTCACAAAGGATATTCTTCTATTCTGGATAGCATGCGAAGTTTGGGTACAAACACCTCTGTCACCGGCTCCTACACTTCCTCTAGGAATCCCAACCCAATCCCTATGCCATAGGGACCATCTCTTGGCAGGGGCTTTTATCTCAGATTATGACTCTAGATTACACTTGCTATTCTTATACTATCACACTTAGCGGCTACGCTAGCTTACGAATTTCCAGAGTATTCAGTTCGAGTTGAGTGCCAAGAATTAGATCAACAATCCCCCTCTCTCCTTGGATTATGTAAGCTTGGAATAGAATCATCACATTTGATGGAACACTATATATGCTCGAGCACTTGCCCATCCTAAAGGTATCTGCAAATCCCAGGGCTGTGGAGGGCCAGGAAATGTCATGATATCTGGATACTTTTAGAGTGGTCAGGTATCCAATATTATTTATATCCCTAACTTTGTTTAATTTCCTATTTTCCCTTTTCCTCCCCTTCCAACATTGGCCAAAGATTTTTCTTAAGTCTCCAGGAATCATCCCAATACCCTTATAATATGGCCGCCAACAAGCAGGTAAATAACAGCGTATTCGAGCCAGAGATATGGGCCTAGGTGGCCAAAGAGGTGGGGATCCTCTGGAGAGCTGCAGAGGCTATCCATTAGCAACTTAGAGAACAGGAGATGGCTCGCCGGGCTAGCGCCATTCCCATCTCCCTTAGAAACATCGTTCTCGACGCTCCACCAAAGAGGACATGTAAGGAATGATCGGCCCGACATAAGGGCTAGAGCTCTGGGAGTGCGGACAGACCAGCTGTGAAATGGCCGGGCCCCTAATGGAGGTGGGCTCCTCACTAGAGCGCGAGTATACTGCAGAATATCAACAACGGTGGTTTCTGGATGACGCTGCGCTAGACGGCACCAGTGTTCAGTAGGAGATGACAGGGAATTCATTCGGGAGTCTAGGGAGGGAGTTTTTTTTAATTTGTATCTTTTAGAAATATTATGTCTTGTAGCTAGATTTCTTTCTTGAATTATTTTCTGCCTATATTATAGGCTCATAATGGTCCGGATCGATTCTTTCTTCCTTTAACCCTTTTTTCATCTTCTTTGTTATAAATTCCATATGAAATACTGGGGAACGGAGAGAGGACGGGGGAGGTGGTAAAGGGAATCTAAGGCGAAATTATATTAGGCTGTCCGTGGCTTCTCCTGATACTGTACTACCAGTACAGTAGTTGGTTGAAGTTGTAGCACTGTGCTCAGGCATTCCGGTGGGAATTGTGAAACCATGTTTGTTGGTTCTATACAGATCTCTTTCTTTTCCCATTCTCATGGACACGCCCAGGTATCAGCAACCCACCCTCCGGTGGGCTTATATGGTTGCGTGGCCGCGCGTTTGCATTTCTGGTGCTCTCGGACGGCCCTATGGGAGATAAGAAACAGATCTAGAAAATATAGTTCTATATTTTTTCCAGGACAGGTGACTTTCGTTTTTGTTATCGACAATACACCATTAGCGTCCGATTTTGTTATAAAAAAAAACTCAGCACCCCGTATGATATTCAGCCCGCAGTCATACCTTCGAGCTGATGCTCTTATTCTACAGATAACATTACATTTACTCATAAATTATCACTCGATTGTTTAACTGCAGATTGTAGAGAGCTTGTGGTAGGCACCCTAGGATGTTTGCAGCAAGAGAAATATCCCACCTCAAGGCTTCCCATACAAAATGCCTTTCTCTAAGATGCAATTGCCTAGAACAGAAGAGTTGGAGAGGTGAAAGATCCTTGGATCCTTGAATGAGAGTTTAACCCAGCGATTCGCATAGTCAAAGCCAGGTCAGAGAAATCGCTAGCAAATTAGAGTCCGAGTCCTAAAGGATAAAATCTCCGCCAAGACTGTAAATTTCTACGTTCCGAGGGCAGAATCGGCTGGGCCTATCGAATTTAAAATTGTGATTTTTTGTATAGGGGATTAGGGGGTGCTCATTTCGATATTTGCTAATCTTGTAAACAGAGTATAATACCAGGACGAAGAGGTTTGTCCCACAGGGTTTTCCACCGAATTCAATGCAAAATATACATTTTCAAGTAGGCAATTCCCAACGCTACTTCCATGAAAACACCTCCAATAGTTCTGTCAGCGAGAGAATTACTATGAATTTAAGGCACTAGAGATAGGAACCCAGGGGACCAAAGCTCTGCTCATTGCTTATGATTGCATCAACCAGTGTGAAAGTAGCCTAAAATTTTGTCTGGGACTCCTTGCAAAAATGTACTGTACACGTACTAGGGTGTGAGAAAAAGTACGGCGAAGTCTTGGATGCCATTTACATAGAAATTCTGTGAGCCACGTTCGCCAGACTTACCCATAACCCCCAGTACATGGCAACCAATACCTCACACTTAAGCCACCTTTTCCCGGCTCCTCTATCCCGCCATGCCATACCGTGCTCTAGCACCAACATCACCGGAAAGCGCTGTAAATTTTGCCCTACAAACACGGGTTCTAAAAGTCTCTTTGAGGGTTCCGCTCGAGAACTCAAACCCCTGATATAGCCATACTCAAACTCCATACCTCATTACCCTCGCACCCAATACCTACTTTCACCGCGGTTACAAATCTGGCAAGCCCTGGAGCCCCTTCCGGAGAGCTCCCCTCCTGCTTTGCGAGCGTTTGTAGACTCCATTATATTCGCACTCAGATCTCTTATATCGTACTCGTAAAGTACAGGAAAGAGGCTAGTACCTTGCTGTGTTACGGCACCGGTGGTGGTACGAGACCACGAACGACCAATTGCAGTAAGAACTCAAACAACCGGACCTTACGCTCGGAGGTTGGAGTTGCCTCTCCTAGTAAATTAATGTCTGTCGTATCATCTCTTTTTCCCTGTCTCAAGTGAGGGGTCCAAGAGAATCTTCTCTGTGTTTTCACCCCCCTAATCCGAAGGGGGAAAGTCTGGACGTCCTGGCCTCATTCTCGATTATTTCGGCTTCTACGGCACCACAGTCAGAATGGCAGCCCATCTGGATATGGATCTTTTTTATACCTGAGGGTCAATGGAGTCTGAGCTTTAGCAAAGACCGAGGGCCGGTTTTGGCATGCCGTGGTTTTGGGGGGTTTTATAGTCTGTGCGTATGTGTGTGAATATTTAGTGCTACAAAATTCTTGTTTTGTATGATACCCTTAATTTTTTTTGTTAGTAAATGCTATTAAATAATAACGAGTCTTGATTTGGAAAATTGAAAACCGTTGCCATGTTTAGAAGATGGCTGTTTACAAATCGTGATTCCAAATTATGATTTGGAAATCATGATTTCAGATTACGGCTATCTCAAATCACCGCGTGCCAAACAGGCCTTAGGGAAAACAGCATTTTTTGTATGGTGGCTTGCCGTAGAGTGCATAATATTTTCTACACGATTTTCTACTCCCAAAGTCCCATTTCACATTATGTATGATATCTCATGCTCGCTACGGACCTTTTGACCGTGCTCCTATATCCTGAAAAAATAAAAAATAGCGCCGGAGACTAAGATGAAGTAATGCTAAGCTAACCTTTTTTGTGCACCCTGGGTTTTCACGAAATAGCAACGTAGACTTAAAAAAGATCGCTTTTTTGGCTTTTTTATATAACTATCTCTCTTCTCTCTATATTATACGTGCACCAAACGTTTAATGGATGGTGGTTATTATTATTATAACAATGCCATCATTATCCTTCACCAGACAGAAAATCAAAAGACAACAGGATAAATATTAACGTTAGTTCCTGCAGCGATATGATGTAAAAAATCCCAGCTGGCGTAGTGGTTAACATGCCAAGAAACAATTGACCGCTGCTGCAATTAGCAGGAGCCCAGGATGTCGATTCCCCTCGGATTGGGTTATTATCGAACGATCCGTCACGTAGGGCAGGAGATCTAAGGAATCCTGCCCTACAGGAACTGGGAGACTGAAGACCTTAAGCCCTAATAAGGCTGTAGCGCAAATCAGACCTGCTGCGAGGTGGTAAAATCCGACCCTAGACCTCACCCCTAAAGGTGAGGTCCGCGATCGGAGGGGCGGCAGAAAAAAAAACAAAACAAGAATTTATATTTATATTTATATTTTTTTTGAATAAAGATGCTTCGCCTCCTTTGATTTGGGGAGAAGAGCAACTGTAGGCTCCGAATTGTATATGAATTCTCTAGTGAATAGACTAAATAGATTTGCGTGCTCAAGTACCTTTTTGTCCAAAATTAGTATCAGTTCGATCTACTGGTAGTTAGCCCATCCAATCGGATTCCATTTCCCTCCCACCTTGCCCGCACCACAGGTAACCCTTTCTGCATGGGAACAGCGGGTCATCCCAAGAATTCCGTGCGGAATGAAATGACGAATACCTACTAGAGTATCTTACTGTACTTTTCAAGAGTGGGACCGGAGGAGAAAACCCCCGAGAAACACAGCAAAGGCACGACGCTCCCAAGAAAAACCATCTGCACACCGAGCGGGAGGGCACGTAAAACGAAAGGATGCTGTGAAGGGAGGAATGTGCCGTCAGAGAAGGCGGGAATTTAGTAGCTGGAGAGTTCTGTGGAGCCTGATACTTAAGCGCAAGCGCCGGGTTATAATGGACGACGTCAAACATTGTGGGAGTCACGGGACCACCCGTGGCACTTTGCCGCCCATGCCACCAAGAAAGCATTTAATAAAATATGGTCATATCATACCCCATCGATTGGCTTTCTTTGCACACGTAATGCTTCTTTTTGGTACAGAACGGGTGTATTGCTCATTTTAGGCTAGATTAGAATATTTGACTATATGGGAGAGATCTGCTTTGGTCCTAGCCCTTGGGCGGGACTTTGGAGTACAGATTTGAGGTTGTTGACATTGTCTTCTTTTTTGGCATCGTGGGTCCGTCGAGATGGGAGTTCGAAAGACGCAATTTATCAGTATCGGTAGAATATATGGATAGCAGGGCGAAAGAGAGGGGAAGGGGAGAGCGCTGGACGTAGGCTTCGTTGAACGGGGTATCCATAGTTGTACGAACATCTGCCGTAGGAGGAAGCATGGACTAGAATTCGGAGCAAGTAAAAAAAGCTCAGGCAAAAAAATGAATAGTTTACTGGCCCAAACTTATGGGGATTATGATAATATACCGTAATCATCGAAATCAGTCGGTAATCTACCTACCTACCTAGCATAATTATGATCGACAATTCGTAACCACTGGGCTCCGCCGCCTACGTATGAGCAGCCGGATCTTCCCTTGCCGACCGGCGCCTGCTCCGGTGCCCCCATCGGATATCCGGAAAGTGTGGGAGAGGAACAGAAGCCTCACATGCTAGCAGAACCTCGGAGCAGGTAGAAAGGATAGCAGGAGGATTTGCACATACAGAAGGCCCTTTTGAGGAAAGCCCACAGCCAGCACATGTTGGGGATCTTATTTATTAGGTTGTCGGATGTGGCAAAGAATACAAGTACAACCCACCGTACCGGTACTCGAAACGAGTGATCTGCGTACTCATCCGCTAGCAATAATCGCTAGCGCTATCACCACTGCACTTTTCAAAATCTAACTTCCCCCCACACTATCGATCCGTTCCGCTGCACCAATCCGATTATGGCGACCTCCCTAAACGAACAAGTCCCCCCGAGTGATATCCCATGCCCATGTAGGTCTCGGTGAAGCGCCAGCCCTCCAAGCAACCGGCAAACCCTCCACCCACCCATCCCCAGCCAATCAACCGCAACCCAATATAATTCTATCCGCCTAGAACTTTCTATCGCTCCACCCGTCTCACAACCCGTAATTCATCCATCCACACCGTCCAGATGGGTGTGTGACACAAATCTAATCTACGAGTACGGTGCAGTGGATTGCCATATCGGTCGCCCCCCCCAAGCGTAGGGTGTTTCTAGGAAGAGTATTTACTGTGGGCGGAAATGTGAATGTCCGGGGATGGTCCGGATCTGGGCCGGATGACTTACCCCACAATTTTTCATTTTTTTTCTTAAGGGAAGGAAAGGAGCTGAGTGGAGCGGAATAACTCATTGACGAGCGACGCAAGGGACGCGCAGGCAACTGGGCTGTGATCGGTGCAATGTGCTTTGCGCATGGTGTTGCGCCGGATCACGTAATTCTGTTGCCCGTCAATAACTCGGGTAATATCGTGGATGGAATAAGGGATTGAGGTGGTGGCAGACTTGTTGGGGGGTTGTTGGGAGTTTGTCCGTGAATGTCAAGGGAAGTGCTGCCCGGGCTATGGTATCATATGGGGGGAAGAAGAGCGGCCGGGTGCAGGGTCCGATGGAGGTTTTGCTTCGGCAGAGTGTGTTGCCGGAGTGCGTGCTGGCAATTGTAGACTTATTGTGCTCGATCAAGCATTGAATAGATTACCGGTAACTGATCCCTCCCACAACTATGATACGAAGTATCATCTCTATCACGCTCGCGATGCATTTTCAGCACTTTCTGCACGATTCTCCACTGCTTGCTTTCGCTCGCTGCGGCCCTCATAGCGACTCCCCTTCCGGCACCGTGCAGTACAGTACATACGAGTACAGTAGGTACCGGTACGGTAGTTCAATTCGATCGAATCACCGGGCCAACTAACCTATGCAAGCAACCTCGCCCATCCCCCTCTCTACCTCGGCGAACCAGTGAGACAGGGTCTCAGCTGGCGAACTCTCGAAGTTTAGCAAATATTTGCGGAAATTCAGCTGAAAAGGTCTGAAGGAGATGTGGATTAGCAGGTTCTTATGATCTTGATTTTTTTCTCCTCTTTTTCGAAAAAGGGTTCTTGCATGCATGTTTGTCGTCCGAATAAGGTGGGTTATCCCTTGAAGGTGGATCGGGGGGGTTTTTTTTTCTTCCTTTTCACCCGGTCGGAAGGGAGGGTGGTGGTCTTGGCGAGCTGTGTTGCCGCGCTGGACTCTGAGTGCTGGTACAGTACGGTATTGGTAAAGCAGGGTACCGTACCCGTACCGTATTAATCTCAGTGTGAGAGCTTCGAGGGGGTTGTTAGTTGGTTGGTTGGTTGGTTGGTTGACGATGGACGAGCACTTTTGAAATTGTTCTGGATTCCTCTCCTCGTATTGGAAGTGCGAACTGTGATGATGTCGGGCTAGGTTTATGTACCGTTGGGTATGATACCGGCATCGTATCATATTGGCGAGAGAAGGATTACCGTTGGACCCGTTATGGTAGGGGTTATCTTAGCGGATAATTTCTCCGCGTAACGTAACGTAACCAGACCGAGGTTATTTACTCGTCTCCGAGAGTGTTGGCATCACGAGTTTTTCTCCTTTTGCCTTTTTCTCTTTTATTTTTGAGCTCGGGGCCAATCGACCAAAACGGGGAACTGTGGGCCATGTTTTTTTCACCCTGCTGTTGATCTACGGCGAGAATCATGGCTATTTCTACGTCTTGTTCATCACATTCTCTGGCGGCAGGGCATCTATCCACCTTGCCTGCATAGGCTAGATGATAGATTACGGTAATTCAGATCTGGATTCCTTGCCGGGCCGGGAGCCGAGGGGTGAAGGGTAAGAGAAGAGGAGGAAGGAAAATACTCCCTGGATCAAAAAGTCCGCATCCACCCTAAACCGAGTAAACCTCCGTGACAACCACTTGCCCACACCACTTAATAGGATACAACTTCGGCAATTTCTGCAATTATGGGATGTTTGAATAGCACCAGTGGTAGTCTATAGTAGGAAACAAAATGAGCTTTCTAATATATTTTTTTCTTTTAAAATTCATTGAGTTGGGGTCAATTTGTTGCAACGGGGGTTTTATGAGGTTTAGGGTGGATGCGGACCTTTTGACCGGGGGAGTAAAGGAGTGAAAATGGAGGAAAAACGGCTGAAATCAGTCCGACCAATCATATCAATGCTATTAATGTTCGGAAGAGCGCAGACCTCCCCGCTTTCCGCTTCTGTGATCCGCCTTGCCAAAACAGGTGTTTTATCCTGAGACGACAAGCGAAAGTTAACTCGGAGCAAGACGAGACAGAATAGGGGATAGCTTGTTGCATGCCAAATACTTCGTACTCCTCCCTTCGTTCATCTTCTCATCAGTCTATTACCCCTGTAACCCAAACCCGTTCCTGTTTCTTTCCCAGGCAACCTCTTCCCTTTTAAAAGCCGAGTGAATCCCACACACCTCTTTTTCTCGTCATTTTCTCACTTCCTCTCCATCGTTCTTTCTCCTGTCAAGTGAAGAGAGAGTAAACAACTATTCTCAGCCCCCCTGCTCAACAATCACCCTTTCTCGCTTCTTTTCGTCGGTGACCTCCTCCTCCTCCTCCTCCGCTGCAGTAACGCCTGGCTGGGGGTGTTGGCTTCGAGCTCTTCGAGGTTCTCTATTACAGTGTAGACGCCGTTGCTCTATTCGCCTTGCATTCCACCCTTCTCTCACCCTTCCCCGACCGGAAGAAAGGAAAATTTAACAAAAACAGCAGTTTCGCCTCAGGAACGGTAGATAATTAGCAACAATGGAGCCTCTTCTCAATCAATCTCGGAAGCTCTGCCCCTTTCTCAAGAAAACTTCACCGTCTACTCTTCGTGCGCTCTCTACTAGCTCGAGTGTCAATGCCGTCGGTGGAGGAACAATGTCGAACCTGCAGGTTGTCGCCCGTCGCTGCCCGGTCATGTCAAAGGCGCTTGCTGTGCAGTCGGTTCGCAACTCGGCCTTCTCCTCTTCTGCCCTCGGTCCGAGGTCTTCGGGGTTGGCTCGTACGGGTGGTTTGTCGGTTGGTCAGAAGAGATCCTACGTTGTTCCTAGCAAGCCCACAAATATTCAAGCATCTATTTCTAAGGCTGCCGATGCCGCCAATGTTGAGTCTCTGCATATTCAGGCCGGTGTCTTTGACACTTCTAAGGGTACGGTTACCAGCTAGGAATTGGGGTCGTAATATTACAGCTACAGGTAGAAAAAATCAGAAAATGTGGAAATTAAAAGTTAGAAACACGGTTGTTCAATGCCCGATCGCCGTTTTCCGATTTTTCTACCAGTAGCTGTATTATGAGTGTAGACTTTTGGAAGGCTAATGGATATCGTTTTTAATTTTAGGGATTTGCCCCCATGGGGCTGCTGCATTGAGAGCTGCTAAGATGGCAGAAGGCATGGCTCCCCGGACGCTTACTCGTGTTACTCGTCCGGTCAATGTGGTTCCTGCGGCGCACCGTTCCGGAAAGTTTGATTACGAGGGTTTCTACGGTGCAGAACTCGACAAGAAACATAAAGACAAGAGCTACCGCTATTTCAACAATATCAACCGTTTGGCAAAGCAATTTCCTCAGGCCCACTTGGAGACCCCCGATAAGCTTGTCACTGCTTGGTGCTCCAATGACTATGTAGGTGATTGTTGGTTGTTTTTCTATGGGCTTTTTCTCACGATGTTTGCAGTTGGGCATGGGACGTAATCCCCAAGTTATTAAGGCCATGCACGAGACTCTTGATATGTACGGCGCCGGAGCCGGCGGCACTAGAAATATCTCGGGTCATAATCAACATGCAATTGCTCTCGAAGCGAGCATAGCTAAACTGCACGCCAAACCGGCAGCCCTTGTTTTTTCGTCTTGTTATGTGGCGAACGATGCGACTTTAGCAACCCTTGGATCGAAGCTCCCTAATTGCGTGATTCTGTCCGATTCCCTTAATCACGCATCAATGATCCAAGGAATCCGTCACTCTGGCGCCAAGAAGATTGTCTTCAAACACAATGATCTTGTTGATCTTGAGACAAAGCTCGCGTCCCTTCCATCACATGTTCCGAAAATTATTGCTTTTGAATCCGTATACTCCATGTGTGGATCTGTTGGGCCGATTGAGGAGATTTGTGATTTGGCTGAGAAGTATGGTGCTATTACCTTTCTGGACGAAGTCCATGCTGTTGGCATGTACGGGCCACATGGCGCTGGCGTTGCAGAGCATCTTGATTTTGAGGCCCATTGTGCTGGGAAGCACAAGGGAACCATTATGGACCGCATCGATATTATCACTGGTACTCTCGGGAAGGCATATGGTTGTGTCGGTGGATACATTGCAGGCTCGGCAAAGATGGTTGATGCCGTTCGTTCGCTCGCTCCCGGTTTTATATTCACCACTTCCCTTCCTCCGGCAACCATGGCTGGCGCGAGGGCCGCAATTGAATACCAGGCCAGCTACGACGGCGACCGCATTCTTCAACAACTCCACACTCGTGCGGTTAAAGACTCTTTGGAAGCTAGAGGCATACCTGTAATCCCTAACCCCTCCCACATTGTCCCGATCCTCGTTGGCGATGCGGAAATTGCTAGAGCTGCTAGCGACTCTCTCTTGGAAGACCACGGCATCTATGTTCAGGCCATCAACTACCCCACCGTCCCGGTTGGTCAGGAGCGTCTACGTATAACCCCGACCCCCGGTCACACCCAGAACTACCGCGATCATCTCACTGGCGCTCTCGAGTCGGTCTGGAACACTCTTGGTATCAAGCGTACTAGGGATTGGAGAGCCGAAGGCGGCCTTTGCGGTGTTGGCATTGACGGCACGAAACCACAAAACATCTGGTCGGATGAACAACTTGGTATTTCTGGTGGCAGTGCCATCACCACCTCGACCTTCAAAATGAAGACTGGAGGAAAGGTTGTGATGGGCAACATCCTCGAGAGGGAGGTGGACCGGGGGGTTTCTACCATGGCTTAAGGTTGCTCCCGTTTACCGCATTTGGGGAGGTGATAGTGGTTGCGGTGGGGGTTATTGTTTAGTTGTTGGCAGTCATTTAGTTCTTGATTTCCCTGTAGGAGGGACAATAAATTCTATACATGGCGACCGAATTGACCAAATACCATATTTACTCGCTAGATCCACTATCGCCCCTCGCCCTCGCGAGGCAAAACACCGCAAGAAGGAATAGTGTTTTCCTGACACGGTATAACTTATTTAAGCTAGGCCCGTTAGATCTTATTAACTGCTATTCGTAATCCCGCTAACCCGCTCTGCTAAGCCCATTCTGGTTTAGACAGTGATTTCTGTCCAGATTCCCAATGGTGAATTCAGCGAGTAAATACGGTACTGGTTATATTGTATATCGTAGTCATCTAATCCCGGATAGGATTCCTCGTTTAGGGGGAACAAATTTTTCTTTGTTTATTAGGATGATTAGCACTTTTGCGATACCGTAGTCTATCCGATTCTTGTTCGCACTGATCACGAAGATCAGACGAAAAAAGGTTCGAGAAGGAACGTGTACTTGACCACTCGGGGGGTCTCCGGATGCTTTTGAATTTATTTATACGCGTCTTGGCACAAGAGTGTCAGGAGACTTTTTAAATGGCCAAGCACTGATATCATAGCGTTAAAGGTGATTTGTGCCCTGGATTTTTCACCTTTGGCAGGGCTTAGCTCCCGAGGACCGACGCGAGCGAGCAATCACGGGTGTACCTGACTCATCCATTCATCCATTTTTCCCACGTGAATGCCAAGGAATGCAGTTCGCGAATACCATAGTGCTCGAATAATTCCTTTCCATTGCCGTACTCGAGCACGGTACCGTGAGAGACTGCTCTGCTCCGGCAAGGTGCTGGCGAGGGCGCTCTTCCTTGGTGATAGCTATGCGTATAGGGACAGACCTATTAGCCACGCTACGAAGGGCGTCAATACAGTTGGTAGTGATGTATCCGGGTCTGGTACGGTAGTCCTGTAAATTAAGGATGTAGGGAGGGTGCTCTCCTGGAAAAAAACTCTATTGCATGGTGGAGACGGTATTTGATGCCGTGGAAGTCCATGGCGCGGAGAGTGCTGACGAATTGCATGTCATTTTTAACGGGGGGGATTTTGGGTCGCTGGTGTGCAGGGGTTAATTGGGTAAGTTATTTGAAAATCTAGATTGGGTTTTCCTTCCCACGGTGCATGACATGTGTTGACACTCCTCTCCTCTTGGATCTTTGCTGGGATCTGGAGTGTTTTTGTGTGCTGGTCTGGCTGGTGGCGGCTAGTGGGTTTGCGGGGGGTTGGCGTTCTGTGTTATAATGCACTTGGTGTTTTCACGCTGAGGATTGGAACCGGTCTTGGGATATCTACTGGAGGCCTGTAGAAAGGGGGAATGGGTACTGGTTCTTGGATTGTGAGTATCGTATCGGTGGGTGTGTGAAGTTAGCGTTCGATGTTGTAATGGTGACCGAATGGTCTCCGGTATATGTAGGGGACAGATCTCTATTCTATTGACGCTAGGAAAACTCTGCACGCTAGGGCTTTCCTATAAAGAGGTGTTCTGGCCTCTATCTCAATACAAGATTAACGATTCTTCTTTTCACTCAGGCGTCTGTTGCTACAGGTTATGAGCCCGGCTTGCGAATATCTACCGAATCAGACAAACGACATTAGAAGCATCTCTCTATTTCTATTACCAGCTGGCAGCGTCTCTGATCACTCAGATATCAAAGCACAATGTCTTTGACCGACCTTGCCGATGATCCTTCCGCTGGAAGGCCCTCAATGACAACCTATAGGTGCGAGTATGGTGAGATTGCCAAACTTCATTATGGCAACTACACCCAGTGGTCCAGCAACATTCAGGTCTTTCTTCGTGCGATCAATGCCCTTGATATTGTGTTGGGCATTGAGCAAGCTCCTCCTGTAAACCAAAGAACCGCCTACAATGAGTTTCGCCTACGCTCTGGGAAA
>Ga0307509_10001626_pt1 | contig 37716 bp, 28 predicted proteins | sample 10_EM_MG_FD_202245 | JGI IMG/M metagenome (GOLD analysis project Ga0307509, IMG submission 202245) | Populus trichocarpa ectomycorrhiza microbial communities from riparian zone in the Pacific Northwest, United States - 10_EM | ecosystem: Host-associated > Plants > Roots > Unclassified | place...
TATATTATTTTTCTTTCGTATTTTTTATCTTTGGTCTTTCTTCTTTATGCCCTGGTTTTGTTTCATTTTTCCTCCCTTAACTCCACTCAACAAGTTCTTTCTACACAGTGAATAAAAGTCAACGAAACTGCTCTTAATACAACTCTCACTTTGACCTTTAATTTCTCTCTTTTCCTCACGCTCAGTAAAGTTCTTCCCACACTACCTGTGCCCATCAAGCAGCTTGCAAACAGTTCATTGTGCCCACCGCTTAAAGTACTCGGCCCGTTACAGATCATTTCCAACAGGTAGGGTGAATGCAAGTGTTCCCGGTCGCTAAGGACACTCAGACTGCTTGTGTATCATAGAATAGCACTCGCCGCCAGATCAAGTCTTGAGCTAGCCGGCGCAACCACAATTCCCCTCAACACTCAACGATTGGGATACCACAACGACTCGAGCCGGTGCCACAAGTAAATAAAAGGTCCTCAAGCTAGATCTTGCGCCCCTCTGAGAGAGATGGGGGTACAAATATCCAAGCTTTAGTATTAAGAGTCATCATAGTTGTGGTTGTGATCCCATAGTCCACTCTAAGGGCACGACAAAATTGGGCGAGTAAAGAGAAAAACGGTAATCAGTAGCAGGTAAATTTTTATTATCCTACTTTACCCAATTCGCTTTTTTGCCCGCTAAATGCCCTGCTCGCCACCGGTACAGTTCCGTCGTGCTCGCACGGCGGCTGCAATTGCCATTGTGGCTATCATGATGGCTGGAATCCGCGGGAGATCGTGGTTGCGCCCGTTGGCTCTTGGCATAATTTTGCCGCGGGTATGCTCTAAAGCCCTGTTCGGTTGTGATGGGACTGTTCCGTTGGGCCACCGTTTCTGCTGTCAAAAGGGCTTTCGCTCCTTTTTGAAACGGTTATTTGTATGGGACAACGGAGCGGTCCCACCACAACCGAACAGGGCCTGATACTTTAATCGATAATCACTAGATTGAGAACGAACCCTGCATGAAATAGCCACTCGTGATCCCAAAAATCCCCGGGCATCACGATATCTTGACATAACTTACCTTCACCTTCCATAGGGAATGCTAAGCAATGTACTCTGTCGGACATATAGCTCCTCAACAGCACACATCACGATTGCCCTAAAGCAGTTGGGGGACTTAGGCGCTGTTTAGCCCACAGAGTCTGGCTGCAAGCCATAGTTTGGCAAGCAGAATTTGAAGAACACACCCCAAGACCTACTCTCGTAATCCATTTTCAGAAGCCGTGATTAGTTATTTTACAAATCATAGTTGGTAAACCACGAGTATGGTCTGTAGCCAAACTACGCAAGCCAAACATTCAGGGCAGACTTGATACAGTACCGGTAGGTATTAATAGAGGTGTAAGTCAGTTTCCGGGCAGGTGGGGTTTTGGTTGGGGATTTTTGAGCAGGGTACTCTGTGGTGTAAGTGGGTGATCGGACGGACAGGGGTCAGAAAATATATGCTGATACATACATTTTCTGACCCCTGTCCGTCAGATCACCCATGTACACCCCCGAGTACTGAGGCTGGCCGATGTGGATAGGCGTGAGCTGTGAAAGGCTTCTGTCATTTTTTAATAAACGCTTCTCAGTTCAACTTGGGGTTTACTTTGCGATCTGATGCATGGCACAATCTCGCTAACCAGAGTATTGCATCTATGATATTATCATACTAGATAAACCAAAATATATTAACAAGTAAATTATATTTACTATTGGTAGCCGCTATCGCAGTCCCCACTCCCCCGCCCTATGCTACAAGCGCTCAAATAAAACATATATCTTTACTCTTGGCTAGCCTTATCACGGAGTTGCAGAGGAGATTCTTTTCTTTGATTATCACCAGAGCAAGTATTGGGAAAATAGATGGAGGAAAAAAGAATATACGTGGCGATCAATAGAAGGATGGGATTGTATTTGCCATCTCCCTCTTTTGGATCTTTACAATTTGTGAATACTTGTGAGAATATGTTCTGATTGTGGGCTTTTTACTGAGGCTAAAATAGAAAACCTATCTGGACACATAGGAAGACATCAGTTCACTACCTTTTCTATTATTTGTCACAAGTGAGTGGAGCTGGCCTGGCAGTTGGGCAGGTTTAAGAAAATCCTCACTAGCCCCATTCTGACTCATACGAGAAGATACTGAAAACAAGAAAATTGGTGGAATAGTATCTACATTAGGGCAGGGGAGAAGTACAAGCAAACAACTGTCACTTTCAAAGAACCTTCAATGAGAAACAAAACTACACAAGTCAGGATCAATTGAAACTCACTAACTTAAAGCTACCTCACAAAACCAATTCAGAAAACCACACAGTAGACGGAAAGTTCCCGCTACCAGAAAGCCCAACCTTGCAGGTTGTCCCACTAAGTAAATACAGGCCTGATTTGCTTCCTCACGATGGTCGCTGCTCTTCGTTGCAGTGGTGGGTTGAGGGAGAAAGCGTTAGAAGACACTTACCTAGATGCCCCTGTGTGCCAAGCCTAGACAACAGCTGACCCTGCAGAACCACGAAACCTCCCAAAGCCAAGATTACGACCATCTATTTAGTAAAAGTTAATTGCAGATAAGCTTGAAAACAGCAAGTTAACAAAGTCAATTTTAAACTGTAACATTACAGTAGCTTGAAGGCTTGGCCACAATTGCGTTTCCTCCATATATCCTACTTCTAGTTAAGAAGACACCAAGCCATTAATTTCCCACCACTCACGCCCTCATCCACAAACCATCCAAAGCTATTCTGACAACCCGAAGAGACAATTCCAGGCAACGCAATGCAATGGCCCAACAACAATTTTTCTCAGCAATTGCTGATCATTTACAAGCCATCCAAAATAAGGTCGTCATGGGTTCCAATATGCCTGCAATAGCAAATCAGAATAGCTTGCAACAAAAAATAGATGCGTACCACAAGGAAATGACAACTTGTATGAAAGAGATAAGTGCAGAGATATGCAAGATGCAAGCCAAGATTGGAGAGATTGGATAGATGAAAGAATGGATACAAGGCCAACTTGAAAAGATGAAAGATTTAATGCAAGGCCAACATGGAGAGATAAAAGGCCAGATTGAAGAGATGCAAGGCCAGATTAGAGTGATAAAAGGCCAGATTGAAGAGATGCAAGGTCAGGTCTGAGTAATGCAAGGCCAAATTGGAGAGATTAAGGATAAGTATGTTTTCCTATCATCATTTGGCTAGCTAGCAGACTTACAAGTTCAACTTGTCTGGTCATGCTTCCAATAAGGCTATATAATGTTGGTCTCACTGACAATGTGTAAAAATCATATTGTTGATCTGGGATGAAACAGGCAACGACAATCCTCTCCTGCATAAGTGCCAGTGAATATCGTTTTCTTGAACCAAGGGATAGGAGGATACTATCTCTTCAGATAGTACGAGACTGGCACGCTTGTCTTCAAGTTGAGGGATACTACCTTGTCAGATAGTAAAAAGGGTAGATTGTCATGCTTGAATAGAACTATTACAATAGTTCTATGTTATTAACCCGTATGCTAAGAGTATCACAATAGTCTTGGGGTTTCATTCGTAGGTTCTCATAGAGGAGTGAGTGTATGGAAAGAGAGAAAGCGTAATCGTATTGCAACTTCTAGTATAAGAAACAACTTAGGGGGTGTTTGGCACGCCATGATTCTGATTTCAAATCATGATTTGACTTGAAATCAGGTGGTGTTTGGCGTACCCATTTTGAAATCAGATTTGATACTCATTTTTGATTTAAAATTTTTGTACATGATTTGGGGTTATATTATATTATAATATCTGAAGCACTAGGTTAGGGTAAAACAAGATATATTTGATCATTATTATGAGAAACGTTTTCTTAACATAGTGTTAATAAAATTGACTAAGTACAATTGAGTCTTTGGAACATATGAAGCTCGATTCATAGGCATTTTTTTATGTGTAATGAATTCTATAAGCTCAATAGCTCATCTGTATATTGTTGGCCAGGGCCAGGAGTAATCCCTTGGAAAAATCACTCCTCATTAGTCTCTATCACCTATTTGACCACTGCTATTGTGGTAAATGTTGATACACTTGCAGCTGAGGATATTATTTCCAATAACTCATGCAGTGACCATGAGTTCCCCATAGGACCTTTTTTCAAAATAGTCCTGCTAGTGGTTTATCTAAATTAGTACAATGAAGTTAGCACCATAAATAAATCTTGTTTTCAATAGGTAAAACGAATGAATAATATCAATTATCTAACATGTTGGAAACATCTTTCAGCTCCAGAAAATATAGTAATATACAATCATACTTGATTAGAATAGTAACAAGAGGGATATGAATGCTATTTATTATTGTTACTTATATTATAAAAGGTACAATAGATAGAAATAATTTATGCATAGATATGAACAAAGAGGTAGGGATGTTTAAGAGAATCTATAATTGGGTTTGCTATACAACTTTAATTATATCCTTTACAGATTCCATTTTAGTTGTTAAATACATTGTTAAAAATTATTTAGTATTAGGTTATAAAAGTAAAAAATATTAGTCAAAATCATAATCAAATCACAGAGTGTTTGGCACGTCCCAATCTCAAATCACAATTTTGGGTCAGTCTGATTTACGTTTTGAAAATCTGATTTGAAAATGCCAAGACCTGATCTCAAATCAGAATCAGGGACGCGCCAAACACCCCCTTAGATGGTTGCGTGAAGATCCTATCTCTTGGTCAAAATCAAGCCCCGTATGCAGGCATCTTCCCACAACCCTAACCCTGGTGACTCATGACCTCTCATCACACAACCTCTATGACTCATAACAAGTCATAGTGTGAAATCCATCAGCTGACTCTCCTGGGCCAACTGCGTAACATCCTTTAACCAATCAAACCCCCTAACCAAGTCATGTACTCTAACGAGTCACATGCATGAAACTCATAACTCATAATTTGAGTCATGTGCGAAAATCATTACCTCAACTTGAAAACAATCAACCAATCATAATATAACAATGACTTGCAAGTGCTTAGTCATGTAAAATTCTATGAGTCAAATGATGTTATAGCGTAAAACCAGCATACCTTATGACTAATAAGTATTAGTTACATGAAACCTGCCTTGCTTAGTCATGATTTGTGACACAATGCACCACTTCACTACTCTCCAAGAGTGGATCTAGGTGTTCCGATTCCAGTCACCCATGCAGATATTCGTAGGCTAAACAGTAAGTTTTCCTCCTTAGTGGATCTAAACATTATTAATATTTCATGATTGTCAGCCAATCAATGCCAGATGGTTTTTGTTCGACTCGGAATCCTGGAAACAGTGATCCCTCCCTCACTTACTGTGCGTAGACAGATGATTTGCGATTTTATCGGGGCTTCCAGGGTTCCCGGGGTTTCAGTACCCAATTGAGATCTAGTACTATTCTTGTTACGGGGTAGCTAACATGGAAGGATTCTGAGCAAACTAGGCCCAAAATATTCGAGACAACGGATTACTAGTCAGGAAGGCTCGTATGTAATTGTTTGGTAAAGATAAAGTAATAATGTGTAGTCAAATATCAAAGAGTCTAACTCGGTTAACTTGATATATTGTTAAGGTCTCTTCTCTGTTGCGTGATGATTCTTTAACCATCAGGAGAGAGGCCTGCTATTTATACTAATGTCTATGCTACTTCGACTTCCTTAGTTAAGAAGTATCTTCTTAACAATTCAGCTTGTCAGAACAAAGTGTGAACAACGTTTGACCCCGAAATCTTGCCCAGCTCAACTCAAAGAATCTCCCAAACTGCTATTTCATCTGAGGGTGTCCCCACTCCACCAGTAGACAGTCTTCGATCTCTTTGTCATGATAGACTATATATGACTCTGAATATGCGGTCCAAATACCTACATCATGATACCAATAGTAATATGGAATATGGAGTGATCAGTTCGGATATCCAGCTATCCAAGCATTCTGCAGTAATACGCATATGCAACTAGGAAATGAGTGGAGTAGTGTTCTCTATCATCGTTCCAATCAGTTGAACATATCTTGAAACGTGCTCTCATCCAGTAGTCCGAGTCATCTTCCAGATGCCTCTAGGAAGCTTATAACTCCTGGAGCATGGGTTCGGACATATGGTCATCCTATGAAGCCATATACCTCGCGCTTAAATATTAGGTAAGCTATTCCCGCTAGGGTAATAGTTCTGTTAGGAAAATGGGTTGAAGGTTTCTCTTGCTCATTCTCCCTTTATCAAGGACACTTACCGGCCCCCAGTGGGGGGGGCTTTCATACTTTTTTCCATCGTATTTTGTTTTTTCATTTTTTTCATGAACAGTTAGGTTGTGGATTGAAATGGCTTGATCAACTTTATTCACTAGGGAATTATCTAATTTTTTACTCCCTCAAGTTACTATTTTCATTTGGGGAACCTTTTGAGTGGAAGTCGAAGGGGGAGATCAAGCAGTGAATGAGACGTAGCTGAGACTGCCACACAGAACAAGGGAGGTGGGGTGAATGCAAGCGTTCCTGGCCATTAAAGACACTTAGACTGCTTGTACATCATAAAATAGCACTCGCGACGAGATCACTCTTGAGCCAAGGTGTTGGAAATGATCCGTCGCGGGCCGAACTCTATAAGCGGTGGGCGGAATGAAGTGCTTATATGGCTGCTTATTGGGTACAGAAAGTGCGGAAAGCTTTCAAGTTACTGAAGGTGAGAGCAAAAGAGCGGTTAAAGGCCAAATAAGAGTCTCGTCAAGACCAGTTTCGTAGGGTTCGTTCACTGAAGAAAAAGAACATGTTAAGAAAAAGAGAAAAATGAAAAGAAAAAGAGAGGGCAAAGACAAGCGAGCCCAGCAACCAATGATTGAAGACAACAGCATGACTAAGCTTCGGCGAACAACCTATGCCTTGTGGGGACTGCAATCCCCATTTTGGTTACAAGTATCATAATGGCTAGATTTCACGGGGGACTGTAGCTGAGCCCGCTGACTCAGGACTCAGCCTCCCCGAGGATATATTATGGTGCTTTAATCGATATCGCTAGGTTTCCATCTCGCGACCTAGAGGTCGCAGAGGAAAGTTCTGCTCTTAAACAATTAAAGGATTTAACAAGAGCAAAAAAAGTTACCATAATCGATAGTCACCGGATGGAGAATAAACGGTACATGAAATAGACTCCAGTGATCCCCCGAAAACTCTGAGCATCGCTGGACACTTGTGAAAGGCTCTCGTGATTTCTGATAAACACTTCTCAGCTTAACTTGCATTTTAACTCGCAGTCCAGTGTATGACACAGCGATCCAGCCAGAGGGCAACCCGTATCTACTAGACAAACCAAATATATCCATTTGTAAATTGTTTACTATCGGTGGTCACCACTGCCACAGTTCCCACCTCCAGCACTGCCTTTTTCCACGCCACAAGCACCTGAACGAAAAGCCCACCCCATCCGCTAGGCGTTATCTAGGGCATCGGGAATTATTCTTCCATGCTCTGTGTGGGGAAACAGCGCCGGCGGGGTCTTTAGCTAAGACAAAACAATAGGAATACTTTCAAAAATGTAATGAGAAAGACGCTACTGCCCAGGTAAGAGGTCCAGAATTCACCCCTTTGGATTAGTGAGAGGAGAGGTTGGGGGGGGGTTACGACAGACCTTACCCGGAGAGACAACTCAAACATCCCACTTTCCCGGGCATACACAGAGACTCATTGGAAGTGACAACTAGGACGTCTCAGCACATTTGATCCACTACTTGAGTACCGGCACCTACTGCATCCCTCTTAGTAGCTATTTAATTCACAGATTATCCCCCCCCGACGCTATCAATTGTTCTCCTTCAACCCATTCCAAGAGGCCACGGCCCCGAACCCGAACGCAAGACATATATCCTTCGGGATATTAAAGCTCCGGAACTTCACCATTTTTGCTAGACATACAATCTCCCGGTTCCCCGGATCCATGGTTCATGAAGTCAAAGCAAGACTTAGAGTACAGTCGCACATACAGAAAGCCTTTCATAGATACCTCGATATACCAGGATCTGCAATAAACCAGATTTCTTCAAACTATCTGAAATCGGGGCCAACAGGGATCAAAATAGCATATATCCAAAAAAAAACAGCTAAAGTTGTAGCAAACGGCCGCTTGGGCCTAGTACGAACATTTCAAGCAAATCTCTAACCAATATTTAGTGCTGCTAGTTTCCCTTCTCATCATACGCGCCCCTGTGTGGTTGTGGCGTCCTGTAGGGGACAAGTTATTGAGATCGAGTTAAGAGTAGTTTGTAAGATCTAGTAATTGAACAAGACTTCAGCTCTTTTTATCGTAATTCTAGGAAACTGAATAGGTGGTTGTGTTGCCCCTGCCGCTCTCATGTGGCGGGCCGGGAAACTTTCAATCGGATTATTGATAGATTCGTGTATACTACTATACACACAGTTTTACATCCTACATTTGAAGCCGCCTGCTCAAGGCACTCGGCCAGTGCGTCAGCTTCCACTATCTAAGAACACATTGTCTTAGAGGGCTCTTGCACTACGTATACTTCTTAAGCCTTGTAGATCCGGTGCTCGACAACTCTAGATCTGCTACCTATCCGGACTGGTTGGTTTCATAATCGTAGCTCGTAACTCAGCTGAAACCTAGAGATCCTATACCTGAGTTTAGGGGAGAAGGATATATTAGTGGGATAATTTATGATATTCGGAACCTGAATTGAGAAAACCAGGATTTTTCAACAGTAACGTTAGTATCTAGTGCTAGCGCAATCTCCCTGCTGGGCTGAGGGGTGAGACAAAATGTCCGGGTGATTTACTGTGACTAAAGGATAATACCTTATGAAGAAATTATGTGTTTTTTGGGAGGGGAGAGGGACCGCCCAGCAATGTTTTACAACTCCTTTTAGTTACTAACAGCAGGGGCAAGTACACACTCTAGCCCCTTCTCCCCTGTTCTCCCCCTCTCTTACTTGAAAGTAAACCCATCTACCCCCTCCAGAAAGTTTAAACTCAAGTTCCTTCAGAGCCGCGAGCCTTCTTCCCCTTTTTGAACACCAACTTGAAAATCCTCCCTATCATCCTGGTATACCTTCACATGTAGATCAGAATGAGAAACTTGGAGCAGAAAGCCAGTTGGGTCGGTAAACTTTCTCTAGGTTAACGCCACACAAGGGTCATTTTCACTTCCCGCCTCACCATATAAACACTCAATCTCACCGCCCCTTCCTTCTTCTGCACAACCTTTTCCCCTCACCTCATCCTTCCCAATCAACACTTGCAACAATTTCCCGACTCAGTGTCGCCAATATCCTCGCTCCACCGTGCAGCGAACAGGTGCTCAGTAGCCTTAGCGGAAGATATTAGCAACATTCTACTCCAGTACTTTCCCACTTCCCCTTGGGCCATACCCTCCCCACTCCCTCACAGATACACACCCTAACCTAACAGCACTCTTTACATCACCGGTAACCATTATGCCTTTCGTGCACCTGCCCAACGAGTTAGTCTACAGAGTCGCAGAATTTCTTCCTCCCCCGGATGTTAATTCCCTCCGCAGAACCAACACCCGCTTCGCAGGATTATTTTCTGTTGGAATTGTTAACATTACCTGTGAGCAGAAAGACCGCGACTGGTGCATTAAGCTTATCAGATTCTACGCAAAGAAAGGCAACGTTGCCATCGTCCGTAGAATCCTCCAGAGAGCCGCCGAGACCATCCAATATAGAACGGATCCCACTGTTCTGGAAGGATTTGTTAGAGGTGAGCAGGACGAGAATCCATTCCTCACCCTCTATAGAGCGGGTATCAGGATCAACGCCAGGTATGGCCCCTTCAACGAACAGGCGATTCACTGGGCCGTCGAACAAGGCCGCTTAGAGGTTTTGAGAGTGTTATTGGCCGACCCTGAAGTCGACGTTAACTGCATGACATCTTACGGATATCCCCCATTGGTTCTCGCAGTCACCAATAGACAGGAGGGAGCGGTCCGTATGTTGCTAGAGGACCCGAGAGTCACCGGGATTATGGGCGGGGTCCGCAAGGAGGGGGCAATTCACCTAGCCGCCGCGGAAGGAAACGTCAACATCGTCAGAATGTTGCTAAACGACCCTAGATACAAGAATTTCAGAGGGCTAGATAACAACGGCAGTCCCTTGCTCCATGCTGTTAGGCGCGGCCGTGTGGAAGTCGTGAAACTTCTCCTCGCCGACGACAGAGATGACTTGAGGAACTTTACTCATCAGAACGGACTCGGACTACTCCATGAGTCTGCAAAGCGCGGGCACTCAAAGGTTGTCAGGATCCTTCTCGAGCACGGCCGGGTAGACGTTAATCAGAAGGATATATGGGGGAGCACCGCATTCGGGCTCGCGTTCTTCTACCGTAAGGCCGACGTCATCACTCTGCTTCTCAATGATCCAAGGGTCGAGGTCCGGGCACACGATTCTGATATCGACTATCGTGAGTCGCCAAATGTTGGCGAATCCCTCCTTCACCACGCTGCTCGTGACGGCGATTACGCTGTCAAGGTGACCCGCGCCCTCTTGGAGGATGCCAAAGGGCGATTCAATATCAACCAACTAGACTACCAGGGCCGCACCCCCCTACACCTCGCCTCCTTCAACGGGGGCGCAAACCTCATGAAGCTTTTAGTCTGGAAGTCCCAGGTTGATGTTAACGTTGTCGATTGCCGTGGCCAGACTGCGTTGCATGTAGCGTGTAAGGCCGGGAACAGCCATGCCGCTAGAATCCTGTTGACTCATCCAGATATTGATGTGGATGCCGGGAGGAATGCGGACGGTAGACCGCTGTTGGCTCAGAGACTATCCTGGGAGGTCAAGAGTGCATTGGAATATTTTTATGAAATGAGGAGACGCGGCACTGATCCTAGGAACACTACTAGGTAGAGTTAGTTATGAGGGAGGAGAGCAGAGTGGCAGACTACCAGCGCGGGAGTGAACTATACCGTCGTTCATATCCTTAGCAAAATTTTATAGCAAGAGCTTTTTTATTCGTTGATCCTTTTTCGCATTTCTGTCAAGGGCACGGCGGCAAGGGTTTTGGAGTTGCTAGAATTAGAGTCTAGGTAGCTTATTTAGAGGTTTGGCAATTTTCTCTTCTTTCTTTTGGTTTCCTTTTTTTCCTTCTCCCCTCTTTCTTTTCTCTTTTTTCTTATATCCCAGTTGGCTACTCGAGTATGGCGATGTAGAGGAGGGTCGGATGTCCGACAAGGACTCTCGCCGCCTGCAGTTAGTTACTCTAATTTAATGTGATCTAGTGGGCTATACACCAGGGTCTGAAGAGAACAGTCGCTTCTTCAACTTGGTCGCTCGATGAGAATCACTTTTCTATCGGCTTTCTAGGAATGCTGACTCGTGCCACGAAATATGGGGGGAGATGAGGGATAGCGTCCACACGACGCTTCCGCTAGATATTGCTACACTAACATCGAATATTCACGCTATTGATAATCGCTTCGGTTCAAAATCCTCATTTCAACATTCATTCTCCCCCATCCGTTTCTACGCTTTTTTTGATCTCATCTCCTCGCTATACAAACTTCGCGATTATCAAACGCCTTCCCTTTTCTCTTTTTTTCTTTTTTCTTTTCTTTTCTCACAATTCTCTGATCTTGCCCCATCACGTGACCCGGGGGAAGACAGGCTTCTTTCTAACGTTGGTTTCTAGAGCCCGATGTGGTGATTGGGTAGTCGGTATGGGGGGAGGGCAGAATAGAGTGGTAACTTCTGGAGCGCGGTCAGTCGTTAGTCGAAATCATTTTTCTGTCGTCTAGCTGGTATTGTTTTAGCACCGCGAAATATGAGACTGGAAGGAGAGAGGGGGGGGGGGCAGGGAGATTGGGGATATTCACCACAAACTCCTCCTAGGTGTAGCTACACTCCAATCATGTCTGGTCATTGAAATTGCTCTCTTTTCGAAATGTTCTTTCCAACACTTTCATCTTCGTTTCCGACTCTTTTCCGACACTTTCATCGTACTGATTCGCTCTCTGGCCCCTATGGTTCAGCCTTTTATTTTGATCTTCACCTTCCGCATTCCTTTTCGTTCCGTCGCTACATAAGTTAAGCTTTGTTGTCACTTTTTTTTCTCCATGGTAGTCGTTCCTTTCAATGTACTCAACGATGAAGTCGATTCACAATAAATGAACTTTGCAACATTTGACTTCGGAGCGTATCGCTTCTATAACTTTGCGAACCGTGACCGCTCAAAAAGTTGAAGAGATATACGAAGCCCTCCTAACAATTAAAGCTCTACTTGGAATCCGTTTCTCAGAGAGGGGTATAGTGTCGCAGTGTCCCGGTTCTTTCTCCCAAAAGAAGTATGATGGTGGAATCTCGTATCATAAAACATCACTCGATTGTGATCAATGCGTGAACGCCGAGACAGTACTTCCCACTAGCATTTCCCTAACTTAGTGACGAAAATTTTATGTACCATAACGGCGAGAGGCTTAGACTAGCCTTCTAAATGAGCTGTTTGTCTTCGGGCACCAAACTTCTATCACTCCCATGCTGACTTCAACACTGCGCAAAATCACTACCCAGATTTCGGTTTTCAGATTTGTTTGCATTTTCCGAGCGAGAATCTAGACCTCCTAGTTCTATCTCCTATCCAAGAAGCTCGATATTGAGAAATATTTTCCCTCCAAAACTCACCTTCCCAGAGACCAGACATTAAAATACTCAGGAAAATATTATCACCTAGAGCACCTGCCAGGTTACGGCTCCGCTCAATTTGACACTTGAGACCAGGCACAGGAGCAGGCGCGTATGGCTCCCGAAATGGAATTGATTGCCTTTGGGAGTCAGTTAGCCTACAGAGCACCGGGGTATCCTGATATCATCTCCAATGCCTTCAGCGCCGTAACCGGCATCTCTAATATTGTGTCAAGCTGCTATTGTGTAAAAAACAAATGTGATTGATTTAAAGAGTCTAATCAGATGACCATCCTTTCTCCCTCCTTCTCTTTATTTCTTTCTCTCTTGCTCCTGTGCACCCCTTCCTCCAATTGACAGGGATCCCCTGGCAGGCGGTCGGGGGAACGGAAGGGAAAAACAAGTATGGAGGAAGGCGTGCGGGGCCCCGGCACTACCGGCGCGCGGTGCTAAGCTAGGGCACCTGGCCTGAGTACAGTGCAAGGTCAAAGTAATGAGGTTGGAAGGGAGTGAGGTCTAATAAAGAAAATCACAGTATCATATCTAGAATAATGAACTGAACACTACCTGCTGATCTGATAGATACAGAGGAAGCTACCTGGCTCCCGGCAAGAACTCTATGTCTTTCATTAGGATTCAAAAGGAAATTTTGCCTTCATCTCCAACGCCAAATTTCTAAAATAAAGGAATACAGTCGATCGGTTTTCGCGCCTTATTCTAGGAGGGGATACCACTGCTAATGTTTACAGGGAAGTATGAGGGCGGCTCCCTGCTGGAGAGAAGGTGAGAGGGCATCATTCAGCAGGTATTCGAAACCCCCCTCCCCTCCTAAAACAAGCAGTGGCGAACCACCATTTCTCCATTTGGGCTAACACTGCTTTCACCCTAACATATGACTAGGGGATCTTTTAGGGCTGCTTCAAGAATAATTGTTGAGCACAGTGGGAATAGGGGTGAGCTAATTGTTCACAATGCCTGTGTTAGATGAGCGCTCTATAACATTAGAACCCCCGATAAATAGGCGCCTTTCGTTCCAGGCTAATTCAGCTATGTAAGGGCTGGAAAAAATGGGTAGGGGTTAGTGTGAGGATAAGAGGGGGAGACTGAGGCAGTGTGAAAGTGCAAGAAGTCGCTCAGTACAGGTCTTGCGACCCACCAAGAAAGGGCGTAATGGAGCAGTGAAGCCACCGTTGGGATAGCAAGATGTCAGCTCTAATAGGCCAGAAATTCTAGGCAGAACCTATCACTCAATCGCTCACATATTCGGGGATAAAAGGAGGATGAGCCTCGAGCCTCCTACTCTAGACCTCTTTCCAACACTAGCAGAGGCCCTAGAACTATCCCTAACCTCCCATCTCATTCCCATCCCGCTTCTCAGGGCGCTGGGATGGTGTGGGCATCACAGTTTGTTAGCACCTGAAATTTCAGATGAATAAACGGAGCATATGCATTAAGTCCGATATATATGAACTGCACTAAACTTTTCTTTCCTATGTCCCTTTTTCTTTCTCCAATATTAGAATTTTTCACCCATAGTCAAGCCCTGACCTCTAGTGTTCTTGCATTTCTCCATTCCTTTGCTTAAGGATAGAGCTGGCCCGGGTTGGGATCTAGAATATAGTTTTCTGGTAGAATTTCCTTTGGGACACCTCCCAATATTGTACCTAATAAGTGCTCTTCAATGGAGAGACAAATTTAGCGATCTAGACGATCAAATTTTATCTACTGCACTCCTTCCTTCTCCCTGTCCCCTCCAGCAGGCCAACGGCGGAGCATGCTTGGAAAGCTGGGCGGAATAGGCAGAAGGAGAAATCAAAAGAGAAGAAATAGAGTTCTAGCTTGCTAGAAAAATTAAAAGAAATCTTCCTGCGAGATCTTCACATTTTCTGGAGATGCGATGGTCTTGGAATGCAGGCGCAAGATCAGTTACCAATCGAGCATGTTGTCTCCAGCTCTCCTGAGATCTCAAGACTACTATAGGCTGATTCGAAGTACCATAAACCCTGGCAGTTTCGGAAGTAGACCTGCGCAATATGAACATCACGGCAGGCTCCCATATAGACCATACGGGCAAAAGGTTGCTTGAATATGAGGCTGGAAATGCAGTATTGATAAAAGAAAAACCACAATGTCCTAACACAGTAACTCTCGATTGGCACAGGCCCTTAGCACATGACAGTACTCTTGGGACCTCTACGCGGAGGCATATACCTCAATAAGTTCCAAACTTCAGAAACGACAGCTATTACATGTCTCATCCAGGGATTTACTCGGATATAAATCACATGGTGCCCCACAGTGCTTAGCTTGGTCCAGGAACGAAAGAAAGCTCGGATGGGCGCCGATAGCAGTATTGGTACTTCACTTGACGTAATAAAATTCTGAGGAATCAAATCCAAGTTATTACCGGAATAGGGTATCATACTGCTTATGCTCACTTGCACTTCGCACGATCACTCTCCAATACCAGAGCTCTGCCTCCAATCTCTACTTATGCACAAACAACCTCTCCACCGCACCTTGCTTGTGCACCTGCTTCACGTATCCTCCCAAGACTACGAGAGACAGTGGTGTTTAGGGATATTTGATTTAACAGTGAGAGCCACCAACACAATCTCACCATCTTCAAGGCTATCAGAGGGTAATAGCCACCAGGCTGCGCTGCCTGCTATACCCCGGGGATGGACCCCCGATTTGCGCGAGTATATAATCTACTTAGGAAAAGGGCACGCACACAAGCATTTCAAAGATCTTTGCCAAAGAGTGCTATCGCAACACATAAAAAAATTTGCAAGACTTTTGTTTGTCCACCCAGATACACATCCTTCATTCTCACTCCTGCCCCAATTATGATATTTGTAATGCACAAGTATAAGTAGGGCTTTTAGCGAGGCCAAAGGAAACACTTCCCGGGGCACACGCTCACACCCTAAGCAGCGCAAAGCCTTCTCAAGATCTACAGCTATATACTCCTCGCATCCCTACCTGTAGAAAGACGATTGAACGGAAGAAACAATACTCATTTGACAACTTGGTACATGACTAAAAGCTTGCTGACAAAGCCCCTCTTATCATGGTCCTGCTTATGTAACCAACATTCTGGCCGTCCCTGAGCTAAACCCCCGCGCAAATCCCGGACACAAGATCTGAACTGCCCCTGGGCAGCTAACCATCTAGGACTCTATGATAATACGACTCCCTGGATTTTGTGGGGGGGGGGATAGTCCATGAATGTTTTTTCCCCCGTCAGAGAAATAAATAGATCCAGTCACCACCCAAGTTGCAAGAATTAAGGATCACAGCGAGTTATTATCAAATCACCGAGATCCAACTTCTTTTGAGCTTACCATTAAAGTTAACTCAGCACTGAGCGCAGAGTGCCCTTAGTACCAGACCCTGGGCGATTTGGCACTTAAAACCGCTAGAGAAAGTGGCGCCCTCTCGAGAGGATAAAAAAAATTATAAAAAAAAAATCCCAAAATGCCCTAATGAGGGACCCCAGGCACCACTTTTGGACACCCATGGTAAAATATCACTCGTAACTTGCAGGCTTGTGCAGTGCGGTATTAAACTCTACCGGTACCCGAGTACAACAGACACCCTCGGAGTTGAAGTGTCTCTTTGGTGGTTGCAGTATCACGTACTGTACCGAGTACCTGTACAGTACCCCTAGATGTTATCCAAGCGATGCACCTATCCATGTTCGCGTACTCGAGTACAAACCAGATCCCATCTTCACAAATGCAAGTTGCAAGCCTATCCTCCCATCAGCCTCATGCTCAAACATCCAGGAGAATTGGGCTCCTTTGACAAGGGGCGGTGCTGGTATCGGTCATCCCTTATCGGGAACGTCGCGTCCAGTACGATGCACATTGAGGCTCTACAGTAAGCTGCGCCCTTGACTCATGGTCACACAGGATCCAAAACTTGAATTCTCAATCGAATGCTTGCGCCCACCGGAGCCAACTATTTCTCTCACCCTCAACCTTCCCCCTTCCGTCCCCAAACCTCTCTCCTCTACCCTATTTTCTACGACTGGCTGGGTGGCTGCTATCGACAAACCGAAGCTACTTCTCACGAGAAAAAAAACCAGTATGTCGCTCTTACACCTTCCGAACGAGATCATCCTCCAGATATCCGAAGAGCTCTCGCTTGGGGGCGCGAGCCTTCTTCTCCGAACGAATCGCCGCCTCGCATCACTCCTGTCCCCCGCAATCATCGAGCGGATATGCCGCGAACGGTCACGAGAATGGTGTACGAAGGCACTGTATTCAGCAGCAGAGAGAAAGGATCAAATAGCGGTTACACTCCTTCTAGAGAAAGCCCAGGAGGTTCTGGACTACGCCGAGGACCCTACGTTGCTCGAAGATCTAATAAAGACCCAAAGCGAGACGGTGTTTGACACTCTACTAGAGTGCGGGGTCGAAGCGGGCATCAGGCATTCCCCCGGCTTACAAACGCCTCTCCATTTGGCGGCTCAACACGGACGCCTGGGGACGCTACAGCTATTGATGGCCCGGAACGACGTGGACGTCAACGCGCGGGATAGCGGCGGTTTACCGCCACTCCTGTCGGCGATCCAATTCGGAGAGTGCAAGATGGTACGGGAGCTACTGAAGGATAAGAGGGTCGATGTCAGCTGGATCGGTCCGTTTGGCCAAGGACCACTCCATGAGGCAGCAACTGAGGGGAATCCCGAAGTCGTGCAGCTGTTGTTGGACGATGATAGATTTGACGTAAATTTGACGGATCAATATGATCGCACGGCGATATATGCCGCTGCATATAAAGGGCATGGGGCAGCTGTGCGCCGCTTGCTCAATGATGAAAGGGTCACAATTAATCTGCAGGACTTTTACGGCTGGACACCATTGCACATTGCCACACGAGGAGAAGACACAGATAGGGACACAGTCGTCAAAATATTGCTAGAGGACAAGAGACTTGATGTGAATATGCGGGATCGGCGGGGTCGGACACCACTGCTCCTCGCGGCGAGCCATAACAACTACGCCGGAGTACTCGAAGACGAAGCTCAAATCGCAACTCAAGTCGCAGTGGTACGTGATCTGCTGGAGGATGAAAGGGTCGACGTTCACCTGGGGGATTTCTCCGGCCGTACACCACTGCATTTCGCATCTACAGGCGGACTTGTTTGTCTAGCGGTTCAAAGGCTCCTGCTAGACAGTAAAAGAGTTGACGTCAACAAAAAGGATAAAGCCGGTAGAACGCCATTACACTCTGCGGTCAGGAGTGTCAGCGATTCAGCCCTACAGCTCTTACTAGACGACATCAGATTCGACGTTAATCTCCGGGACCGCAATGGCCGAACGCCTTTGCATGTCGCGGTAACGGAAGCCCATGACGAGGTAACGGTGAAGATGTTACTGGCAGATCCTCGAGTCAAAGTCAATCTTAAGGACAATAAGGGCTGGGCGCCACTACATTTCGCGACTTGCGAAGGACTAGAGGACTTAGTAGAACTACTCTTAGGCGCTAAAGATATCGACGTCAACCTTCGAGACCATGAAAGCAAGTCATCCCTCCTCATCGCGGCCATCCAAGGGCGCGAAGCCGTAACAAAGCTTCTACTCGAAGACGAGCGAGTAGACGTAAACTTGGCTGATAGTCGCGGTCGGACACCACTCTATCTCGCAGCATTAGAAGGCCGCGAAGAGGTACTCAAGCTCTTACTTGAGGAAAAACGAGTCATCCCAAATATCGGCCGGGTTGCCGTACCTACTCACGCCGCGGCGTGGCGTGGGCACGATGAGATAATGCGCATCCTACTCGGGAGTGATCGAACAGATATCGCACTGGAAGACGCGGCCCGGAGAACCCCACTACACGTCGCAGCCATCCAAGGCAATGAAGCGCTCACTAGACTATTGCTCGCAGACAAACGCATCGATCCTAACCTCCGAGGCCACGATGACGGTGGCACACCACTAAACTTTGCGACCGCAAATGGCAACGAAGGTGTGGCCCGGATCCTCCTGGCAGACCCCCGGGTCGATGTGAACTTAGAAAGCTACGAAGGCTGGACGCCCCTGCACACCGCAGCTTGGGGCGGTCACGAACACCTCGTCCGATTATTTCTCGCAGACCCCCGAGTAAATGTGAACCGGACGGACCACGACGGCGGCGCACCACTCCACCTCGCTGCGATCAAAGGCCACGAGCCAATTATTCGCCTACTCTTGGCAGACAACCGCGTAGATCCAAGTGTGGAAGACCACGATGATAAAACCCCCCTCCACCTCGCAGCCTGGAATGAGCAAGACGAGGTCGTGCGCATCTTCCTCTCCAACGAATCCTACGACGTGAGTGCCACTCCGAGCGGCGGATGGACCCCACTCCACGATGTAGCCTGGCGCGGCGACACTGCTCTCAGCACTGCGAGAATACTCCTGGAAGACGCCCGCTTCAACACCAACCATCAAGATCACCGCGGCCGAACTCCGATCCACCTCGCGTCCTCCCAGGGTCACCACGAGATGGTCAGATTGCTACTGGAGGATCAGCGCGTGGACTTCAACATGCTGGACCACCAGCGTAAGTCTCCGTTACAGCTTGCTGCTCTGGCTGAGCACGAGGAGGTTGTCAGGGTCTTCTTGGAACAGGACGGTATCGATTTGTATACCAAGCCGAATGTGGACGGGGAGACCTTGCTGTCTCAGAACTATACACTGGAGATTGACTGGGCTTTTGCGGAGTATATTCGGAAGAGGACGGCTCCTACGGACGGCGAGGGTGGCGATGGTAGAAGTGGGGGGTATATAGGGTTGGATTGGGTAGCTTTTAGGTTCGGTGAGCGAGGGATGCGTTCGCCGGGCGCTGACATGATATAATTTCTCTTGTTGGGATAGCGCTTTGGGGTTAGTGTTTGTTGATGTAGATATTTTTTCTCCCTGCGGGTGGATGGTACACTAGAACTTGACGTTAACGCTATTGTCATGGTAGTCGGTTTTGCTGCTGGGCAACAATCGGGAAGATGTTGGGGCCATACCACGCATCTAGTGCAAAACTAAATTTTCAAATTTAACCTGTTTTATTTGTAGGTCTGAAAACGATCGGCATTGCAGAGTCAGCGACTCCCAAGCGTCCCGAGAGCTGGTGCTGGCAGTTCTCTGCAGAGGGACCACTGTGGTCGGAACCGGCTGCCATTGATTCTGGCTTGGTATGATAACAGTATATTAACTTTCCAGGCATGGCTTCATCACTCGAGTACTACCGTGGTAGTTCGTGGCAGTGCAAGTGGCGGTGTGAGGTGTGCTGTAAAGCAATGCTTTACGATAGACACACACACCCCTGGCGAAACTACCGCTAAAGCTGTTGACGAACAGGGGGAATTTAGTTCGATCGCGGAACACCCAAATACACAACCCCCCCCCCCAAATACACACTCCTCACTGATTGGCTTGTAGCCCTGGATTACCAAGGCTCAACCAATCAGGAGCGCAATCAAGAGCGAGTGTGTATTTGAGGGGGTTGTGTACAGTATTTGGGTGTTCCATGATTGTGGGTATGTATGATATTATCATAATAATTATCATATAAAGAGGAAATTTTCGAGATTAGGGTTATCATAAGTACCAGTACTTGTACAGTACAAAAAATTGCTTGTCTCATAAGGAATTCGCTGTGGGCACGCTGGGAACCTTAGACTACCAGTAGTGAAAGAGGGGCGTCCAAAAGGCTCACGGCACGGTACCGGTACAGCACTGGTACAGGAGTACAGTAGTTTTACTACCGCAGTGTGCCGCTCCTCCAAGCCCTCGCTAACCCCCGCCAATACAAGTAATGTGGAGGGCGCCCGCAGTTTTCCCCTACCACCTAAAGGGGTCCGGCGCGGCCCAGAATCCGAGGCACTTGTACGAGTACTTGTAGTGACAGGACCGGCCCGTCCATCCCATCAGGGGGCTTCAGGACGGGCGGAACTGGGCGTCTGAGAGCACTAGCGCATCCGGACGGACGACTCAGCGCCAAGATGTCATAATCTCCACCTGAGCGCCCAAATCTCGGCGCCAAGTTTTCCTGATACTTTTTGAATGGACGAGTGCTGGTGCGGTGCTGGTATTGGTGCCGAGGATGATACATGTAAAGCCTGATACCCTCTACTCGCAGACCCTACCATGAACTACAGCTCACTGCTATCAAGTTAGTTGAAAGAAACTCAGCACCTAAAGGATCCACTCATCCTTCTCCATGGGGCGTCCGGCTGTATCTTGGGAAAAGATGACCCTAGCGCCTGCGACAAGCCCGAAGCCCAGCGGGCCGTGCCGGCGCCCTTGACTTGTCCGGCTTGCTGACTGTGGCTTTTAAAAATCGTTAAACCCCGTAGTGTGCCAAGCCAACTTTGTTCCAGAAAAACACCAACACTCGGGCACGCCCGATTTGTGAGCTCATGAGCAGTGGGGTTCCCCATACAGGTCCCAGGCAAGAAGTGCTCGGACATAGGGGGGGGAAACTGGGATTTCAGGGATCTTTCAGGGGTACCTCGACTTCCCTAACGTGATGTTTGCCTGCCCTTTGTGTCTGGATACCCCTTGCCCGGGACGAGCAGCGTTCTCAGAGTGGGCGTGGGTTAGGGTTTATCTGGATCAACATCACTCTTAGTCACTCGCGCCGTTGGGAGCGGATACAGGGAGCTTGTCAGGCGGAGAGAATTAAAAGAAAAGGAATTAACTGATGGACAGGAAGGCAAGACCTGGGGACGAGAGAGAACGATAAACAAGCTAGGGACGCCCCACCCCGTAGCGTGTGAAATTTGGCGTCAGCGCTGACCTGCGCTGACCATCCTGCCCGCAAGGACTGGATTTGGAATCGAGAAACAGGGATTTCCAGATGGATAACAAGAGACGATCGAATGGCGCCCTATAAGGTATTAATAAAAAAATTAAAAAAAAAGACAGGGATCCCCCCCAGCTGTGTTGTGTTAGACATGAAAAAGGTAACTATCGAGGTTATTTTGACCGTAGTGGTCGGCAGCAAACGACCCCGAAAACCCCCCTTTGCTACTTTCGGGACTTGTGCTCGTACAAGTCGCAGCCTCACCTTCCCCTATGCCCAAGCGGCAATTACCGTTCAACCCGCGAGCGTTGGGATCAATATCTTCCCGTTCCAACGGGGGCTTTACAAACGCCTCTTTCTCACCGGACTACTGTACACATTTCTCCTGGATTGCTGATTGAATTACGTTTGATGTCCCAGTCACTGTCCGGCACCCACGCCAAGCACCCGTTAATATCACGGCATCGCCGTCCTCATCCTGCTGGTTTAGGTTGGTATTCTCCATGGCTACCATCCTAACTACCCCTATATGCCCCTATCCAGCAACGAGAGGTAATGGAGTGCTGAAATGTTTATTAGCGATGTTTGTACTTAGTTTTTCTAAATTCAGGAATAGCTTCGCTGCATCTTCATTCTCCAGCTTAGACGTGCCGGTATCAGGCATATTTAACCCGAGCACCCCGAGTCCGAACCTGGTATGGGCACTCATATGCGCACGGCACGCGTAGGTGCCGCAAGGAGCGGTGTATCGCAATTGACCGTTCCAGAATGAGGGCTATTAACTCGGTCTGGTTGATGCAGCAGCATAAAGTGGCGTTCAGCCCTCAAGATTCTTTAGGTGCGGCCCGCATCACTCATTGCCAGGAGCCGCTTCACCATCGTTCCACTAACCCAACAGAGCAGCCGCAAAAAGTGGCGTTTCTCCGTCCAATACTGTAAAAACTGCAATAATTGAGTCTTGTGCTATGTCGCCAGACTTGCCCGCTTTTGTAAGGTCTGGCGCTTTATTTTTGTTTTTGTATGTCCCTTAGAGGGACTGAGAAGCTGTTTTTCTTTTAGTGTTCTTCGCCCCTTTCCCAAAGCAGGGAATTCTGAACTACATACGTTAGCACAAGACTCGTTTGTTGGTATCGGTACCCTCGAGTTCCGTCAATCATGGCACGAGCGCATCAAGGGAGGATGATAGAGCACAATGCAGTCCAGGGGTCCCACTATGAGCATGGCGGAAGAATTCTCCCCAGGAGTAAGGCCTCAGGCATCCCCACAGTGGTGACCCTTCCTCGGCAACACCCCCTCTTTCCTGGCCTTCACGGGAACGAAATAAATTTCCCTATGCGTGGTTACCGTAGTCCTCGGGAATGCTGAGGGCACAAGTTCTGACAGGCTCCATCACTCCCTTCCCAGCATGGTATCCCCAGTGGTCTGAAGCGTACTCGAGTACTAGTACTGTAGATAAGAACGGCATGCCTAATGGTTTCATCCCTATCCATCGGAGAAGAGCTCTAGCGCCTCAAAAATTTAGACATGTCAAGCCGACTCGAGAATCTTTGTATGAGGAGAAAGCCACGATAGAATCTCTATGCCAAGCCTTGACTTGCCTCCCTGGTGCTGGCTTATCATACCGGTATCTGGCGTTGTGGTGCATATCGTGCACAAATAGATCATTGGCCTTTTGGTGAAGTTTATGTCTTCTCGTCATTCTCTTAGGTTCCAACCCGCTGCCCGTCGCATCCGGATTTGAGTGCTCTTGCATCTTCATGGAAATACGCTTCATAATATCACTTCCGTGAGACCCTGTAGCTAGATGCGATACCGGTTCTGGAGGATTCTTCTTCAGCCTTCTCATGGTGCGATCTCCCGGACAGGAATAGGAGTGTCGCTGGCAAATAACCAAGAACATGTCTATCTAACCCATCAGCGCATGTGAAAGCCCGACTGAAAGATGCAAGAGTCTGCCATAATCGTGTAAAATTTCTAGAAGTCGAAGCTTATGCCTCCAGCACATCCTTTCGCCTTTTGGAGAGCTTCGCCCATTTCCTCAGGGGCCTCTTCCAAACCGGCCGCGAGCTGCTTCAGAATCCCGCCCGTCATAGAGGCTGCCACTCGTTCCTCCGGAGCATGGAAGCCTCAACAACGCCCGGATTCCCAGGGCAAAATAGCCCCGGAGCGACAGACCCACCCTCCTCCCCATGACAACCAGTTTTGAAACTCGGCTATTTCCAAAAGCGTACGCCGTCAAGACTTGCGATGCGCACACCCGGGTGACTTTTCTCCGGCTCCGGGGGAGATGGCCATTGCATAACTCTGGGGTTATCATCTGTAAAGTTATAACTGTTGGGGGGACGTTAAAACTATCCCCATCACGGCTGAAGGTAAGTTCGGGGCTCGGATCCACTCTGTATTAATAATTTTCTTCAACGGTGGTTGTTGATCAAAGACTGGGGTACAGAACCCGGTATTGTGGAACATATCTGGGTCAGGGAACTTTTCGGTAAAATGCTTGGGTAACCTTTGTGATGCGGCCGGTCGGTCTCTGTCCTGTGTTTATAGGCCACTATATATTAATACCACTGCTATTGTCAAGGAAGGAAGGAAGGATTGGGTTTTTATGTCGTAACCAAGCGGGTATATACGGAAGCCATACCCATGAAAAATTGAAGGATTTGGCAAGGGAAACCATGGGGGAGAACACACCCCCCCCTCACAAAACCTTACCCGAAGAGACTCCATAGTATCCCGGCCCTTGCAGGAGTATGATGCTCGAGCGCAATATTCCATGCAAGCAGATCACTATTCCTGTCGGGAACCTCAGAACTATGTTTTAACTTCAAGTCGGCATGGCCTAAATGTCTTGGACGACTACAAAACTCTCGTGTATATATGTATATATTAACCACCAGACTAGATATTAAGAAACTACTGCCATTGTAATGGCACCACCATCCCACAACAAATCCCAAAAATATCCTCACTGCTCTCATGTTATTACAGTACAAACGCCCCCGACCCACGACTCCTTACGACTACTGCCTCACACTCACCCCCCCCCCATCTAAGTATAGGGAGCACCGAACCCAGACTCCCTTCTTAGGTACATGTCCCGAACGCAGATTGGCTATTGAACGGTTAACTTCTGGTCAATAATTAATGGAGAAAGACTCACCATCCCGTTCCGCAGTACCCCTCACCGGTTCCGCAGTACCCGTACTCAGAGCAGCATGTACCGAACGAAGTACCAGTGCAAGTAAATCCGCCGGCTCCACCGCAAGACCCATCAGTAGTTGGAAGACCAACAGTTGAAGTTAGGCAAGCACCATCAGTGGAGAAGCCTTGTTGACTATTGTGCACATACCATTAGAGGGGGGAATCGTGGGAGAAGGAAGGGGGAGCTAACCATCCAACACCACAGTGAGCACCAGAATTCCCACACCAGCCACTCCCCGAGCAACAATTTCCGAAAGCCGCTGTGCAGTGGTGACCGGCCGAGCCTCCACAACTCCCATCCAGTGTTTCCGCGCTTCCGGAGCAGGTGCCGAAGGCTGGCTGGCAGCCAGCGCCACTGTGAGTGGTTGTACTTCCGCTGTGATGGTGTTATTCTTTGTTTCTGCAACTTAAGGTAAAGAGGGTAGGGTGAGGAGCCATACCACCATCCCCACGCAGAGCAACTGTCTCCGAATGTCGAACCAAGGCATGTGAAGCCCATTGTTCCACCACAACTTCCATCAGTAGATATAGTCGAATTCTGAGCAAAGACAGTTGCGGCCATTGAGAGGCAGAGAGCGACAATTGGAGCAGTGAACTTCATAGTTAAGGATTTAAAGATTGTTGAAGGATTTAAAAGAGTGTTGGAGGATTTAAAGAGTGTTGGAAGGTTTGTAAGATAAAGACAGACTGTGTTGGAAACTAGGTTGTGATGGCAACTGGCGTTGGTGAGGAAGCAAAGGAAGGTGGGATATGTGGTGGTATTTATACAAAGATCTCTCCAATATAATACAGCAATTCCCTTGAGGTTTTTCTTCTTTTCAGAACCCCCCCCCCCCCCGGTCAGCAATCCGATTATCAAGCCCTGTAATGCGGTTCAGCCATAGAGTGCAATGGATAACCTAATTGCCGAAAGTTCTCTGGCGATAGTTGAAAAAGCATTCTGGCGAAAATACACTTAATTAGACTCTTGCTAATTTGGGAGCTCAAAGGACGCTAAGAAAGGAGAAAAAAGACGTATGGACCGGTCTGTATTACCGAGGAGTAGTTTTTTCTTCTTTCTTTTTTCTTCTGCACTCGAGTACGGTACTCGAGTACAGGTGCTTCTCCTCTTCCAATTCCCGTGCAAGCTCTCAGAACCGCGGAAGATTCCATCGGGGGAACCAGATGGCTGGTTGGAAGGGGAAAAAGAAAGGAAAAGAAAAGAATGGGCAGGGGATATCATGATTATTATTCCTTATGCGTTGGAGGATGAAAGGGACGGATTATTCAAGGAATCAGACTGTGATGGTACCTTTTTTCTTTTCCTGTTACCAACAGAAGATGGATTCGCGTCGGAACTTGCCATGGTTTCACGAGATCAGACGGATCCCACGCTTTCCCTCCCTCCCTTGCGGGTAATTAGCGATATGCACCGCAGGAAATAAGATGGTTCCTGCAGGTACAAGGGTAAAAATCTATCAAAAGTGCAGTGTCCAAGTTACTGCACGGCACTGTACCTGCTAACATGGGTCTTAAAAACACTACTCGAGTACTCTTTCGGTTGTGTCGTACGAGCACCTCGTTCGGTGGGGGCGGAATGGTGGAAAAGTATTCACGATAGAGTTGAAGACAACAAAAGTCAGTTTTAGGTGCGCCCCGTGCTTGTTGAGGACCTAACCACCACTGTACCCAGAACTTTCGGCTCCTCAGGGGTTTGTGATACCTACTGCCCATGCTCTGCCAGCGTTGAATTTTTAACTCCCTATGCACCACATGATCCGCTTAGAGAATCAGAACACAAAGTCGCAGCGAATATCCTTTTTTGTGCATTTGTTAAGCGAGCTGAAAATTCGTCTATTTTGTGTGATAATGTTGATGGAAAATGGAAGGACGAAGGATTGGGGTATTGCTTTGATTGTGGCGTTTTGGTCAAGGGAGTCCCTCGGCTCATTCAAGGGAGATTTTTCTCAACGACATGCCTTTCCCAAAGGCCTTTGTTCTCGATGGCTCCCAGGCCTCCAAGTAAGTAGGGCTTGGTGTCGAGAATTTGATATCTTCGTTTCTAATTGGAAGAATCAGACAATAGTCAAGGTCTGATAAACGCGATTGCTTCATCTCTATCATACATACATACAATACCAAACGTTCATGGTATTTGCCAGCCAGGTGGTTCAATTCCTGGTTGGGGTTTTACCACTGAAGCACTCCTTGGGACCATGTAATTTGAACGGGATACCTTGCTGTGGGGTTGATTTCCTAAACCTAACCACCTGTGGAGCATGGAAAGGGGAAGGGTCACTGCATTGTGCTTCTAGAATCGCATTTCTAGACCACCACCGCAAAGGTTATCAGGACGCTAGTGGGGTACCTGGAGGTATTCTACGCAACAGTTCGCAGAATCGGCCGGATCTAGTCTTTTAGGAGAGTAGCCTGTCACGAAGCACCACGTGCTAGAACGGAGTCAAAGAACTGCGGGAAAGCTCCCTGTCCTCAAAATGAAGTTTGTGTCCGTTCCGCTGCAGGAATTGATCTCAGAGAGGCATTGACATTTTGTGACATCTTTTTAGGCTCATGTTGATTGTAGCTGTTATGGCAGGGGGAATTGTCGTCGAAAAGATGTCTCACCGCTCCCCGCTAGCATTGTCTCACAGGTCTCTGTGCACTACTTAGCCGGGAAGTTCACCATATTGTGTACAAGTATGATGGAAAACGTCCTGTGGTCTGCCGCACCAGCTCAGCACTGACTTGCCCAGATGACAAAAATAAATAAGACTACAACCTTTTTCGGCGTGTTTCTGCTACTAAGAGCTTCCTCCTGAAAATCAGCCCACTATCGCATGGGAGAAAATTAGCCTTACAAATATTTCAGTGGAGCCAATGATATGCAAAGGATCGGAGGATTTTCACGACTCCCGAGGATCAAGATGCACGGTGTTCCGACCTGCGATCCGGAGGGGTTATCACCCGCCCTAGGATGAAATCTGGCCCCGTAACCCGGTCTGTAGGCGAATCTTGTAATTAGTAAACCGTAGTGGATGTGATGGTAGAGACCATACCAGGACCGTAATATGATTGCAGACTCGTTGCTTGCCAGCAAAACACCCGGAATGTAAACCGCGGGAGCACTGTTCCCACACCTCCGATGGTTCAAGCAGGATTGAGTGGGACTCCACGGCAGGACATCGCATTATCTGGCGCGATTCGCCTGCCGCTAGTACTAACACAAGTACCGGCACGTTGGAATAAAGTATGGCTGAAGTAAAACATCGAAACAAGTCGACAGAATCCAAAATAGGCCTAGTCTTGGCCGTGAAGGGCGAGGGGTGGCGTTTTGTGGCGAGTTTAAGACAGATTACAAAGAAAACTCTTGGACTGACGAACTAGCGGCAGGCGAATCTCGCCAGATGGTGCGGTGTTACCTGGCCCCACATCCCAGGAGAGCACAGGAGAACAGGGGGGGGAGACATCACACTTGTTCTCTCTGTCTTCGGCACTATCTCCTCCCGAGGTCTCTAAGAGTTAAGGGGGACAGCGCGAAAAGAAGAAATGACCGCTAAATGCGAGGGACAGTGTTGGGTTGGGTGGCTGTACTCGAATAGAAAGGAGCATGAGGTCCCAGGTGAATTGTGCGTGGATTGCGACTCGCAATTGGAGTTGATATCATACCAGAAAGACAGGTCTCTTTCGATAGTTCTTAAAACAAAAACCGGTTCCAGTCTGCCAGCTTGCAACTCGGAAGATGAATTTGAATGGTGCAAGAGAGCTTGCCGTCTCACCCTTTCTGGGAAAAAGAGAGGGGGCGAACCACCACTTTTTTTTACCTCGAGCAATCATGAAGGGTAATCGAACAAGAGGACAGTACGGGCATTTGAGGGGAGGAAGCTCGAAAAAAAAGTTGCATTGCAAGGGAATCGAACCCCTGCCAATTGCTTGGAAGGCAATTATCCTACCACTGGACCAGCAATGCTAGACTATCTATAAAACCTTTAAACACTATTTCCATTATGTATAGCTCATCCGCCTCTTTCTAGACATCCCCATGTGGGAGGAAGACACTGATTTTAACCATTAGATGGTAGAAGCAGGGCGTTTGGGTTTCTTTAAAGCTTTTCCAATGCTAATTTATACAGACCACCTTTTTAAACCAGTCTGCCCGATATCTTTTGGATGGAGGAGCTGCCCACTCGAGTGTCATCGTTTTCTCAAAGGCCGTTAGTCCTCTAAGTTTCTCCTTTTTTTCCCCTTGAGGCCACGGTAGGAGTTCAAAATGGTCCTCTAACTGTAAATGGGCGAGGTAAAGTTCGTGGTCAAAAGTAGGAAAGTGGGTTGTGGGAAATTGCGTTCATAAAAAAGACAATCCTTAGGAAACTCCATCATGAAAACTCACTCGAAATTTGCAATAAGAGAAGGGAATGAAAATGGATAATCCAAGCAGCTTGGGTCAAAACTAGAACGGCGGGCTTCCTCTATGCCTTAGGCGCCTCCTACCCTTCTGCCGTAGGCGAAGTTCAATCGGCCTCTAGAAAGACAAGTGTATTGGCTCCCGGTGACCTCGGCAATCAATTACATTAAAGACCGAGGTGAGCAACCTGACACATATTTTTCCGTCTCAGTATTGATAGCTAAGGCATTTGTTTCCCTGTTTTGTTCTTGACGAAAGGGTATCATACCACTCGTGTTCTCAAAGTTCTCGTAACGTCTGATGCATCGCGAAGTCTTGACGGCCTTAAACTGGGGGATTGCGGAGGCTGTTTATGGGGAAGTTTTTTTTTGAATATGCTCTACGGAATCTGCTATTACTGGATTAAAAAAGATCTCTCGAAAGAGAGTTGTCGCTTTCTTGTTATCTAGGTCCGTGTTGATAGGAGTACCGAACTTTGCGGATGCGACTGCACAACAGGGTGTATCTGCATAAGTCTAGGTGGGTTAGGGTTTCTGTTAAGGCCAACCCTGAACATCCTAGGCCTACTCAGCTTGCGGCTCGGGTCTTGGCTGATAAAAATGCCCGAATACCATGCTCAGTCATTTGATACCATACTAGTGGTGAGATCACGACAGCTCAGTACTCGTACACGAGCTGATTAAGATTCTTGCTTCCTGACTCATCCAAGTAAAAGGCCTAGCCCTCTCCGTGTATGACTATCCGATGAGCACTGCCCTTTTTGCGGCTCGATCCTGGATTACCGGTAATCGGAGGTTCGGTGACTCGAGCCGGAGAGGCAAATACCGGTGTTGGATTTCTCGGGCCTTAGTTAAGGCCAGACTTTACGGCACTATTGCGCAGTGCCGGGAATGGCGGATGGGCGGGAACAAGTGCGTCTCTACAAGTGCGGTAGCTCTGGAAAGAAGGGCATCTACCGCTGGCTGACTCTTGGACATCATGGGGTACTGAGTAGATCCATTGTCGGATTGCGTAACCGGAATCGCTAGACTAAACCGCAACAGGCCTAACAGAGTAGGTTAGCAAGATTACGAATGCCCGTTAATGAGAAATGTGAGAGAGGGCTTTTGTTTTGGATATCATGCGCTTGGTAGTGGAACCCTTTCGGATACTGTCGGTCGGGAGATATGCAATTGAACAAGTGAAACCTGCGTGTACTGTATAATCACCATTTTCTTTTGCAATCATAGAATGGTGAAGGAGGGTTAAAAAAGAATAAACCGAGAAAAGGAAAAGCAAGCGTAACATTAGTTGATTCTTATATTTATAATATTATACATATATTTTTTACTCTCAGAAAGGCTTTCTGTGTGCTGGCATGTGTTGAGAGGTTGGCTGGGCCAAAGGCCCCTAGAAAATCGCTAAACAGCTTCATCTACGGTACTTGGCGATTCATAAAGTATTCGGATGAATTAGCGCCAAGATGTCCCAGTATACTAGTACACCTAAGCACCCGAATCCTGGAGCCAATTCGTCCGAATACTTTATGGATCGCCAAGTCCTGTGATCACATAGTTTGTCTTAAAAAAATTTGTAGGGAAATTTCAGAAAAACACGGGTATGATAGTTCTTTATTAAATTTTATGATATCGTAGATTTTCTCATTATTATTATTATTTTCAATTTTTTTGCATTGCTTGGGGGTACCGGTAAAAGGAGGTGAAAGTTTGGTCTTTGTTGCAATGTGGGCATGTTTTTGCAGAGGTTTCACTTTGCGATGGTGCGGTGTCCGCAATGTCTGGTTTTCACGCTGAGGTCAGAATAAGGTGTGAGTCAGGATTTTTCACAAAGTAACCCTCCCCGGTTAGTTGCTTCCTTTAAATAGGTGACAAAAGTCTCAAAAACGACCTCCCACGGTAAATATCTGTGAAAATCTTACCCCTAAAAGCAACTCTCTGCTTAAAGAAGCTCGTGTATTTCGCCACGATTTCTTTTGATCTCTCGGCGTGAAAACGAGCTCAACCAGGTAATGCGGCCTGAACGATTTTCACAAGTACTGTGCATTGGAACTGCCGTCTGACTCGTTAGTTAAGGCCGGTGATTCCTAGGTACCGTAGTCTAGCTGAGTCTGACTATCTGGGGTTGGGGCAGTTTACCGTACGATACCGCGGGGAATCCTTGGGGGTAGGGTAAGGGCATGTTGGATTACGCTGTCATAGGATTGATGACGCCGCTCTCCGAATTTGCTCCGGATGTACCGTATTCGTTGTGATCATTCGGGGGGTAGACCAGCTGCGTCAGCACACATCTGGCCTGGTGAGGGCCTTACGGGGATTGAAGAGAAATTCGATATTCAATTCCAATTCCTATAGGAGCTAACACCGCTAAATCGTGTCATTGCAGGTATAAAAAGGGAGCTCTCCGCCACTGCCCAATCCAACTTCACAGCCGGGCAAACACGAGTAAGAGCCGACAATCCTAATACGCCACCCTCTACTTCCTTAGACGTAAGTTTATCCTCACTGAAAGCTTGCCGATTCCCCCAAAACACCAGCACATCTAACGATCTATTCCTACAGTATCCCCGACAAAAACAAAAATATGAGTGGCAGCGCCTTCTCACAAACTCTCAATTCGATTACCGATACCAAACTTCAAGTCTTATCCAAGCAGCACACAGACTTTGCCGCCCATCGAGATGGTGTTCTGAGCCGTGCCAAACAAGCGACTGACCTTCGCGAGAGGATCCGGATTCTGCTCGGAGGAATCAATTCTTTGCATGTCAAAGGCGGAGTAGAACTTGTCGGTGACCAGCCGGCTACCCCCATCTCTACCATCGCGGCTTCCACCGCTGATATCCGCAATATAAAACTCTTCCTGGACCAAGTTCGGCAAGATACCGATGTTGGAAAATCTCTCCTTGATGGATGGGAAGAGAAATTGACGGATATCTTTCGCAAGGAGACTATAAAATTTGAGTATGCGGAACTCTTTGGAAAACTATTGATACAATGGGTATCTGGGTCGGCCGACGCCACTGGGGCAGCTGTGGTAGAAGCACCGAGCGATGACGTCGAGATGGACGAGAGCTCGACTATAAGCGATTTTCAGAACATTGGGAGAAAAGAGATGCATGAGCAGCGGGCACAGTTCGAGTCAATTGTCTTCAAACCGCTGGAGACAGATGCGGACGCGATTGAGAAATATCTTCAGAGTGTATTTTCGTCAAAAGAGGCCCGAAGACAGCTCGCGGACTGTCGACTTGAACTTGAATCCTTTGGCAGGCGTTTGTTTGACAATCCTTTCACGCCCGAAACGGTGAAGTCGACTATCAAAAGTCTTTTGAGCGCGGACCTTCTATCGAACGAGAAACGGATAACACTTCGGGAATTCATGCGGGATAAAACTGTACTTGGGGAAGTTGCTGATGTTCTTAACATGCACCTCTTTTCTTTGTCGTCGTGGTCATGGCCGGAGGAGGGTGTGCCAGTGGAGATGAGAAGGCATCTTAATGGGAAATATCGAATATTCATGGACGAGGATATTATTCAGGCAATTTTCCTCCACTTCATCGGCCTTAAGTGGTCTGTGGAATTTAAAGAAAAATTCACCGATATTTTTGATTCAAGGGCATGGAATACTGGGGCAAATCCTTTGTCACAAACAATCACCCGAAAAATGAAAGATCAGTTCCGTCAGAAGCCTGAGGATTACCTCTCACCCGCTAAGAAGGAGAGGAGTATCGACCAGAAACGACGGAACATGCAATCTAAAATGTTCTTCATGAACCAGTTGCCCGACGATATTGATGATGCGCGCTCTTACGACGAGGACAACGAGACTGATATTGAGGAGTTGGGCCACCGGCATGAAGGGACGACACCGGTGAAGACCAAACAGACACTCTTGCGAATGGCGACCACCGAATGCCTTCTCAATACTACCCTTCATGGAAAATTCACCATCGTGCGCTCTGATTTTTCATGGTTTGGACCGAGCCTTTCTCATACTTCATTAATAACGGTCTTGAAATTTTTTGGAGTTCAAAAGATCTGGATCGACTTCTTCCAGCGTTTCCTGAATGCCCCTATTAAATTCACGGCAGACGGTCCAACCGCATCTGTGCAGACTCGGAAACGTGGGGTCCCAATGTCCCACTCTATTAGTGATTTACTCGGGGAAGTACTCCTCTTCACAATGGACTTTGCTGTCAACCAAAAGACCAATGGACTCTTTCTCTACCGGATACACGATGACTTCTGGCTATGGGATAAAGACGAGAAACGTGTGGTTACTGCTTGGAGAGAGATGAAAAAATTCACAAAACTAGTTGGGCTGGAATTCAACAAGGAGAAGACCGGGTCTAGCTGTATAGGGGACGGGACTCTCCATCACTCTTTGCCAAAAGGCGATATCAAATGGGGCTTCCTTAAGTTCCATGAAACTGGAAAGTTCGTGATTGATCAATCGCAAGTGGACATCCATATCACTGAACTCAAACGCCAGCTCTCGGCTGCCGCAAAGCAATCCATCCTCGCCTGGGTTACTGCATACAACAAGTATGTATCCTCTTTCTTCATCAATAACTTCTGTTTCCCAACAGCGCATTGCTTCGGGCGGGAACACGTAGACACGGTCATCGAAACCTTGGAACGCATCCACCACGCCATATTCCCAGATCATCATGGCTCCGTTACGGAATACCTCGCCGACTGGGTAAAGCGCGACTTCGACATAATCGGGATCCCAGAAGGCTGGTTCTACTGGCCCATCTGCATGGGGGGCCTGGAAGTGAAGGACCCATTTATTGTCGCCAATTCCGTCCGAAGGGAATTATGCAAGGATCCTGTCGGGAAGCTGAAGAAAGCTTTCGAGGCCGAGGAAATCCAGCATACTGTGGCGAAAGAGAAATGGGAGACTGGCCAAGGTTCGCATTTCACTAAAGGCGGGGGCATTTTGTGGGAAATGGGGGACTTCATATCATTTGAGGAGTTTACGAGCCTCCGGGAGCAGAGGCTCACTTGCTGGGCCGACCAGTATAGATATTTACTCAGTGAACCACCCTCTAGTAAGGTGCTCATGACAAGGGATATTGAAGCGGCGGTGAAGAATGTTTCGCAGGGCACCGGGAAATTGACGGGTAAAGGGGGTATATCTAAGGATGGGTGGGGGTCTATGAGTGATTATTGGAAATGGATCGTGGCATTTTACGGGCCCGGTATGGTAGATATGTGGGGTGGGTTGGAGGTTGTTAGACCGGGACAGTTACCGGTTGGAATGGTGACTTTCTGGAGGTCTAGGAAGATTAGGTGGGAACAGTAGTAGAAATGTTGGTGTGCTGAGCGGGTATGGGGCGAGTGGTGGGGTTGTGGTCACGAAAATGGTCTAGCCGTTATTGTTGTTTTGTATGCAATTGATTAATGGCTAGTTTCTGTTGAACACACTTGAATATCCGATGGCTATTTCTCGTAAATATGTGCTAGAACCAAGTGCCCTGTTGGGTAATCACACGGAATTGGCTCAGGAAGCTAGGTATTGTTGAAAATGGTGCTGCTCGCCATACTCACGATACTTCCTTTGTTCAGATAACTTCCTGGAGCACGCTTGTTTGTGGCTTTGGATATGAACTGAGGATTCGGGCTCCGGCTTTGGGCGGTTGGTTTGTACGTTCGGGAAAGCATTGCGAATGCAGGAATGGGCGGTAGTTTTGGGATGGTGCAGCTTTCGGGAAAGCCGGGAGCAAAGCCGGGAGAAATGCGGAAGCACTGTAAGGCCAGTGTGAAAGAGCTGGTAGCCCGGAGGTGGGAGAGTGTTTGTTTTCCCTTTAGTTAGCCGGGAGTCATGATGGCGGAAGGGGACTCACACTGAGCAGCACTATGGCTCATGGATGGATATGATGTCTTTGCAATTGATATATACTCCCGTGATCGTCCTTAGATCGTTAGTTAGAGAGTTGAGCATAGAGTATCGAGTATTAGCAGGTGCAGCTGAGCGAGAGACTGTTGTTGTTGTTGAGTGAGTGAAGAGTTTTCCCCCGCTCCTGAGTGGGATCGTTTAGGTGTGGCATTTTCGTTTGGTTTCACCATTTATCACTCGTGGTGAATTCTTTCGCCATCGAAGTGGAAAAGGTATTCAGCACCACACTTTAATCGCATAGCTTCTTTGCTCTTCTGTTCTGGAAGACAATAAATTATGAGCTCCCCGCATATCTAAGTGAAGGAAAAAAAGAAGGGGACAAGGGGAGCAATGTGGTTCAAACTTCCAGGTGAGTCGTGACCTTCGATGACAGGATTTGGTCCCTTATAAGTCCTGCTCCCCACCAATGACCTTTTCTGCCTTCCAGTGAAGTCTAGCGGATATCCAGGAAGCGACCGTATATGGTTTCTTCAATGCCCTTGGAGGTGAAAATAGCACCTAGAAAATATGGGCTCATCTCTAGACTTCTTCATTCGGATATGCACAATTCGGGATGGTAGTGAACCCTCTTGGGTACTGTCGGCTGGGAGATATACTAATACAATTGAAAAAGTGAAAGCTGTTTGTACTGTATAATTAGCATTTTCTTTTGCAGTCATAGAATGGTGAAGAAGGATTAAAATGAATAGCCCGGGAAAGGGAAAAACAAGCGTAAGTTGATTCTTATTTTACTTTTAGAGTGGGTTTCTGTGTCCTGGTCTTGCTCTCGGTGAAAATGGGATATATTGAGAGGCCGGCTGCGCCAAAGATCCCTAAATAATCACCGAGCAGCTTCATCCAGGGCAAACTAGGCTTTGTTAGGGGCTAGTGCTCTGGGGGTGGTGATAAGAGCCCGTCCCGAGATACCCAATTTGACGGGATAATACGCCTAAGTATCCCCCAATCTTGGCGCCAATTCATCTGAATACTTTATGAATCGCTAGATCCTGGTATAACTGAGTTTGTCTTAAGAGAGCTCGTGAGGAAATTTCAGAAAAACACCCGTACTAGTAAGGCCCGGGCAGTTCTTTTTATTTATGATATGTTTTTTTTCTGATTTTTTTACGTTGTTTGAGGGTAGAAGGATGGGCGAAAGTTTGATCTTTGTTGCAATATGGGTATGTTTTTGCAAAGGTTTCACTTTGCGATGGTACCCGGATTGTCCGTGTTGAGCTCATTTTCACTCTAGAGGCAAGAATAAGGCGTGAGTGGGGGTGCTTCACAAAGTAACCCTTCCCAGTTGGTCCCATTAAATAGATGACAAAAGTCTCAAGAACGACGCCCCATCGTGAATATCTATGGAAATCCTGCCCCTAAAAGCAACTCTCTGGTCAAAGAAGCTCGTGTATTTCGCCACAATTTCTTTTGATCTCTTAGCTTGAAAACGAGCTCAACCAGATAATGCGATATATTTTCTGGTCGATGTTGTCTAAAAGGGTTACTCGCTAATGAGATAAACTTAACTTAGCTATACCCCGTCTGGAAGACACTATTCCTTCAAGGGGTGTTTTGTCTCGGGCTGAGGCGGTTGAGGCCTGACCAATTTTCATAGACTAGCATATCGGCACAAGTACTGCACATTGAAACTATCATCTGACTCGTTAGTTAAGTCCGGTGATTCTTAGGCAAGTCTAGCTGAGTCTGACTACCGTAAAAACTCGAATAAAGGGACCATGTGCTATGTAGTCCGAAATTTCCTCCTTTGGAAAAGGGGGGAAAAGCACACTAAAAAACACGTCCCCCCGAGACAAAAAAAAAGTAAGAAAACCCAGACCTTACTAGGAGAGGCAAATCCAACGTCCTAGCACATGTCCTAGCACATGGTCCGTTTATTCGAGTTTTTACGGAATATGGAATTGAAGTGTCTACTGCGGGGAATCCTTGGGGCAGGGAGCCTCGCGAGTGTAAGCCATGTTGGATTACCGGTACGGTATGATATCATAGGATTGATGACGCCGCTCTCCGAGTTTGCTCCGAGTGTGCGAGTATTCACTGGGATCGTTCGAGGGGTAGACCAGCCGCTTACCTGGGTCAGCACACATCTAGCCTGTGATAGATGGAGTCGCATCTGATAGTAGTTAGGATACGATAGTTAGTTAGTTAGGGTCACGACCGCTTTAGGCATCATGATTGTTGTTTGTGAGTTTTTCCTGTTGTGTGGGATTTTCCTGTTTGGTGCGCTCTCTACCTGTATTTAGTCTTAGAGCTACTGGTAGTGAGCTCCCTGCGATTGACATTTACATCCACATAGTCACGAGCACACTGAAGTGCTTTTCTCCTGTGCTACTACGAGTGATTCCGCTACGCTACACCGGTATTGCTATCAGCCTGATGAGTGCCTTACGGGGATTGAGGAGAAATTCGATATTTCAACTCCAATTCCTACGGGAGGTAATGCCCCTAAATCGTGCCATTGCAGGTATGGAAAGGGGGCTCTCCACGACTGCCCAATCCAACTTCACAGCTAGGCAAACGCGAGTAAGAGCCTGCAGCCCTAATACAACACCCTCTGCTTCCTTAGATGTAAGTTTATCCTCACCAAAAGCCTGCCAATTCCCCCAAAACACTAGCACATCTAACGATCTATTCCTACAGTATCCCCAACAAAACAGGAACATGGGTGGCAGCGCCTTCTCACAAACTCTCAATTCGATTACCGATACCAAACTTCAAGTCTTATCCAAGCAGCACACAGACTTTGCCGCCCATCGAGATGGTGTTCTGAGCCGTGCCAAACAA
>Ga0307509_10001627_pt1 | contig 37694 bp, 38 predicted proteins | sample 10_EM_MG_FD_202245 | JGI IMG/M metagenome (GOLD analysis project Ga0307509, IMG submission 202245) | Populus trichocarpa ectomycorrhiza microbial communities from riparian zone in the Pacific Northwest, United States - 10_EM | ecosystem: Host-associated > Plants > Roots > Unclassified | place...
CCCGGACGAAACGAGCCCGGGCGGAAGCACCCAGAACTGGAGTTTACGTTATAAGCGCCTGGAACGTCCGGGGGACGGGGCGAACAGGATGCAACAGGGCGCAGGGCAGTTTTTTTGCTGATGTGTGAGAGTTCTTCTTCGTATTCCGCTCTGAACCTCTGGTATACGAGGCTGATCCGCGGCACGTCTGAGAAGCAGAGAGTTACCGTTCATCTCTAAAGTTAGGTGTGGATGTTTGCTTGCTTTACCTTGTGTAATTGACGTCGGGCTCTGCCTGGGGGCGCCATTTGTGCGTGGTTGAATGAATTGGATCAAGCAGCCAGGGCAAACAAAATGGTTGGCTGACTAAGGGTATTGATACAATGTCAAGTAAGGCTTAGAGGGTATGGATTGTAGTTGAGGTAAATATCTCTCCCAACGAAGGCCGTCGGGGCGCTTTTGAAAAGCGGAATGGTAAGTGTGGTGTGTTTAGAGGTAACAGGAAGATGTGGATAGGGCACATGAGATGACCTCTTATAGGCACCAAGAGCAAGAGCCTTGGGTCTGCTCTTGCTCTTCCTTGTTTGTTGCCCTTAGTGTCCGGCGTGTACTGTAGGTGTCTGGGGTAGGGTTGTGTGTAGAAGACACTTTCGTGGTAAAGTATCACGGGTGTGACTAACAATGATTGTCGATAGAAGAACAAATTGCAAAGGGAGCATATACCAAACGTAGAGAATAGATCGATGACTTAGTCTGCCATCGCGTGTTGTCAAACACCTTTTTAAGCCTGATGTGAGTTTGACACCACGAGACGTCGCGTACTGCAATTCATCTTGGCGTCCCTTGGCGTCCACAAAGGGCTAAGGCTGGGAATAAGACGTCAACCCAACCCAGCTGCGCATCACACACCAAACACAACCCCAGGGCATCATGGCTTTCAGCTGACGAAGATGAACACCTCCGACTTGATTGACGTGCTATGAGAAATTGCATCTATTGTTACTCTAATTATGATACTCTATTAAAACTATCAATATCAAATGCTAATACACTCGTGGTCTCTGTAGACACACCCTCACTCTGAGCGCCATAATATGAATTACACTCTCAGGGGTGAACATAGTCTCTTAACCTGAAGCTTGTCCTTACTATTGTCTTTGAAAACCATTTGGCGCTTCTGAAGCTGGTCCTCTTTCAAAAGTGCTTTAGCAGAAGGAACAAGACACTGCATTTTGGACCTGCGCTCATCCCAATTATCAACTTCAAACTGCGCCTTACCCTTCTGTGCCTTATCGTCATGAGTGGGGCTCCATAGGGGTTTCATCATGCGATGTGTGTTCAGCATTCCCTGCGGTTGAATTCAGAGAGGCATCCGACATCAGGTGGAATTGCCGCCCTGGTCAACAGGAGATGTCATACTGACAATCCTACTACAGTGCGAATGAAAGTTGTCTGAAACATGTGATGATGAGCGGGACTATCACGGAAGAAAAAGGGGAGAGTCTTGTGGGTTTTGTGATCCACTGGCCTTAGTACTGTTCATGGGAATAGCTTTTCCCTTCGGTTGAGCTTCCGGGTTGACATTACATCCGGCTAAGGGGTTTGCCCAATTAGAGACAGCATTTGGTACGAGGTATCTGTGTCTCGGCCCCAGTGGTACAGCTGGTCTAGCTGGCGTTGATGGGCCAGGACAATAAACCAGCACGTCAAGCGGGTTCATATTAGGTTGATTCGACAAGAGCCTGGTACGTACGGCCTCATCACTCAGGATGAAAATATAATTTGAATAATGTAATGCGTGTGTATGATCTTCACGAAGCTTGCGCCGGCCTTCGCCTCTGGCGCCGACTATGTACCGAATGCTGTCTGAGGCTACATATCTTAAAATTGCCAATGACAAGCCCCCAATGTCATATGAATTTAACTCTGCAAAATCCACACCATTGATATGAGGATAGCGCCAATAGAGGATGTGACAATTGGGTCGCGGTGCCTCGCTATCAACCGGATATCATTGCCAAACAATACGCAGGGCCGGTGGGCGACCAAGTAGAGCCCTCCAGTCTGTATCTCATTTGTTAGTAAGTCACCGCACAAATAATTGGCGTAATTTCGAAAAACACCCACTTATTTGCCTTACATCACATAGATCTGGCGCGTTTTGCCTTATATTAGACTGATCTACCGCATGGCGAATTATCTGGGCCTCATAATTGGCCGCTGCTGGCATATAAAGGATAGTTAAGGGGGCAGCTGGTTGGATTTATGGAGGGTTATTGACGAGGGGAGCACCCATTTTGTGGATTCTGACTCCGGACGAGCCCAATCTTAATATCGCAGGGGCAATCACCGGGAGAGGATTATTCTGCCTTGCGATTCCCGACAGACCAGGACCGGCAGACACTATAGAGGGAGGTTTGTGTGACCCTTGGAGATTTGCCGGGAGAGGCGGGTTTTGGTTTGCGGACGGACCAGCATTTGCAGACGCTATCGAGGGAGGTTGGTTTGGCCCTTGGGGATTCAGCGGGGGAGCCTGGATTTGGTTTCCAGAGGGACGAGCATTTGCAGACACTGCCGAGGGAGGTTGGTTTGGCACTTGAGGATTCGGCGGGAGAGGCTGGATTTGGTTTCCTGACGGACCAGCATTTGCAGACGCTGTCGAGGGAAGTTGGTTTGGCCCTTGGGGATTCAGCGGGGGAGCCTGGATTTGGTTTGCACCACCGGCTGTCTGAGGAGGATTGTTTAGTGGCTGGTTATTCACCACGACCTGAGGAAGCATTTGTTGTGGGTTATTCGGCGATGCACCACCTGATATTTTGAGTGTGCGAGCAGATGAGGGCAACCGCAATTTGAGAGGGCGCATCGCCGGGGGAGGCATATTGTGTTCAGCGCTTCCTGACGGACCAGGATTTCCAGACGCTGGCTAAGGAAGATGTATTGGCCCTTGGGGATTCGGCAGGGGAGGTGGGATTTGGTATAGACCAGCAGCCTGTGCTGGTTGGAATTGAGCGGCCCCGTGTGCATTGGCTGTGGGAGCATTTGGGGCGCCAGGGCCGGCATTTTGTATAGCAGTTGCAAGACCCCACTGGCTCCCAGGGGGGGCGTTCGCAGGGAGTAATATGTTCAGCATGATTACCTCCGCCGGAGGGACTCCCGGCACCTGCGGAAATGGCTTATTTTTCAAGTTGATCGGATTGGTCAACTTCTTTACACAGTTCTTAACCAGTTGGACCACTGCCATGTCCACCTTCTGCATACCAGGTATGTCGTTCGCGGCAGATACAGTGGCGAGTTCATCGCAGCCGGGTCTCAATTGCCGGAAGCCGGTGACAATTTGCAGGAATTCAGCATCAGGGAAGTGGTGAAGATCCATCTGATAACACCTGGCAAACATTTGATCCTTAATAGTGTCCCGCCATGCACCGTATATGGCGTCACCTTGGAGACCAACCACGATGCCCATTGACCTCTTATGCTCAGTGATTTTTCTTTTGTCCGAGCATCGAAATGAGATTTCTCCAATGAGAGAATTAGCAGGAAGCTGATAGATCTGACCTGCTAGTGTCAGCTGCGGCCCGCCGCGTGGCATCAGTTCGTATTGAATGATGTTGATATTCTGCCCCATATCGAATATGTGTTCGAGTATATTGATTTGATAAATATGAGCGGCTAGAGATGTGCGTCTTGTGGATCTTGTGGAAGTTCTGGAACGCAGATGATTCTTGGTATGAGGTCCTTCTGTGTTGAGCTGTTCCCATTATATATAAAACACTATGATCTTTTAGGCCAGTTGAAACATTCAAGTATTTTTAACAATTTATTAGGAAACGGGGATCTGACGCTCTACCACAGGGCACCCCCATAATCTGATGCAACTTGAACAAATGAAACGGAATAAAGAGTCTTGCGTTCGAACAGGAAATATTCTCCGTCTACTATCGAGATCCTGAAACAAACAATCCAAGGCTGCGCCATGTGACCTTTACGCTAAGCAATTCAAAAAACTTGATCCAGTTTAGATCATTCGGGCCGCTTGGGCCGCTTGACCCTAGGTGCGATCCACCCCTGTTGTTGACATCACCCCGATAGCCGTAGACTCGAAACTACACAAGGCCGAGATAATCTGAGAAATCTCGCCCCATGCCTAACAAATGTCCATTCGGCCAACGGAAATACAGGTGGTCTGATGTATATGAGAAGCACCAGCGAAGTACGCACGCAAATCGGGATATCGTCTTAGCGTCTATAATAAAATATGCATCCTCACCGACTACTAACGATAACAAAGGAAGCAACATATTGCCCCATGAGGGCCATCAGGGCCTGGATTCCGACTATGAATCAGATCCAGATCCCACCGGACATGCATAGGGCGTATTCGATGACATCAGCCACGAGTCTGATACAGAGATAATCAACGAAACTGCCAGTCCATTACCCAGTAAACGGATCTTTTATGAAGGGAGCGGCGAATCTATAGCAGATGTCAAGGGTTTTGAGCAAGAACAAAGCAATCTGTGTCAGCACCCATAATCCCTATTTAGTAGCGTGCACGGTTTCAAGCTAGTGTCTGGGTTCATTGAGGGTAAAGTACCTAAGTCTCGAATCAATGAATACTTCTCGAGTGGTCTCGGTAATGCTTCATCGGCCGGGTATAGTTCCATGTATACGCTTGAGAGCTTCCTTCAGGCCTTAGATCCTCACAGTGCATATCTTTAATAGAACGAAGGACAGGTTGATGATGGCAAGCGAACATTGTCATTCTTCTATCGCAACGTTGTAGATTGCGTCAGATATCTCCTGCGTCAGATCGCCTACAGAGATGACTTCATCTACACGCCGCGCAGGGAATACGACACCAATGGATAACGGATATACGCAGAAATGCACACAGCGGACTGGTGGTGGGATCTTCAAGTACATACTCATAACCCTTTTTTAAGTAAACAATCGCTTACTGAAACCAGGAGAGACTTCCGGCAGGTGCGACGCTTGTTCCAATCATATGGATATCTGATCAGACTCATCTCACAAACTTCTCCGGCGACAAGAAAGCATGGCCTCTCTAGATCACGCTTGGAAATCTTGTGTCCAGCCGGGGCAACAGCCCCACATCGATGGCAGTTCTGCTTCTTGCATTATTGCCCATTCCCCCAAAACTATCAAAGTCCTTCAAAGCAGATCAACAGCAGAGACAAATCAAGGCTGACACCCTATGGGACATATTCGAACTCAGCTTTGCACCTCTACAAGATCCGGCGCATCACGGCATACCAATTGACTACGCCGATGGGACGGTTCGGAGGTGCTTTCCAATCTTGGCCGAGTGGATTGCGGACCACATGGTAATGGTTGCGCTGCATAGAATAAAGTCCAATGTCTGTCCTAGATGCGAGGTGCCCGCGGTCGAATAAGGCACCAACATGAAAGTCTATCCAGTTAGAGATTACACAATATATCACCATTACGACTATGAAATTTGGATTGGAGAAACCGACTACACCGACATCACGCCTGAGAGTCTTGGTATTAGATTAGGTCAAAAAGGTTTTTACGGGCTCAACCGGGTTTCCCCGTCAGATTTACACAAACCAGATATGCTCCATACAGTTTATCTTGGGTTATTCAAGCACATGCTGGACTGGATCCAGGCCTTTCTGAAAAAGCACGGACGACTTGAGGTATTTGAGGAAGTTTGGATGGCATTACCGCCTTACCCAGGATTCCTTCTACCCAAAAAGGCCAACTGCGAGGTTACGCAGTGGCAAGGGAAAGAGATGCGGAATCTTGGGTGGTGTGTTCTAGTCATTCTGGCTGTGGCACTGCGTCAGGCTGGGAGTGCCCAACTCATGCCGTTCAAGCATGCTCTCGGATGCGTCATGGCGCTGGTCCCTTGCATTATGATGGCACAATACCGAAGCCACAGGGCGGACACAATCACCTATATGGAAGACTATCTGGACACGTTTCACCAGATGAAGGACATCTTGTTAGAGTTTCGGCTAACTAAACGGATAGGCGCGAAGATTGATGAGCAATGAAGGGAGCTGCCACATGATAGCTCTAAGCCAAGGGAGCGCCTCGCATCCTCGAAATGGCGCCGGATACGCGACACAGAAAGGGAAGAAGAAACGGAGCTACGTATGGACTTGATCTTTTTTGAATCGCATTTCAACTTCATCAAGATACATTTGCTCAGTAACCTTTGTGATCATATACACCAGTTTGGCAATATTCCGATGTATTCAACCCAGTTCAGCGAGCTAGCGCATAAGACCCACCTCAAGGCTTGATGGCGGCAAGCGAATAAAAACGATGCCTCACAGTACATTGTTCAGAGCTAAAGTCCACAGTATGGCATCCGAATGAGACTATTGGATCTGGAATCTCTGCGACATTGCGGTGCAGATCTCTCTCCTGATGTGGTAGAACAGTTGGACACAACTAGCACCACAACAGCGCCTAACATGCGTAGGAGAATGCTGAAGGGACGCTGGTACGATGTTTCCAACATGGCCGATTTGAGTCAGGTTTTGGGGGTTTCCATTCAAATTATATGTCGTGGATTGATCTGATACAGCCGGCATAATCTTCGGCCATAGCGCCCTCTTCCACAGGACCCAGAGATACTCGAATCAGTTCTAGAGGAGCCCCTGACACAACCAGATATTCCAGTTCTTGCGTTTCAACAAACGGAAATATACGACATGCACCGTGCGCGATGCACGGGGGCACTCAACCTTAGGAACCAGCGGGGTCGCAATGATTGGGTTTGGGTGCAGGCCGGAACAGAAGACATGTATGGCGCGCTCTGGGGCCCTCTTCCAGGCAAGCTCGTTGCACTCTTCAAAATCAGAGACTACAGATGCCAGGATTGAGTGCGCCCCCTCGCTGGCGTTCAGTTTGTGAGCGCAGTAAACTCAGGGCGGATATCAGATGTACATAGCCTTGTTACTGTCAAAATGAAGGAGGATACTCGGAAGTTGACTGTAGTTGACATAGGGACAATTCTCGGCCTGGGGCACCTTATCCCAGATGGGAATCGGCACTGGATTGTTAATAGCCGTATCGATTTGTGACTCGTTAATGAGGAATATTAAGCGGTGCGGATATCAGAAGGCATCTGCGATGCTATTTTGTGTCGGGGATTGATTGAGGGAGGAACCTAGTGTTAGTATAGTAGTATAAAATCTCCCGATAAATAAACAATCTATAGAGTAAAATCACTAGATTTATAAACTACAAGGGCAGATGATTAGTAGTATATACCCCGCGCGCGTAAGACATGATTCAAAAAAAAAGTGCTACTACTCCCGATGCCAGCTGAGGCAACGAAGACATGATAATAAGCTGCATCCATTAGCAGATCAAAGTAACGTGAACGGAAGGGGGCCTGGAGGTAGTCAGGACACAAATATGAGGCAACCTCCCATCCTGATACAAAGAAGCTCGCGGCGTGACCCGGGTGGCATGGGATGTGAGCCGGTGTTGCGAGGAAACTCAGGACGCATGGAATTTGAGCGGGTGTTGCCAGGCCACTCAGGACGCAGAGGACGCAGATTCAACGTTGCGTGGGTCAGGACACAACGGCGCCGTATCTGACGCAGCGTAATCTTTTGCTGATGTATTCAATGGAAAGAATGAGTTTATTTAAGAAATGTTTGATTTGAATGTAATATATTGTGATAAAAGGATCAAAAAACAAAATGGGGTGCTAATTCTGTCAAAGGGCAGTGCATATCATAGAGCTTGGCGAGCTTGGTCAGGCAGGTCCTGGCCAAGTCTAGTCTGCTAATCCACAGTATCCCGTAGGTCTAATTTCCACCATTTGACTAGACACGACCTTTGACCAGACTAGCTGGTCCAGTCGAGTCTTGTTGTAACAGGGCCACCTTATAGAGAGGTGAACTCTAAGGTTCCAACCGCAACAAACACTCAAAGTGGAAGATAAACATGAGGTAAATAATTCAAAAGAATCAAACTGTAAAACTTAATATCATTTAGCTCCAAGCTTTACTCAATTAGTTCTCTTGAGGAAAGGTTGGTTATTAAAGTAGAATGCCAAACTGTTAAACTTAAGTAGATATCAGATTTAAGCCTTTGACATTCACCACTATTCCGTCCTTGTGCTAGTACCCTGTCCTGCTCAGGGTGTGTCCGAGGTCAACCCTCCATCAGGAATTATCCTACCGGAAGTATCAGACCAACTCGGTTACACTTAACTCCGTGAATAGGATATCAGTTTCTGCAATGCATCTCCAATACAACCACAGGTGGAAAAACCCTTCCTCTTGAAGTCATACCAGTGGCTAACTGTTATAACAACAACCGGAATCAATACCTAGGTGGTGGACTCACTGGCCCAGTAGTAGTTTCGTCTATACAAGCTATGCAGTCCATCATTTAATCTACCTGACTATCTAAGGTGATAAATTGACATGCAAGCTCCCCCGGTGAGATGAATCAGATGCATGGCATATTGGGCGCTACCCATAGCCAGCCTCTCAGGACATACTCTACCGTCATAAGCCTCAAACCTCTAAAGTCCATTGACAATCCATCGTAATGCTACAAATCAAGGGAAGAAGGTCACAGATGGTTACTGAGGGATTTGTCCTGAACGCGCGCTGGCCTCCTTGGACTACCTAAGTACCACTAGGAAGACTACCCTACTACCCGTAGGCTAAGATAAATTCCTAGGTGCCGGAGAGACGTTATATGGGTGACCCCTATTTTGGCGGTTATCCATACTCTCCTTATATATCCTGCAAACAATATTCAGTCTGAAGGACAGCCACCACGTATATGGTGTTACCGTAGCCGCGCCAATGACCTGTTTTTACGAGCAAACGAGCAACTATGCAGGCGTCGGCCTATGACACGCTGTCCCCATGATTGGGCCAGAGGTGGGTGTTAGCAAAATGCACCCAAGTTTAATAGCATGTTCCGGCCACCTTTACTCAGGCGTAGGGCCTCCCTGCGCTGATGCATGTGGGTCTATGAACATCTAAGAGCCCATAGAATGTTAGGCAATTGACCTCTAAGTTCTAGGAGGACTTTGCCGGTGCAGGTAGGGTAACTTGAATACTTAAGTAGGGCAACTGAGATCCATGGGCATAATGGCCAAATCCCCAAGGTAGGGTAACTTTGTCCTCTTATGCCTTTAGCCACTCCGGAAGTCCTCCAGTCAACCACATAAGTCGTCTTGGAGATCCGTGTAACATCCCCATTATTCTCTTGACCTTATGTGAATGTTCTTCCGAAAGGTTACCTTGCCTAATAGAGTGACCAAGGCTACTCTACTGTTTCCTAGGCCTTGCCCTAGGTGATCCAGCATTCTTGTATCCAAAGGATACTAGACCAGATCAACTTCGGTTACCTCTTTTTATATGATTGGGGCTCAGGTGGTAGTTATTGTAGCTACCTATCGTTGGGTCGTTACACTACTCCCCTCTTCTCATGGTCTGTCCTCAGACCGTCAACATCGTCTCTTTGTTCCCTGATTTAGATTGTCTATAGCCCTATGGTCTTTACGTTTAGACGCATACCTCTCATGGAACAGTTGCAATGTTTGCATCGCTCTATCTTATTACTTCTCGAATAGATCCCACGAATTCTCTTCTGCACCATACACTTCCGAAGCAACCATGTATTGCCCAAAGTGGTATTGCAACTTTGACTTATGATTCCTATACGATTGTCTATCAACCACTTCCGCAACAACATAGTTATTTTCATTGTCCACTATATCAGGTGTTGGAATTATCTTTTGAGGCCTACCCACAGGATTCTCGTGATAGGGCTCCAACAGACTAACATGGAATACAGGATGGATGTCTTATCTTTCCGGCAGCTCAATCTCATAGGCCCTAGAGCTCACCTTGCCTTTGACAACACATGGTCCAAACATCTTATGGTCTGGTTTTTCCAGAGGCCTTTTTGTACGGAGGTTCTTGCAGTTTAGTATAACCCTATCCACTTTCCTAGCTCAACCCTGTATAACATCTTCTAATGTAAGATATTTCAGAGCTGGCTGGCTTTTTTCATTATGCCATTTCCTTTGTGTTTCCTGTACCTGCTGCACTTTTTTCTCGGATCTCTTGCCATGTGTCTTCCTAATCTTTCACAACAAGCTTGCTGTCTGGTGGTATTCTGTTGTTATCGGACCTGATCCCAGACCACTAAGTCTGTGGGGAGAACCCATAATTTATTTCAAAGGGACTTGCCTCCGTGGATTCTGACATTGAAGTATTGTACGCATGTTTCGCAAAGGGCAACAGTGATACCCAATCGCCTTGCTGATATGAACAATAACTTCTTAAATATTGTTCGAGTGTCTGATTAACCCTTTCAGTTTGCCCATCGCTCTCAGGCTGGAATGTGGTAGAGAGATTTAGCTTTACTTGCAATAGTTGCATTAGGCTTGTCCAAAACCTAGATGTGAATTGGGTATCTTGGTCAGAGACAATTGATTCAGGAAGCCCATGGAGGCGCCAGATTTCTTTCATGAATGTCAAGGCCAATTCCTGAATGTGTTCCTCCGTCTGTAGCGGTATGAAATGTGCCATCATGGAGAACATTTCTACAATGACCAATATTTTTGTATACCCATTGGACTTTGATAACCCTACAATGAAGTCCATGGATATTGCTGTCCATGGCCTTATAGGAACTTCTAAGGGTTCTAGGAGTCCATACTTCTTAAGCCAAATGACTTTATTACATTGACATACATCGCAAGATCGAACATACTCGGTAATCCTTTCATCCATCTTTGGCCAATAGAAGTTAGCACTAATTCTACTAATGGTCTTGTATGTTCCAAAGTGCCCAGCAATCTTCGAATCATGTTCTGCCTTCATGATCGTTCGCCTTACACCTTCATCCTTTGAAATATACCACCTGTTTTTATACAGGAGCAAGTCCTTTTCGATACTAAATTTTGTATCGACCTGACTATCGCCTTGGAGCAGTGCCTTTAGCGTTGCCAAAAAGGTTTGATTACTATCGGCTGCCTTCATAAGAGCCTTATGAAATATTGCCTGCAACCGAAAACCTTGGCAAGTCTGCAACAGATGTGGTCGCAAGATAACGGGCTTCTCTCCAATATACTGTCCTGGGCGAAAAAATGTAAAATGTTCGGAATTACTCCCCCCTTCAAGGCGGTAGTCCCTAAGCCTCGACAAAGCATCAGCCTTTTCATTTAACTGTCCTTTCCTATAAATAACCTTAAAATTGAATGGATGTAGAAACTCTGCCAAGCGATGTCGTCTGCGGTCTAGAGTCTTTATTGTATTAAAGTACTCTAAATTCTTATGATCAGTGTACACCAATATCTGATCATCAACCAACATCAACATATATGTCCATTCTTTAAAGGCTGCCTCTATTACAGCCATTTCCTTATCATGCACATTATAATTGTAATGGGGGCACCCTATAGAGAGGTGAACTCTAAGGTTGCGACAGCACCAAAACTCAAAGTAGAAGATAAAGCTAGAGTAAATAATTCAGGAAGATTCAAAACAGTTAAACTTAATATCATTATGCTGAAAGCTTCACTCAATAAGTTCTCTCGAGGAAAGTTGGTTATCGAAGTAAAATGCCAAACGCTTAAACTTAAGTAGATATCAGATTTAAGCCTAAGACATTCACCACTACTCCGACCTTGTACGAGCACCCTGTCCTGATCAGGGTTTGGCGGAGGTCTACCCTCCATCAGGAACTATCCTGCTGGAAGTGTCGGACCCACTCGGGTACTCTTAACTCCGTCAATGGGATATGAGTTTCTGCAATGCATCTCCAATGCAACCGCAGGTGGAAAAACTCTTCCCATTGAAGTGATACCAGTGGCTAACTGTTATGACAACAACCGGAGTCAATACCTACATGGTGGACTCACTGGCCCAGTGGTAGTTTCGTCTATACAAGCTATACAGTCCATCATTTAATCTACGCGACTATCCAATATGATATATTCACATGCAAGCTCCCCCGGTGAGATGTAGCCGATGGTTGGCTAAATGGGCTCTACCCATAGTGAGCCTTTCGGGACATACTCTACTGTGATAAGACTCATACCTCTAGAGTCCAATAACAACCCATAGTAATGCTACAAATCAAGGGGAGAAGGCCCGGGCTAGTTACTGAGGTATTTGTCTCGAAAGCACCCTAGCCTTCTGAGACTACCTGAGTACAACTAGGAGGACTACCCTACTACCCGTAGGCAAGAATAGACTCCTAGGTGCCCCAGAGACCATATATGGGCGACCTCTATTTTGGCGGTTGCCCATACTCCCCTTATATATCCTGTGAACGACATTCAGTCGGACGGACGGCGAAGACTTATACGGTGTTACGGCAGCTGCTCCAATGACCTCTTTTAACTAGCAACCGAGCAACTACACAGCCGTCTGCCTATGACGCGCCGTCCCAACGCTGGGGCCAGAGGGGGGTGTTAGCAAAACCCGCCCAAGTTCAATAGCATGTTCGGACCACCCTTACACAGGTGTGGGGCTTCCTCGCGCAGATGCGTGTGCGCCTAAGAACATCTAAGAGCCCATAGAATGTGAGGCAATCGACCTCTAAGTTCTAGGATGACTTTTGCTGGTGAAGGTAGGGTAACTTGGACACCTCAGTAGGGTAACTGGGGTCCATGGGCCAAATGACCAAATTCCCAAGGTAGGGTAACTTTGCCCTCTCATGCCATTAACCTCTCCGGAAGTCCTCCAGTCAACCACAAAGGTCGTCTCGGAGGTCTGTGTAACATTCCCATAATTCTCTTGACCTTATCTGAATGTTCTCCCGAAAGGTTACCCTGCCTAATAGAATGCCCAAGGCTATTCTACTGTTCCCTAGGCCTTGCCTATAGGCGAACCAGCATTCTTGTATACTCAGTATACTAGACCATACCACCTCTGGTTACCACTTGGTATACCATTTGGGCTAAGGTGATAGTTTATTGTAGCTAGCTATCGTAGGGTCGTTACAATAATTTATCTCTGCTGGCGAGAACTTTCTACTATGAAATGCTACAGGATGCCACTTCTCATCCTCACAGAGTTGAGATAGTATGGCTCCTAATGCCAAGTCACTAGTGTTGGTTTCCAACTTAGTTGGACGAGTGTCATCAAAGCTTTTTCAGAATTGGGCCCGTGGTAAACATATTCTTCAATGTGTCAAAAGTATCTTGATATGAAGAAGTTCACGTTCATTTGATACCTTTCTTTGTCAACTCCATTAATAGTTTGGCTATCTTGCTAAAACCTTTTATAAACCAAAAATAGAAGTTAGCAATGCCTATGGAGCTTTGCATATTGACCACCTTATCGAGTATTGACCATGCCTGGAACTCTTCAACTTTTGTACTTGTCATAGATATTCCTCTATCGGATATTTTATACCCTAGGAACTCTACTTCCTGTTGATGGAAGCTTGACTTCTTAATGCTAACGCAAAGGTGTGCCTTCCTGAGCATTTCCATGACTCGCCTGACTAGGGCAACATGTTCTTCAACTGTTTCAGTATAGATCAGAATGTCATCTATATAGGTGATGACTCCAACATCTAACATGTCCCGGAATACATCGTTGATCATACTTTGGAACATTGATCGTGCGTTGCATAACCCAAAGGGTATTTTGGTGTACTTATAAAGACTGTACCAGCTTTTATAGGAGGTCTTCAATTCTTCACCTTCCGCAATGCGGATACGGTAATAGCCATTCTTCTGATCCAATTTAGTGAAGATAGTAGCCTTACCGAGCCTGCTCCAAAGCTCGCTCATCAAGGGCAACAGATACTTATTCTTGATAGTATTCTTGTTTAATACTCGGTAATCAACACATAACCGAAGCGTTCTGTCAAGATTCGGCACAAATACTATACAGGCGCCTATTGCTGAGGAAGATCTTCTAATCTTTCCATGGTCTTCCATTTCCCTAATATAATCCCATAGCGCGTCCAATTCCTTCTTAGACATAGGATAGATAGGCCCATCTCGTAACTTGGCCTCAGGAATCAAGTTGATACGATTATCATATTTACTATGCTCAGGTAACGAATAGATTGTCTGCTGACTGAATATATCTGCATAGTCTATATATTCAGGGAGAATCTTGATCATGAAGTCCTCACCATCTTCATCAGTATTAAGGGCCATACCGATGACAAAGATATTCTCTGCCTCTTTGGCTAAGAGTTCTCCTTCTGTAATGAACTCTAAACACCTTGCTTTTCTTAGGCAGTGGGCTTTACAATATTCTGAGCCCCACTTAAGACTGCCCTTTCCCCAGTTAATATCTGGGTTGTGGTCCTTTAGCCACAACATTGGCAGGTAACTATGCACTTTGCCTGCAGGCTTATCTGCGACTTCAAATCACATTTTATTCATATAGTCTCCTATGTACATATCCACCGTACTGGTATAGTGTTGACATGAGCCAGGAATGTGGTTTCTACTGGCATCTAAAATCGGTGTCGGTTCCTTCGAACTTACTCAAGGTCCCTGTGCATTGTTAACCCAATCACTGCTTAATACAGCCCCAGTAGCGCCACTGTCTCAGAATAAGAGGGGTTTACCACTTAGCTTCTCTTGATTGTGGCTCCATTCTGGTCTCACTCTCAAGTGAATGGATCTTGTATGCAGCGGTGGGCCTGCAAGCCTCAACAGCTTATCGCCTCTCTTGTCCCTAAACATTGTGGTTAGTATTGTTCAGAAGAAGTTGGTATGGTTTTACAATGGCTAGTCGATATCCCTTGCCTTTCCACACAAGAGCGGCCACACCAGGTCGTGAATAGCTTTTATCACTTGATAAATTGTACAGGGTTTCAATAGCTTGGGTGTTTACTATCACGCCAGCATGACTTTGGGTATTCAACCCTCCTCTGGTAAACTTGCAAAATAACTTCAATTGCTATGTCCAGTCTAGCCTGACGAAATCAAGACAAAACTCAACCGAATCCAATCCATAATTTCTATCAGTATGAGATAATCAAGTATCATTTTCCCAAAATAACATAAGAAAACACAACAAAAGCATAAAACAAAGTACCCCAACCATTCCCAATGTAACAAAAGAAACACAAACGATCTCGCTATTCCTATAGCCAGATATTAGTTTCAATTTGTAATACCTCTGGTGGGGAACATTACTCCTTCGTTTCTGTTATCTATCTCATCAGCCCTTCTAGGCCCTTGAGTTGAATTCGCTTTTGTATTTCTATCACTTCTTGGGCTAGATCTTACCTAGCCGTCCATGTGGGTATCAATCTCCAAGATATCCAAATCTGGAGGTGGTGTTCTGCGGAGCTCGGCTAGCACTTGCTTAACATCAGGTTCAGGAGCAGCTTCAAAGTGTCGCGATTTTGGGAGTTGGGTGGCTTCGTGTCCAGCCTGACCGGCCACTCGTTTTCGATTAATTTGAGAGGACACAACAACAGGGGTATCTTAAGGACACTTTGCCCAATAGTGACCTGCTTGTCCATATCCAGAGCATGGATTCAACCGCTTGCATTTGTCAATCAGAGTCTGGCGAATATCACGATGCATCTTCGTATGCTCTGTTTCCTGAAGTCTTGAAGACCGAGACTGATGGTTGCGGGGTTTCTGTTGATGTGGCCCCAAGCCTTTCCTTTCCTTTCGCTGTCTCTTAGCTGAAGATTGCCTATCGTCGCTTCTTTCCGGTTTGGAATGATGTTTTTCCCTTATAACCGTAAGGTTAATGGAATCAATGTCTTCCAACTGATGACCAGTTTGGCGGAGGAGATTGATATATTTGACATAATCGTCGGGAAGCACAGTTTTCAAAGCCCCTGCATTGCGAAGGTTTGTAGTTATACCTTCGCGGGCTTTGTCCTTCACAAAATTGCCACTATGTCCCAACTCTAAAGCCAGTCTCATCAGCTCAATACAAAAGTGATCAATCTTACTGGACTTCATAGTCAAATCATTCCACTCCTGAAGAGCGCAATCCCGATTACAGGGTCCACCAAAACTTGACACAAGCGGTTGCCGAAATACTTCCCAAGTGGGAAGGACATTTTTCTGATCTAAGGGAATACTATCTCGACGGGCACCCTCTTCACAAACTTAAGGGTGTATGCTCTGGTACCATCTTTTGGCAGGACCTTGAAGAAGGGGGATTACCAAACTGACTTTATCCCTGTCCTGATAGAGGGATTCCGTAAAATGGTTCAGTTTGATTTTCCAATCCTGTATGAAGCTTGGAGTATTGGTACTGTCACCCTTGAACTTATAGACACCTAATTTCTGAGGTTTCTTCAATTGATACGATGACTTCTTAGCATTTGGTTGTTTCCGAAGATACTCAGCCAACTCATAACACCGCCTATCAAACTTTTCCTTTCTCGCATCATTCTAGTGAGACTTACTTCTTCCTAGATATTTCAGCGGATTGGGAAGAGAGGAGTTGGAAACACTCGGGTTTCTACCACCTCCCGCGTTTCCACTATCGGGAGGAAGATTTCCTCCACTGCCACCAGTGTTGCCGCTGGGGTCTCCCCTAGGGGAATCATACCCTCTAAAGCCATCTGTGCCCAGCACGTCTTCGTCAATTCTGTAAGGTAATGGGGTAGATGGTGGGGGAGGCAGTTGTTGGCTAACCGCCCGAGGATTAACCGCATAGTCTCTTAAAAAATCAGGGCTGTCACTATGCCTAGTGTCCCTCACACTCTCACAGGACCTGCATAGGTTCCGTTTTGACTTTGGCTGAAGAGCATCGTTCAAAGGTCCCTACCAAATCTTTATCAGCTCAAAGTCAGTGTTGAGACATGGAAGCCGATGTGCATACCGCATATCGCTTTCCTCGGCCACAACCCTACAGTCAGGGAAACAAATCCCAGTAGCCGCTCGTGGCTCTGACTTTCGGGGAAAGCTGGATAGTCCATCATTACCCGAAGACTTTGCTGGCGCGCGTGGTGCCACTGCCGAAGCAAAGGGACCTGGGACTTGTGGACCGGGGGGTAGTGGGGTTTGCCCTGCTAGCGCAAAAGGTGGTTCTCATTCAATGCGTATCCCCAGCATACTTTGTTACACTGCCGGGAGGCCAGGTATGGTGGACGATGGTGGTAATGTAGAAGGGGTTGCAGGGACAGCCTCCGGAGGTGGCGGCGGTGGAGAATTCTGTCGTGAAGATCTCCCGACGAAATACAGCTAGTCTTCCTAAGACCGAGAGGACGTGATGATGGGCAGAGATTGTTAACGGAAGGGGTTGTTCCCCGAGAACACACAGCCTCATTACAAGCAACATCGAGAGGCATAGGGCGTTTCTGAGCTTCGGCCACCTGCTTTTGTAATTCCGCCAGCTGCTCGTGCTGGGTGATAAACTGTCTTCCCACCTCATTCAACCAAGGTTCAAATTTCTCAGTAATCAGACAAGCCACCACTTGGGCAGCATAATGAGGTGGGGGTTCAATAGCCAAAGGAAGGGCAGGGGCAGCGTTCATAACAAGGTCATTCGCTGCGTCAATGGAATACCCCTGGGTAGCTGTCTGCTCCAAGGCCTCTACCCATTTCCTGATCATCTGATCAGACATAGCTAGCTGGCGGAAATTCCTTCAATGGTCCTCCATCCAACGATTTGTGTTTTCCACAATCTCTGTTTCGAATGCCTGCTAATGGTCTTCAGCGACATTGCGGAGAAGGCTTTGTGCTTCTGGCATCTGCCTTGTTATTTCCTCAAGTATGTAAAGTTGAATGACATTTATTGTGAAATTAGCAAAGGTCATTTTCAGCTGTCTATTCTGGGGTATCCTCAGCCCTACTGACTGGTCATGAGTGAAACTCTCGAGGAAGGCACAAGGGTCTTCAATTGCCATCTCTCTGACCGTAGGGGGTATTTCCTCTTCAAAGGTAGAATCATTCTCAATGGCATATGTCAAGAGCTGCTCGATGGGCCGTCAACCAAGTCTTCTCAGGTCTGCTGTTGGAGCGGTTCGAGATATCTCTTGCTCAATACCAGTCATGCGCTCAGGATAGGAATGGATACGGGACACAGCTATAGTGGAAGACATTGTTTATTCCACCCGATGCTTTTTGTACCAAACAAGTGAGTCGTAATCAAACAATATCCAAACTGTAGGACAATACAAGAATTCTCAGAAGAGAGTTAAGCCATGGCGCTTAACGATATACTGTAACAGGGGCACCCTATAGAGAGGTGAACTCTAAGGTTGCGACGGCACCAAACACTCAAAGTAGAAGATAAAGATAAGGTAAATAATTCAAAAGAATCAAACGGTAAAACTTAATATCGTTAAGCTCGAAGCTTTACTCAATATCTTCTTGTGAGGAAAAGTTGGTTATGGAAGTAGAATGCCAAACGGTTAAACTTAAGTAGATATTAGATTTAAACCTTTGACATTCACCACTTCTCTGTCCTTGTGTGAGTACCCTGTCCTGCTCAGGGTTTGTCGGAGGTCTACCCTCCATCAGGAATTATCCTGCCAGAAGTATCGGACCAACTCGGCTACACTTAACTCCGTCAATAGGATATGAGTTGCTGCAACGCATCTCCAATTCAACCACAGGTGGAAAAACTCTTTCTCTTGAAGTCATACTAGTGGCTAACTGTTATAACAACAACCGGAATCAATAGCTAGGTGGTGGACTCACTGGCCCAGTGGTAGTTTCGTCTATACAAGCTATAGTGTGCATCATTAAATCTACGCAACTATCTAATGTGATAAATTGACATGCAAGCTCCCCTGGTGAGATGTAGCCGATGGTAGGCTCAACGCGCGCTAGCCATAGCCAGCCTCTCTGGACATACTCTACTGTGATAAGACTCATACCTCTAATGTCTATTGACAACGCATAGTAATGCTACAAATCAAGTGGAGAAGGTCCCAGCTGGTTACTAAGGTATTTGCCCCGAAAGCCCTCTGGCCTCCTTGGACTACCTAAGTACAACTAGGAAGACTACCCTACTACCCGTAGGCTAAGATAGACTCCTAGGTGCCGGAGAGACCATATATCGGTGACCCCTATCTTGGTGGTTACCCATACTTTCCTGATATATCCTGCAAACGACATTCAGTCGGACTGTAACCTACTCCTAAGTATCTCGAGAATCCCAAAGGGAACTCTGGAGATACCGGTATGATAGGAGAGAAAGTCTTGCTGGAATATCTTCAAGAGATATAAGAAAGATGAGGGACTAATAGAGTGACTGTTCAACTTGTTGTATTAAAGAAGAGCGTTCCTGTGAGACTTGAGAGACTGAATCCTTAGGGGATAGCAGGCTCTTTAAATACAAATCAAAACATAACCAAATATCCTGAGCCTAAGGCAAACACTTACTATGCTAAGATAGCATCGAGCAAACAACTAAGTCCTAGAACATTGGTATTGAGGTGACACGATGTAACTAATAAAACAAGTAATGAAATCAAACAATAAGGGATCGATACTAATGTACTAATCCAGTACTACTAGTAGGAAAGTGTAAAGTTGCCTAATGGGTACAAGGCTAGCAAAGGATGCTATAAGCGAACTTAAGGATAAATAACCTAATAGGAAACTATAACAAATAAGGAAAGTACAAGGTAAGGAGAGCAGTGCTACTATTGTAGAACCTAAATAGGCAACATCCAACATGAGGTAGGTACAGTAGCGCAAACAATTGGCAGATTCTGTTACACCGACGCATGGCGACGACGTATAAGGTGTTACGGTAGCCGCTCTAATGACCTCTTTTTACTTGCAAATGAGCATCTATCCAGGCGTCTGCCAATAACGTGCTGTCCCAATGCTGGGGCCAGAGGGGGGTGTTAGCAAAACCCGCCCAAGTTGAATAGCATGTTCGGGCCACCTTTACTCAGGCGTAGGGCCTCCCCGCACAGATGCATGTGCGTCTATGAACATCTTAGAGCCTATAGAATGTTGGGCAATTGACCTCCAAGTTCTAGGAGGACTTTGCCGGTGCAGGTAGTGTATCTTGGATACTTAAGTAGGGCAACAGAGATCCATGGGCATAATGGCCAAATCCCCAAGGTAGGGTAACTTTGTCCTCTTATGCCTTTAGCCACTCCGGAAGTCCTCCAGTCGACCACACAAGTCGTCTCCGAGATCCGTGTAACATCCTCATAATTCTCTTGACCTTATGTGAATGTTCTTCCGCAAGGTTACCCTGCCTAATAGAGTGACCAAGGCTACTCTACTGTTTCCTAGGTCTTGTACTAGGCGAACCAGCATTCTTGTATCTAAAGAATACTAGACGATACCACCTTCGGTTACCTCTTAGTATGCCATTTGAGCTAAGGTCGTAGTTATTGTAGCTACCTATCGTAGGGTGATTACACTTGCTTGCACCATTTGGAACCCGGTCTATAATGTGAGCGGATATAGTGGAATCAAAGGATTCATATTAATGACATAAAGGCGCTTACCAGAAGCACAGCCATCCATTAGGGTGCATAGGTTAACAGCTGAAGGGACAGTTCGAATATCAAATTTAGAGGGTTGACCAAACCTCAACCAACCATTCCCGGCTGTGAACGAACGGTCATGTCTCGAACAGCAGTTGAACGGTCCATAGTTAACGATATGTTGTCTTAACTATTGGTAGTTATGGATTTCACCTGAATGAAGAATAAAGAACATGAACCACTAGCAACATGCGACCCTATCCAGATTACAAGAGCAAAGGATATAGAGGTGCTTTGCATTATCAGCACTGTGACAGTTGGTTAGTGGAGAAGATATTGGAATCTTCAGTCTTCAATTAGCTCTCTTTACCCTTCGGACTGCGATGACTAACAGAAATGAATCAATAATTGAAAATGATTGTGGCAATTAAGATGATAACTATTTCACCTCGCATTTAATATTGAAAAAGGAAAAAATGAATCATGAACAAGGATTTGGTTAAAGGTTACCACAAGCTCTACTGGTATTGAATCCCATGACCTTTTCTTGATTCAAGTACTAACCAACTTTTCTTTATCTCCAGGCCTTGATCCAATAGTCAACTGATCGATATGGGTATATCTAATGCCCTGAAGGCGATTTGCAAAGTATTAGAGAGCTCATTAAACATTTTGTAAAAGTTGTATAATTTTATTCCTTCAGTACATGAGCTAAAGAAGTGTGGTGTTGAAATAACAGAGGTTGATTGAGGAAGAGAGGTGGGGGATCAGTCCGACTAGTCATACAAGAAAGCACCAGCCACCGTTCAGATGGCCTCGCTCGCTGCATCACCAGCCGCATTTCTGGCTGACATTGAATTTTGTCGGCAACCATCCTAGGTATGGCAGGATGCTGCAACAAGTAGAATATGATAAAAGTTAGAGTCGCGACGGGTAGTATGTCTCCTCGGCAGGTATGTCGACAGCCTGGGTGTGCTGAGAGTGTAGGCCTGGGTGCTGGGGCAAACTTCCTACAGTAGTCAGTTAGTGCTCAAATATACACTGCCTATGTGCCAGTCCCCCGACATACCTCCAGGAGTGACATACCACCCGTTGCAACTATATCAGGTATCAGCTATTCATGTATGAAGCCCCGCGGGGGGGGTGCCAAGAGCCCCGGAGCGGACGGGATGGCAATCTGTAGTCCCTCCGGTGCGGCCTAAGGGTAGAACTCCTGTTTTTGGGCAGGATGGCGGGCCCTACAGGGTGAGAAATGTTACTTCAGGGAAGGTGGGGGGTGGACGTCCTGAAACGGTGGGGGACGGCACGAATGATGTCGCATGATTCCAAAAGAATTCGTTTGCGGTGTATGATTTCAACAGGTAGTTCAGGAGGTCCAACCGCTAGTAATAGTCCCATAGTCCGTCCAGTCCTCCCCCAAAGACGGAAGGACTGGACGGCTGGGAGCACTGATGATCCCATTGGGATTCCAGCAAGCACGGATTTCCCACACACAACTCACGCAAGCACTATTCACCTACTCGAGCTGTTCGATGGTATACCCGTCTGTCGCGGCGACAAGGCGGTAGCGCAGGTTCGCCAGGGGTGTCGGGTCGCAAATTTTCATGATTGGTAGAGGGGGCAAAGCAAAGAAATGAGGAGCAGGGAGGGAGAAGATGTAAAGGTGAAGTTAGGAGGGAGGTTGGGAATACGGGCAGGTGTTATGGTTGAGGTTTGTGAAGGGGCCGTGTCGGAGGAACTGGTGGGGACAACTGTTTTTTTCGGTTCGTTAGCTATGTTATGGAAGATAGCAAGAGAGAGGAAAGAACCCCTGAATATCCGGGAGTTGAAACTCACCGGTAGATATTCCAGTTCATGGGGGTGTGTTCTGTTGCCGTTACTATAAGGGTTGGGAAATGGCTGGGAGTTCAATCCCGCCGTTCGATCGCCCGTGCGTTTTCCGGAGGTCGTGATATAGGGATAATTCATGATGGCGGAGAACCCGGGGATGGGAGTGACGCCCAGTACCCGAATACAACTCCAGGTTGAGATGTAATCTGCGAGATCCACTCAGCCACCGCCGGTAACGACCGCCAAAAATTGCCGGGAATGCCGGAAATAACCTCACCTCTTGTGCATTCCCTTCTTCTTTTTCTTGTTTTTATCATACGACCGGGTGGGGGTGGGTGACCGGACAACTATGAGAACTGGCAGTTCTCGCTTCCTCCTTGTAGATTGATCGGGCTGAACTCGCCAGGAGTCTTTTGAATAGAAAATCAATCTATCAAGGTATTTCTGGAGTGCCTCCTACATTAACGTTAGTAAGAAAACAATTGGATCGCTTGCAGGGATTCTTCCCAGTAAACTCTTGAAGATCAACCCTTATTGGCCAATAGAGCAATACAAGTGATCCACATCAGGGATGAATATTTGTACAACATTTGGGTTGTGCCACTTGACCTCGACAAACAACTACACTACTCGCCCAAAAGATATTATATCCCCGACCTTTACTTGGATGCTGGAAGCACACTTCAGAAGCACACTTCGCACCTGGCAATATTTTGTTTTTGTCTTTTTTTTTTTAAATCATATGTTCATTGTTTCTAGGGTACAAGAAATGACATGCATCTTTAATGATATGGCCAAAACAAAACCGAAAATCAAATCAACAATCAACAAATGAAACAAACACAACCAGTTCCCCCATCGCGACCAATAATTGTCGCAAAGAAGCCGTAGCTAAAATCAAGGAAAGTATAAACCTCTTAACTAGTCTCGAGGGCCAGGGGCAGATAGGGCGGTAGATTGAAGGAGGGGGTTTGGGGGGCTGTGGAGGGAGGGAGCAAGCAGGGGCATCCCAGGAGGGAAACCAGTTGCAGTGGTGCGGATGAAGGCAGCCAGCGCAATGAGCAGCTGTTGGTCGGACCAGAACGGGGCCTCGGGGGCCAAGTCTGAGACCCCTTGGAGGAGGCAGGATCTCTGACGGGCGGAGGAGGGGCAGGACAGGATGGCATGTTTGAAGGTCTGCGGGGCCTCAGAGCACAACGGGCAGGATGTGTTGGCATCAGGATTGTCCCATGAGGGGTGAGCCGCGAGATAGCTTTTCCCAGAGCGCATCTGATGTATCCTTCCGGCAACAAATTTGCCCAAGCCCATGAAGGGATGGGGACGTGTCGAGGGCGGATAGGGGTAGTATGGGGGGGCTAGGGTGGAAGACCAGTCAGAAAGGAGGAGTAGTTTAGCCCATAGTTTAAGGGGGGAATAAGATGGAACAACGCCCGGGATTGGGGGCAGGTAGTATGTTAAGTGGACGGAGATGGGTGGCAACGTAGAGACGTCGTATACAAGGGAGCCGGCCGTATTAGCCAAGGCTGGGATGGCATTGTGTCGATATCTTGGGTTCTTCGCTTTGTCCGGGGAGGAACGCCAGTCTAGGTTGAAGAATAGATAAGGTTGGAAGGTAATCTTCCCACACGCTAACAGGGTGGCACGGTGGGGCGAGAAGGTGGGAACGGATTTAGGGAGGTGTGCCATGGCAGGGTTCATCGCCGGAGGGGTGCAGATGAGCCTTAGGCCAGCAAGGCGGCGTTGGTGGTGTATAAGAACAGGTCGCCGGTGAAGACAGGCTTCCCTGTGCAAACCGGTTATGTTGGTGGAGGAAAAACAATTGGTGATCCACCTACAGACCCGATGCCAGAAAACAGACATCGGGCCTATTATAGACGGGGGGGTTCCAGACAGCGGACCCATATAGGAGAATTGGGGCAAGGAGCGAACGCGCCAAGGAGAGACAAAGGTTGGGTGGAAGGCCCATCCCGGAGGGAGAGAGGTGGCGAATCGTGGCTAGGGCGGCATTTGCAAGTGTGTACCTCCTGGAGAAGTGGGACCTTGGGTCAAAGGTGGGGGTGAAGATAAAACCCAGCCAGTTCAGGCGGGACTGTGGATAGAAGTGCTGATCTTCCAGCTGCACCGGGAGGGAGCACGGCGGCTCATTGCTCCTGGTGGTCCTCCAGTGGATCAGTTCAGTTTTCGGAATGGAGAAGGCGATATTGATTGGCAAGGCCTTTCTCTTGAGCGCTGAGAAGGACTTCTGAAGGAGGCGAATGTTGGTTCTGTAGGACGGCGAGGCCACTGTGACAGCAAAGTCGTCGACCAAGGAGATAATAAGTGACCTGGGGTTTTCCAGGTAGAGGGAGGAGATGTATATAACTAACAGGAGGGGAGAGATGGGGGATCCTTGAGGGACCCCGACCAAGACGGGAGCGAAAAGGCGAGGGGACCCTTGGAACGTCAGGCGGCAGGTGCAGTCTCTCAGGAAGGAGCCGACCCAATGGACCAGGTATGGGCTGACCCCCTTTCTGCGGAGGAGAGAGAGGAGTGAGGGGGAGCCCACGTTGTCGAAGCCTCCCTTCACATGGAGGAAGAGAGTGGAGACTTTGTACCGGAGGCGGTGGAAGGACTCAACGTTATGTTGGAGGACGAGGGTGGCATCGGCGGTAGAGCTTCCAGGGAGGGACCCGCATTGAAGGGGTTGGATGAGGGAGCATATCGCTACTTGGGCTGAAAGGCGGGAAGCTACCACTCTCTCAAAGATCTTAGAGAGCGTACGAAGGAGGACGATAACCCTAAAGGAGGAGGGTGAGTGGTATGAGGGTTTACCCGGCTTGTGAAGGACAATACCAAGTGCTTTATTGAGGGAGGAAGGGTGAAATCCGTGGGCTAGCAGAGGGTCCTGGAGGGAAGGAAGAAGGGAGTGCTTGATGCGGTGTACAGACTTCCACACAGAGTACAGGATGTGGTCGGGGCCAGGGGCGGAGGTGTTCGAGGACTTGGAGAGGGCCCTGGATATCTCTTCGGAGGTGAGGGGGGTATAGTCCTCATAGCGCGTGAGGCGGGGGCGCAGGGGAGGCTGGGGTGGGGGGACGGGTCGAGGCTGGATATCCTGGTATACTTGTGATACTCCCTTCTCAGAGACGATAGGTGAGGTGACCACCATGGCTTCCAGCGGGGGCACGGGCCCTTGCTTGGGGCATGGGAGGTTAGGAGGGAGGTAAGGCGGGTAGAGGAGATGTCAAACCATCGACTCAGGGAATTGGGCGTGGGCCTTGCTGGGCAGGGTAATGTGGCGAAGGCATCCAGTGCCTTTCCTACCGCATCTAGGTCAAGGAGAGCCCAGTATGGAGTAGGGGGGGTAGCATAATCACGGGCTGTTTTAGTGTTATCACACACGGAACGTGATCTGAACCAGTGGACGGGAGGGGGGTGTCCCATAACGAGATACGGGGGGAGAGGGCGGTATTGGCGAAGGCCAGGTCCAAGACAGTGGGTCGCGAAATGGTCTCTAATGGGAACTGAGTATAAACCCCAGGGGTGTTGAGAAGGTGGTACGGGACGTCGAAAGCGGCATCAAAGTAGTGTGTAGAAATGGTCAATTCCCTTTCAGATAGGAAGTGGGAGGTATCTGCTAACGGATAGTGGAGGTTAAAATCACCCAAAACCAGGTAAGGGTAGGAAAGAAAAGAAAAGATTCGTTCAGGTGGTTTAGCGCGGTAGGGAGGATGATTTGTGCAAAGAAGGTACACCGAGGTGACCCTGAGGCAGCGGTGGGGGGATCCAAAATGACCCTCCGGAGAAAGAACATCAACTGAAAGCATGTCCGAGGAGTCGTGAAAAACGGTTGAGCAGGACAAGTGCTGGTTTAAAGTGGGAGAAACATAAATGGCTACCCGTGGGCGGCCAGGAGGGGGGGGGGGAAAGAACATAAATGGAGGAAATTTTGGGAGAACCGATCATCGGGAGGGGGGGTCTTGAATAGCAACAAGCAAGGGAGAGTGAGGCAGCATGGTAAAGGTGTGAAAAAGTGAAAGAAAAACATCCCAGCTCCCAAGGCAGTTATGTTGAATGATTGAAAAGGACGGGAAGACAGCACGACTGTCCGTGTAACAAGTGAAAAAGTTCTCCATTATTGGGCAGAGCCCTTGGAGGAGTCGGGGTCTAAAGATTCGTCACCGCTCTCTCTTGAGGCGAGATTGGTGACGTTATGGTGCGGTGTGCTCTCTGCCTAGGTGGAGGAGCATCGTGGGGGAGTACAGGGGCACTCGGGGTATGAGGAGGGGCACCTGGTGCTGAACGAGGGACCGTTGAAGGGCCAGCCTGGTCTTCCACAAGATCCATCCTGTCCTGCATCTCTCGAGATAGCACTTTTGGTGCATCTGTAGTGGCTTTCGGGCGGGAGGGACAATCCCTGCTCCGCACAGAGTGCTCCTCTTGGCAGTTAGAGGAACATGCCACCAAGGATGGACAGCAGGCGAGGATAGGTGGGAGATTGCCACCCTTAGGGCAGGAAGGGTAAGGGCAGCGATGCTGTGCCTTGGTGTGGGCGAGCGAGCAGAAGGGACACACGGGTAGCCAGCCGGGACAGCGGTTGGGAATGTGGCCGAACTTCCAGCATTTCTTACACTGGGAGGTTTTAGAGGAGGAAACATTTGTTCAACTCTTGGGTTTCGGGAGAAGAGGTTGATGTCGGGGAGGATGGCCTAAGCGTCGGGCGCGGCCACTCTAACAACCACGGAGGTGGCACTTCTTTGTTCAGGAGATTCCGGGTCTGGGTTAAGGTAAGCACTGAGAGAATGGAGACTCCCCTGGCATTGCGGATGGACTCATGAAGAGAGGGGAAGAGTTGGTCATCGTCTAAGGGGAGGAACACAAGAGGGATACAGTGAATCAAAAGTTGTGTTTTGTTCAGAGCGGGTTTGAAAATGTCCCAAGGGGAGTTGCCTATGACAAAGGCCTTGTTCAATCTCAAGGTAAGGGGGGCGAAATAGGGGGTATAAGTGGAAGCGGGGGTGTGAAGGTCGGGACCGAGCAGTGACACTGAGCCTTTGTCATTGACCGTGCAAGTGAAGGAAAGGGGAAGGGAGCAGTTAGCTTCTCTAAGAACAGAAGCAGCGATGTCAGGGAAATGGGCTGCTATTTTGAGCGCTTGTGGGTGGGGTTCGAAGGTGGTTCTGGATACGCAGAATCTGCGGGCAGCTTGGGGGAGAGGAGGGGAAGATTTCGTAACAACATCTCCCAACGCAACTGCGATGGAGGAAGCCGAGGCAGGACCTTGCGCCCTGATGACCCTTCATTCCTTTAGCAGGGGGTACGGCAGCTTGGACATAGGTGGTGGTGGCTTTGGAGGGGTAACACGTATACATATTCCGGTAACTGTATACAGGAGCGGAGTGCAGCATTTCCTACGTTTAGTTCGATTATTTTGTTTATTTTACAGCCCCAGAGCTAGATTAGGGCCCGGTAGCTTGTGTTAAGTTTAGTTTTGCATGTTTATTGTTTTATTTAAGCAACACAAGTGAAGGAACGGTCATGTAAGCTGACGATAGCATTGAGGTAGTGTTATGACTCTTAGGTTTCATGTGGGATCACAGGACATGCAGGGCAAGGTGCACTGCCCAGTAATGATCATGGTTGCAGGATATCTGATTACTATCGCTCTGGGAGAACTCTTGTATTTAAACTCAACTTCTGGCTAGCAGGAGAGCGGCAGACTTCAGCAGACTCTTGATTTATGAATATACTTGGTTGAACGGCGATCTGAGAGTTCCACTTGCCCTTTAACTATTATCTCTCTTTATTCTCGAGCTCTCTGAGGACTCCCTTAGATCTAGCGCTTGCCGGTCAACCACTAGCCCTCTATTGTACCTTTTCGTTAGACAGGAGTAAACATGTTACCGGAGGCCATAGTGGTGGGGGGGCGCCAGTCGGGGTCCAGATTACCGGGGGTCCAGGCGGGACCTGGGGGGAATTTCCCTTTGGCGAACTCCTCTGCTTCCCAGGTGTGGGGTTATTTTTTGGCAAACGCCTCAGTGTTGCCATATAGTGTGGGAGGGGAAGTTGGCATGTCGTATCTTGGGAGATACAGGTCAGCTGAGGGGCAGGGCCAGACCATGTTAGGTGGTGGTGCGGGTGGAGCCGGAGGAGCTCTTTCTTTTCCTTTCTCTTGGCGAGCGGGGTTGGTGTTGCTGTTAGGGGCGCGATGAGACCTACTAGAGGAGTGCGTGGCCTGTTGTAGAACACTAGGGCGTTGGGGAGGGAAAAAGGCCGGAGCGGCTGACGGGAGACGTGAGGCAATGTCACGGAGAGACGCCTGCAGTGGGGCGAGTTTGGGGGGTTGCGGGAAGAGGTCTAGGTTAGCAACCTGAGATGACAAGTCGTGGATTTAAGTCGCGAGATTCTCGAGTGCCGTCGCGATGTGGACGCTCAATTGAAGGGAGGTGCAGAGTAGAGGGAGGAGCATTTGTTCCCCGATGGAGAGGGTGGAAATGTTTGCAGGAGTGATGGGGGGGAAACCCGCGCCGGGGAGCCCAAGGTCAGCGGCAGTCTGGTGGAAAAGCGAGACCAGATGGTCGAGATTTCCAGTGGTGGGGAGGGGAGAGAGAGCGGCTGGAGTACCGATTCTCGAAGGGCCGCCCTGGTGGTAGGCCATGACTGGAGGTGTAACCTACTCCTAAGTATCTCGAGAATTCCAAGTGGAACTCTGGAGATACTGCTAGGATAGGAGGGAAAGTCTCGGTAGAATATCTTCAAGAGATATAAGATAGATGAGGGACAAATAGAGTGACCGTTCAACTTGTAGTATATTAAAGAAGAGCGTTCCTGTGAGGCTTAAGAGACTGAATCCTTAGAGATAGCAGGCTCTTTAAATACAAATAAAACATAACCAAATATTCTGTGCCAAACGCAAACACTTACTATGCTGAGATAGTATCGAAGCAAACTGTTAGGCATACTGGAAGGCTCAGCCTTCCCTTAAGTGAATAAAGACCTATAGTTACCCTACCTTAGGATTCTGAGTTCAAAGAGACAAGCCAACACCCCCCTCCCACACTAGCGTTGGGACGGCACTACACCGGCAGAGGCCGCCATAGGTGCATCCACTCACCAAAGCCATGGTCATTGGAACCCTCCTCGTAACCCAGTATCCGTCGCGGGTGTCCGTCCGACCAGATTCCGTTCGCAGGATATATGAGGAAAGACCTTTGGCGAGCTTATGCAAGAGGCTCTAGCCAAATCGGTCAATGTCGCATAATGTTAGTGAGCACTAAAGACGAGAGTCGCGAATATGGTCACTAAGTAATGGGTGGTTTTCACGGACAATGGTTAGGCAACACATTCTATACTCCACCCTCTTGCGATGAAAGGCGCAGAAGTGAATGGTGTTGTCGCATGAGGTAGTTTGAGAAATCAAGCATACCTGCACTCACATACGTCAATGGTATCCATAGGATGCTGACGGAACTCTACGATAACAATATGACTATAGAGGGATAATCGCTATTGGTGCGATTATCGTGACAAGTCTACCTTATGCCTTGCAGATGTTGGTTGCAGAATATGTCTGCAATGCTGAGAGGTTCGATAACAAAGCTGGCCCCTTTGTTGGTTCAATCATGGAGACCATTTTGCGTATGCAAATGGTAAGCAAGACTCCATGCTGACGAAGATGGATCGTAACCAATGGACTGATGTGTGGGAGCACCGTCAGGTAAATTCGTGGTGTTGCGATTCGGAAGTCGAAGTGAGATAACAGAATTGTCTGGGACAAATGGTGTTCGCACTTTTAAGAAAAAGAGCTGGGATTGTTAGTCGGTACTTAGTTAGTACTGTGGGGGCATCACGATGAATAGCTAGTATATTTCTGTTTTATACATATTTATGTTATTTTTATTTGAGGTCTACGGGTTCATAGAGATGGGGAGTGGGAAAGCCAGGCCGTTGTCATGGGGGGCTAAGCGGTGGAGACGGGTATTTAAACACCTGTAGTTAGATAGCTAGCGAGAGAGAGGAAGCAGACAACGACCACTACAACCTCCGTGAAGGAGGCCTTTGCAATATCGTGACCGTTTGGCTTTTTCTTTTCTTCTACTGCGACCTTCCTCAATTCTACTAAGTGACATAAGAATACCCGTGCTGTGAGCTGTGTTTGCCCATACCGAATACTTTATTTTCTTTCCTCTTCCTTTTCCACTCTCTCAGAAACCGAACTCGACCTTAGGTAGAGTGATTTATCTATTACGACCGGGGACCTTTTTATCCGGATCTTTTCCCCCTCTCAGTGGTGCTGTGAAACCGATTTCCAGTTTCCATACCGGAAACACTGTTTGCTTTCATTTCTTTTCTCTTTACCTTCACCGTTCATCATTTCCCTTTAGCTTACCTTCGTTTTGTGTCCTACTCCGTCAATCTGGAGACAAACACTCCTTTCTCGTACAGTAAGGCAATTGACATCAATAGGAACCTGCTCCGGAGATATCGTGAACTCTCCCATTCGACTAGCGGGGAAGATCCTTTTATTTCACGCTTTTCTATTTCACCTCCATCATCATCTACATCTTCAGCTATTCCGGCACATTCATTCCCAAGGATGAATTCTTTTATTAAGATCACACCCTTCAATGGGGCAAACAGTGACCTGAGCGAGAGCGTTGAAGAGTACTTAGATGACGTTGAAACTGCTGCTCTATCCTGGGACCTAACTATTACCCCTGGCATTTCAGAAGCTACTAACCGTTCTAAGATTAGGCTATTTCGTCAGAATCTTGAGAAGAATGGGGATGCGTACCATTGGTGGTACTATGTACTTCCAGAGGGAGACAAAAAAGATTACGGTAGCATTATTGCCGGATTTAAGGGGCGGTATTGTATAAAGGCAAGCCAAGCATCCTCTCTTTTCGCACTCCAGAATGAAATGCTTTCTTTAGCACAGGGCGAGAGTGAACACATCCGTGATTATGTGTATCGGGTAGAAAAGCTATCTAGGAAGATTCCTAAGGAAATGGACCCTTTGTTTGCCATTGCTTTCGTTAAGGGCATGAGAGACCAGGAACGAAAGCAGAGGGTCACCTTTGACTTAAAGGATTCGCCTAACTTTTCATTTCTCAAGGCACTAACCGTAGTGAAATTCTCGTTTCAGGAAATTGGAGAACCGGATCCCTTTCGTCCCGATCACCAATCTCATGATGTCCTTCCTACATCTGTTCCACTCTATACTTCACCCGCTATCTCTCAAGTTAACACTATTAGCAAGGCGGATGTAGTTCAATTACCATCAGGAAATGTACAGCAATCACCGGCATTGAAGCAGGAGCAATTTAATACCTTCATGTTTGCCTATGAAGCGCTGGTTGGCAGAGTACCAAGACAGCCTTACGTCCCCGCAGCAGCTGGCTCGACTAACCACCGAGGAAATGCAAGAGGAAACCCTAGAGTGACTTGTTTCAACTGTGGGATCAGAGGTCATTACGCAGATACTTGTACTAATCAGTCTCTTTCTGCCTTCGAGCAACAAGAAATTAGAGAAAGGATTAGACGGGAGAGAGAGGCAAATCATTCTGATTACCGTCCAATAGGTAATCAGCAGGAGGTACCACTAACCGGAGCTAACAGTGCAGAAATCATACAGAGAACTGTTCTACCACGTCCAACTGCTGAGACACGCACTACCGGAGCAATGGTCTCACCACCCGTTGCTTGTGTTCGCTCCTGTCACGTTAGTCAGAGTGATCTTGGCAATGCTTGTATCGTAGCTGCTAGGATTCCAGGGGTTAGAACAATCTTTGAGAATGCTCTTGAGGAGAAGAGAGCACGAGTAGAAGAGGGAGATTCAGAGAGTCTCAGTGGTGGTCGGGCACCAAAGATTATCAGGAGATCCGGAGATATCAGAGAGAGCTCACAACTTCGCAGATCTCTTTGAGCGACTAACAATCCATTAGCATATAGGAGGGGTCCAGAAATCTCTGCCATTGTGGATGATGATGATGAAGACGGAGGAGAAGTGGCCCTTATACCTACAGATGAGATGATGGAAGAGAATGATGACTTCGAAGAAATACAACCACCGCAGTCTGCAAGATTCCTACCGGTAAGTAATCCTGTGAAAAAGCTAAAAGGCAAGAGAGAGACTGCACCGATCAACTGGATGAAAGGCGAGGTACCATTTACCATCCACGATGCTTTGAATGGATCCAACACCCCTCTCCAAATTACGCTACCTCAGCTTCTCCATTGTTCTCCTCGTCTCCGCCGTGATTTGGCAGAACTTCTACGGTCTTCCATTCCCAGAATGAGAAAGAAGAAAAACCACAAAGGGAAGAAGCCTTTAGAGCCGGTCGGTCTTCACTCACAGAAACTATCTATTGGAAATGAGGTCATTAGCGAAGCTTCCCCGGGAGCGGAGGAAAATGTAGAGTGCCTCTACATTGAAGCATGGATTGGTAATATGAAGATACCTGAGGTATTAGTGGATGCTGGGGCAATGTTGGATTTGATTTCATCCAAGCTAGTTGACACTCTACAGCTAGAACGCTTCCCAGTCTCTGGTCTTGGAATGCGACTCGCACATGATCGGTTGGTAGTTCTCAAAAGCTACGTCTGGTTGGATGTGGTGGTGGCCAGTGTCTTGGCAAGGGTCAAGGCTTATGAGGTAGCGGTGTCACAAACTTACCAATTGCTGCTCTCCGGAAGATGGTTGAAAAGAGTGAGAGCAGTCGAATATCACGATTCTCGTACCCTATTTATTGAGGGTAGCGACAGGGTGAGAAGAACGGTTCCAGCGATTCCTAGTGGTGGCATCGAAGTCAAAATGGAAAATATACAACCCCCTTCTTTCTTCGACATTGATGATGAGGATGCAGAGGATGCTGTAGACACCTTGCTGAATGAATTGGATCATTGGCAAGAAAGAGGAGAGGAAGAGTCACTGTCGGGAAACTGATTGCATCACTCTGGTTTCAGGGAAAGGAGTCACGCATGTATGCCCCTGGGAGGTCTGATGAAGGAAATAGATAAATAGGAGATGAGTTAATATACGGGAGAGGTGAAGGAATGGGTGAAGGCAGCAGGGACTATGGGAAAAAAGGGAGGTGGCTTGTGGAAAGAGCAGGAAGGAAGGGGAATGTTGGATGCTTCGGTGTGGAGGAGGTGGTGCTGACAAGAAGAAACGAAATGAAAGTTGAAGAAGTTTGTGAAGAGAAGAATCTGCAAGAAGTCGACGTAGGAGAGGCCACAAATGAGATGGAGAAGACGATGAAGGCAGGGGCGGGCTGGAAAGTTCTAGGAACCAAGACATTAACAAGGAACAAAGCTCAGTTATTTCCTACCACACGGAGGCCTGAGACTCGCTCCATTGCAAGTGAGCACTTAGTTTCTGAGGATGATATCGAAGCCTGGTTTTCATCCACGGCATTGCAGCTTGGATTGCATTTGAACAGAGAGGAAGCAAAGAGAGCAAAGAGAATGCTCTATACCTGGCGAGATGTGTTCGAAACCGATCTACTACGAATAAAAAGAACTGATTTGATTGAGCATGCGATTATACTTCAGCCCAATGCGAAACGATACAGGGCGCGAATTCCTCTTTATACTGAGGAAGAGATAGCTTTCTGCCATCGGCTTTTACCAAAAATAGAGGAAGCAGGACTCATATTCCACTGCGATACAGAATGGGGTGCGAGAACCAAGTTTCCTCTCAAACCCAGAGCCGATACCCTTCCTAAGGAATCTCGACTCGGTATGGTACACAATTTTATTCCCTTAAACCGTGTTACCGAAAAATCTCAGTACCCATGTCCACGTATTGAGCAAATCATCTACACGATTCTAAAGAAGGGAAAGAAGCTTTTCTTTACTACGGATGCAGCAAACTCCTACTGGGCAATCCCGGTATGGCCTGGAGACGAAACCAAGTTGGGTTTTGTTACACCCTATGGGATGTACTGTTATAATGTCATGGGCCAAGCGTTGACTGGTGGGACCCATACTTGCAGCCAGTTCAGAGACTTAGTATTTGGTGCAATTCTGAGTGAGGTAGATTGGAGCACCGGAGAGGAGGTCTTGCTTAAGGGTGCGGATTCTTTGATAGGAGATAGTGGGGACGTCGCATTCGATGGAATGATCGATGATAGCTATGGGAGTGCAACTACTTTCGAGGCCATGTATGACTTTCTACACGAACAATTCTTTCCGCGGTGTGCATGGGGGCCTATGTACCTCAAAGATTACAAGTCCTTTTTCGTTTGTGATTCTTTGGATTTTGTTGGGCTGGAGGCAGGGCAGAATGGATTACGGCCCTCTTTGCGGAAGCGGGAGAGAATTCTTCAATGGCCGACTCCTACTTGTCAGACCGAACTGGAGGCATTCTGCTATTTAACTCCATTCCTTCGCCGATTTATCCCAGGCCAGGCTGAGCTAGTTCGAGTCATGAAATATGGGTGGGATAAATCTTGAATGGAGAGAAAAGGCAATGCTAAGGAGATGATGAATCTTGTTGAAGACAAGGACTTCGAATGAACTAAGGAAAAGGATGTTGCTTTCCAGGCAATTAAGCAATCAATTTCAAATAATGCTATGGCACTACCGGACCCTGAAGAGCAGTATCACCTTGCGGTTGATGCTAGTAAAAGAGGAGTCGGCGGTGTTCTTTTCCAGCTTGAGGGAATCAGTCCTGGTACCAAAGCCGGGTGGTCGGCTCTTCATCGTGCAGCAGAAAGAGTAGTGATGTTTATTTCTTTCAAACTTACAGAAGCGGAAACCCGATATCCCAACTCAGAGCGGGAGGCCTTGGCGGTTGTTCGTTGTCTAGCCGAGGTTCACTGGATGATTATGGCCTCTAAACATCCTGTGTTAGTTTATACTGATCACTCAGCACTGCGAACTCTTCTTACCGGACTCGACAATGATGCACCCGGTCGGATTGCCAGGTGGCAAGAGCGGTTAGGAGAATATGATATACAGCTTCTTCACCGCTCAGCAAAAACACATTTCATGGGCATTGCTGATGGTCTCTCACGTCTTCCAAACCGACTTCTACAGAAAGCTATGGCGGAGGACTCGGAAGGTTTAAGTCCACGAATGGGAGCTATGGTTAGTGTGACCGGGCTTGCAACTGATGTAATGGTGAACTCAGTTTTGGCACAAGGATTGAGAGGCGATATGAGGTTTTGGAATGTGGGTGATATTGGCAGGAGGAAGTATGAGCAAGGAGAGGCAAGCGGTTTAGATGATGAGGATATAAATTGGCATGTAGTGTGTTTACAGGAAGAGGAATTGGAGGAACAAGCGGGTAATGAGATAGGGTTAGAGCAAGCGGCGAAGGATATGAGGAGAAGAAGATGGAAGAAGTGGCTAGAGTCTGGCATGTATGGGATGGTTGTGCAAGCAAGATTGGATGAGTTGGAGTACGGAGTTATAGGAGCTGGACAGATGGAATTGGGAAGAAGTCAGAGGAAGGCGTTAGAAAGGGCAATGAGGAGGTATGTCTTAGTGGATGGAGCCGAGCCGAAGCTTTTCTTCCGAGAAAGGAATGGTGAACTGGCTAGTTGTGTGTTGGAGCAAGAAGTTCCAAAGGTTCTTGCTGATCTCCATCAAGGGCATGGACACTTTGCGAATGGGATCACCTTAGGACTGGCACATGGACAAGTTTATTGGCCTTCCCGTGCATACGATATCGGACGCTGGGTTTCATCATGCGAACCTTGCCAGAGAGTTACAAAGGTTCAAAAAGCAGGAGAACTACGATCAATCATCCAGTTCAAGCCGATGGACATGATCGGTATGGACTTTGTTGGACCCATATCCCCTCCCTGTAAGGCTACTGGGTATGCCTATATCCTGGTCGTTATCGATTACCTTTCTCGGTTTTTGTGGGTAATTGGAGTGAGAAAGGCAGATCAGTCATCGACAATGAAGGCTTTACTAGGTCATGTTTTTCCAGTAGTATGATGGCCTCTTACTGTTTACTCAGATAATGGAAGCCACTTTACCGGAAGCCAAATCGCAGAGATGTGGAAGGACCACGGAGTAATACACTTCACCTCCGCCATTTCACATCCGCAGTCTGTGGGCTTGAGTGAGAGGTATGTGCAGATGTTAATGGGAAGGATTCATCTCGCTTGCATATCTCAAGGCTCTGCGCAGTATTGGAGTATTGAGATTCGAAATGCTGTACTTGCTATTAATACACGGTGTGTTCGGGTCGATGGTTACACTCCAGCAGAGATTCTTCTTGGGTTCAATCCTAGTACGACCCGAAGAGTAGAGCTGGGATTCGATCAATGGGTTAAGCAACAGAACCAGATGTCAAATGCGGAATCAGAAGAGCCTGAAGAAACTCACATTAATAGCTATATTGATGAGCGAGAGGAGAGGAGCTTGATGGCAGGACAAAAGCTTGCGCGGTTGCAAGACAAGCTCAAGTCGAGGAAGAGTCCTGGATATCAGAAACCGAAGGCCGGAGATCTGGCTTTAGTTCGAGATTTTCAATTGGCAAAGGATCGCGGTAGAAAGCTAGATGCACGATGGTCAACTCCCCGCTTGTTGGACAGGCTATCGCACTCTGGAGTATCAGGACATGTTCATCAGCTACACGAACCCCCTGGAAAGACAAAAAGATACCACCTTGATGACCTTTTACTCTACATCCCACGAGACAGCCATTATCCTACCAGCTCGACAGATGGGAGTATGGGTGAGAAGGCAGTGGAGTATGAGCGTGGGGCGATGGGAGAGGTGCAAGGGATATGGGGTGTAGGTCAGCGGGCCTTTGACTTAGGGGACTTGGGTTAGGAATGGGCTGTGGTTAGGAAGTGGGAGCATAATGGTGTGGATGGGGCTAGTTTGGAGGGAGTATGGATGAGGTTTAAACATCGGGTCGATGTTTTTATGGGGTCCGGGTGCATCTGTGGGGGCATCACGATGAATAGCTAGTATATTTCTGTTTTATACATATTTATGTTATTTTTATTTGAGGTCTACGGGTTCATAGACATGGGGAGTGGGAAAGCCAGGCCGTTGTCATAGGGGGCTAAGCGGTGGAGACGGGTATTTAAACACCTGTAGTTCGATAGCTAGCGAGAGAGAGGAAGCAGACAACGACCACTACAACCTCCGTGAATGAGGCCTTTGCAATATCGTGACCGTTTGGCTTTTTCTTTTCTTCTACTACGACCTTCCTCAATTCAACTAAGTGACATAAGAATACCCGTGCTGTGAGCTGTGTTTGCCCATACCGAATACTTTATTTTCTTTCCTCTTCCTTTTCCACTCTCTCAGAAACCGAACTCGACCTTAGGTAGAGTGATTTATCCACCACGACCGGGGACCTTTTTATCCGGATCTTTTTCCCCTCTCAGTACGAGAACTAGATGTAGGCCGCGACCACCCAGAGGCGGCATATAAATATTGAGGTGCCTCCCGAGCTATTTGAACATTATCAAGCAACGGAGAAGAGATCTTATCAATATAAGTTTTTACGCTAGAAAAATCTTTATCACTCTCCCTACCTCTATTTT
>Ga0307509_10001628_pt1 | contig 37634 bp, 35 predicted proteins | sample 10_EM_MG_FD_202245 | JGI IMG/M metagenome (GOLD analysis project Ga0307509, IMG submission 202245) | Populus trichocarpa ectomycorrhiza microbial communities from riparian zone in the Pacific Northwest, United States - 10_EM | ecosystem: Host-associated > Plants > Roots > Unclassified | place...
TGGAACCGAACTTCGCGCCTTCAGGTGTGCGTCGCCACGCGAAGTAAGCGTCCAGCACCTTCAGCTTCGCCAAGTTCGCGACCGGTCCTGCTTGCGGCACGTCGTTAAAATGCATCGTCGCGAGCGTCGCGCTGCTGTAAGCCGGCCATTCGGAAACGCCGGGGCCATTGGGGTCGCCGTGCTTCGCGAAGTTCGTCCAGTACGTCGACATGGCATCTGCCATTGCGTGATCCGAATCCGTCCAGGGCAAGTTCGACTGCCCGAGATGATCGAACACGTAGATCATTTCCTCGGTGTGCACTGCGCCCACGGCGTTCTTGAAACGCGAGCCTTCGATGCGTGGCGGGCTGTGATTGAAGTAATAGACGAACGCCTTTGATTTGCCGCTTCGAGTCGCGTCCGACTTGGTCTGCAGATCCGCCCACGCCCAGGTTTGCCAACCGAAGCCGGCATCACGCATGAGGTCGCGGCTGGATTGCATCCAGTTCACAGGGTCAGCGGGATACGCGCCGAGAATCGCATCGGCGTGCGGTCCGTAACGTTTGCGCACGCCCGCGGCGTAGGTCTCCGCCGAACCCGAAGCCGGGAATAGCGCGCCTTCATCCGAGTTGATGCCGATCAGCACCGGAGTGCTGTTGTACTTGCCGGCGGCATAAAGCTTGTACTGGTCGTCGGGAAGCACCCAGCCATCGAGCACCGGCCAAGACATGTTGAGTGCGCCAGCGCCGACTCTGGAAAAATCGTCGGGCGATGCCTTGCGCAGATCCGCCGCGCTGATCGCATTGAGCTTTTGCGCGATCCTGACGCCGTCGCGTTCGGCGGCGGCCAGCAGCTGCACGTTCTCACCGGACTCGGGCGGCGTGCGCGGCGGACCGAACGAACCGCCGCTCTGCGAGATCGCGCCGGCGAACAGCCCCTTGGCCAATGGCGACGCGCCCAGCATGCTCACCGCGATCGCGCCGGCCGACTCGCCGAAAATCGTCACGCGCTTGGGATCACCTCCGAACGCTGCAATGTTCTTCTGCACCCACTGCAGGCCCGCGATCTGATCGAGCAGGCCATAGTTGCCCGACACCTTTTGCGGCGACTCTGCGCTCAACGCGGGATGCGCGAAGAAGCCCATCGGACCGACGCGATAAGCAATGCTGACGACAACCACGCCTTTCTTCGCGAGCTGTTCGCCGCTGTTCAGCGGCGTGGAGGTCGCACCCGCGATGAAGCCGCCACCGTAGATCCATACCATCACCGGCAATTTCCCGGCGGGTGACGTGGCTGGCGACCACACGTTGAGATACAGGCAATCTTCACTCACCGTCGGCGCGGCCGAACCGAGGACGGCATTGGGGACGACAGCCTGCATGCACGCCTTCGCGAATTTGTCTGCTTTGCCTACACCCGACCATTTCGCAATCGGCTGCGGCGCGCGCCAGCGCAGTTCGCCGACGGGCGGCGCCGCGAAAGGAATGCCACGATATACCGCCAGATTCCCCTCGATCGTCCCTTCAACGAGACCGCTGTCGGTTTTCACAGGCGCGGCGATCGCAATGCTCGCTACAGCTGCCAGCCAGGCCGCTGTGAGCACGGCAGCGAATGGAATTGCTTTCACGTCGAATCCCCTCTCTGAGCCGCTCGACTGCGAATACTGCGGTCCGCGAATTTCATTGCTTCGGAATCACGGGCACCAGCAAGTATGAATCGAACTTGCCGCCGGCGTGAATCACGTGCGTGCCCTGGTTGCGCGTGTCCTCGTGACCCATGTACGGCGAGTTCGGCAGCGTCTCGTGTTCCAGGTCGCGACCTTGCACGATCAAGCGCAGTTTCTCGCCGGCTTGGAAGCTCGTCGACGACGCCCATATCTCGATGTCCGCCGCTACGCGTTCGCCCGGCTGCAGGCGCCATTCGCTCGTGTGCGGATGGAAAGGCCGCTCCGGCTTCGAGCGCACGGGATCGAGTTCGCGATGACTCACGCGCAGCCAGCCCAGTGCCACCGGACCGTTGACGAGCATGGCGTAATAAACGAACGGCACGTAGTTGCCGCCGGCGTCGAACTTCTGCAAACCGACGAACAGATCCATGTCATCGCAGCCCGCGGCTTCCACCCATAGGCGCAGGCTCATGGAGCCGGTCAGTTCGGTGTCCTGCTTGAAAGCGTAATCGAACACGGCCTGGCCAGCCCTGGCGTCGTAGCGGACTTCACTTGCCGCCGGCGCCGCATCGTCACTGAGCGCGCCCCGCGCCGCATCCACGTACAACTTGCGGAATTGCGTGCGCGCCAACGGCCACTCGTGTTCGGCGCGGAATTCACCGACGTTGGCGCGCTCGCGCACTTCGATCAACACTGGCGCTTGCTTGAATGCGTCGTCACCCGCGTCCTTCAGAAATCGATTGAAGAAGGCCAGCTGCTTGGCGACGCTCGACGGCTCGTAGTAGTAGTACCACTTCTTGCGACCGTGCACTTCCAGCCATTTCGGTTGCGACGCGATGCGGTTGTAGCCTTCGATCGTGCCGCGTGTATGCAAGCCTTGATCGGCCCAGCTCGCGACGACGTACGCCGGCGTCTGAATGGATTCGAGGTCGCTCTCCTTGCTGGCCCAGTACTCGTCGTAGAGCGGATGAGCACGCGCGTTCGCCGGCGTGTCTTCGGTGCGAGTCGTCGACCATTGCAGGTTGCCGCTGCCGCGCACCACGAAGCGAGTTTCGGGAATGCCGCCATGCGTGGCGAATTCTCGATACCAGTCGGAGAATCCCTCCCACGGATTGATCGCCGCAAGATGCGGCGGCCGCAGCGGCGCAACCTGCCACTGAATCGCGGCGAGATATGACACACCCGACATGCCGACCTTGCCATTCGTCCAAGGTTGTACGCCCAGCCATTCGATCAGGTCGTAGCAATCCTGCGCTTCGAGCACGCCGCCGTGACGCAGCTCGCCTTCGGAGTACCAGCTGCCACGAGGATCTGGATAGACGACGGCGTAACCATGCGCACACCAGAAACCCGGGTCGGGCGCTTCGAACGCGGTGTACGGTGACATCCAGCCGAGCGCCACATCCGCTGCGGGCCATGCAAGCTGCGTCGAGGTGTTGTGCTTGCCGTAGGGACTCCAGCCCAACAGGATCGGCAGATCGTGTTCGCCCGCTGCGCCGTCCGGCCGATAGATGTCGACGTAGATGCGCACGCCGTCGCGCATCCGCACCTGCACGTTGCGTTGGATGAGCAACCCGTTCTCGCGCACCTCCACGTAGTCCGGCGGCGGCGGCACCTTCCGGCCGACCACCTTGGAGGGATGCATTCCGTCGCGCATGATCAGCTCGAAGCCGAGCTTCCCGGGGTCTGTCATCCAGCGCTCTCCACTTGAATTGAAGCTTGCGTCAAAGCACTTTGTAGTACGCGATGCAGTTGCCCGCGGGAATCTTCTCGGCGACGCCGATGAACACGTAGCGCGCCAACCAATCGTGCTTGCCCTGCGCGACTTCGAACTTGGGCGCGACGCGCATGTAGTACTCGGAAGGATCGACCGGCTGCTGCAGCCGCATGCGTTCCATCACTTCGGGCGAGCCCCAGCGATAGCCGCGATTCTGCACGTAGATGAGCGTACCGTCGTCCACTTCAAGCATGTAGCGCGCGTCAAAGTCGATGACGCCGTCGGGGCGCACCAGCGGCCAGTCGCCGCCGCTGTCGGGCCGCACGATGCCGCGGATGTTCGGGCCTTCGAACGTGCCGTCCTGCAAGTAGATCGCAGCGCGTTCGCTGCCGCCCAGTGACGGGCGCAGATACACGCCGGGCGGCTTGAGCCTGATGGTGACGGTAAACGCAAATTCTAGTTTCGGTTCCATGACATCCTCGGCGGTGAGACATCGTAGCCCGCAACGATAGTGCGCCGTCAGAGCAGCACCGCGCCGACCTGCTGTTCCAGTTGCCGCAGCTTGCGGCTCAGCGTCGCCTTCGGGATCTGCAGCCGCGCCGCGGTCTGGCTGATGCTCTTGGCGTTGACGATTTCGCGGAACAGCATCAACAGGGTCAGGTCGATGGCGGGCGTCGCGTGTTCCAGCGGCAGCCATTCCGACGGTCGATCGTGGAATACTCTGGCCGACATCGTGTGTTCCCCCGCAGTCAACCCCACACTTCGCGCGAGATCTCCACCACCAGCTTCAGCTTCGCGATCTGCTGCTCGAGGCTCAACGAGTTGCCTTCCTGGGTAGAGGAGAAGCCGCATTGCGGGCTCAGGCAGATCTGGTCCAGCGGCATGAACTTGGCGGCCTGGTCGATGCGCCGCTTGATGGCGTCCTTGTCCTCCAGTTCGCCGCGCTTGGAAGTGATCAGACCCAGCACCACGAACTTGTTCTTCGGCACGAAACGCAGCGGTTCGAAGCCGCCCGAGCGCTCGTCGTCGTATTCCAGGAAGAACGCGTTGACGTTCAGTTCGCTGAACATGGCTTCGGCGACGTAGTCGTAGCCGCCCGACGCCACCCAGGACGAGCGGAAATTGCCGCGGCACAGGTGAACCCCGATGGTCATGTCGGCCGGCTTCTGCGCCACCGCGCCGTTGATGAGGCGGATGTACGTCAGGTGCTGATGCTCGGCGTCGCCGCCGTACTGCGCGATGTACTCGCGCTGCTTGGGATCGTTGAGGTAGGCGAGGCTGGTGTCGTCGAGCTGCAGGTAGCGGCAGCCGAGCTTGCCGAGCTCAACGACTTCCTGCGCATACACGTTGATCAAATCGTCCCAGAAATCCTTGATGTTCGGATACACGCTCTGGTCGATGATCGACTGGCCACCGCGATAGTGCATCATGCTGGGCGAGGGAATCGTGAGCTTCGGCGTACCTTTCGTCACCGACTTCAGGTACTCGAAGTCGGGCCCGAAGATGCACTTCTCCAGGCGCAGCCTGTCGACGACGCGCAGCGCGGAGGGGGTGAATTCGATGCCGCCCTGCGCATTGTTGAACTTGATCTTCAGGTCTTCCTGGACACGCTTCACGCCACCGACCTGGTACAGGAAATCCATGTGCCAGGAGCCGCGGCGGAATTCGCCGTCGGTGATGCTCTTCAGACCGATGTCTTCCTGCATTTTCACCGCGGCGGCGATGCACTTGTCTTCGACCTTGCGCAGCTCGCCGGCGGACAGGCGCCCGGCCTTGTGCGATTCGCGTGCGTCGAGCAGCTCCTTCGGACGCAGCAGACTGCCGACATGATCCGCACGGAACGGTGGGGTAGTACGCTGCATATTCTCTCCGGACAGTTAGGGTGTCGAATCGGTGCGCCGCGACACGGTTGACTAATAGGGTTGATTGATACGATTGATCGCTGGGGAGCGTCACTTGCCAGGTGCGCCGAGGCGCGTGATGGCGTGATCGCCCTGTGCCAGCGCTATGTTCTTCGTTTCCATGTAGAACTCGAACGAATAGTCGCCGCCATCGCGGCCGATGCCGCTGGCCTTCATGCCGCCGAACGGCGTGGGCAAGTGGCGCACGTTTTCCGAATTCACCCAGATCATGCCGGCGTCGAGCTGCTCGACGACGCGCAGCGCACGCGTGAGGTCGCGGGTCCACACGTAACCGGCGAGGCCATACTGCACGTCATTGGCGATCTCGATGGCCTGCTTCTCGTCGTCGAACGCGATGGCAGTGAGCACCGGCCCGAAAATCTCCTCCTGGGCGATGCGCATCGACCGGTCAGCACCCGTGAACAGCGTCGGCATGACATAGTGCCCACCGCCGGGGCCGTCGAACGCGGCGCCGCCGACAGGAATGCTCGCGCCTTCCCGGCGGGCCACGTCGAAGTACGACAGTACTTTCGCTTTGTGCCGCGCATGGATCAGCGGACCGACTTCGGTCGACGGATCGAGCGGATGGCCGACGCGCAACTGCTTCACGCGCTCGGCGACGCGCGCGAGGAATGCATCGGCAATGGATCTTTCTATCAACAGGCGGCTGGACGAAGTGCAGCGCTCGCCATTCAGGCTGTAGATCATGAACACGACCGCGTCGAGTGCGCGGTCCAGGTCCGCATCCTTGAACACGATGACGGGATTCTTGCCGCCGAGTTCGAAGTGCACGCGCTTCAGCGTCGCGGCGCCCTGCCCCATGATCGCCGCGCCGGTCGAGGATTCGCCGACGAAGGCGATGGCCTTGATGTCGCGATGCATCGTGAGCGCCTTGCCCGCCTCCTCGCCCATGCCCTGCACCGTGTTCAGAACGCCGGGCGGCAGTCCCGCATCTAGGCAGATCTCGGCCAGCAGTTGCGCCGTCACCGGACTCCACTCGGCTGGCTTGTGCACGACGGTGCATCCAGCAGCGAGCGCCGGCGCGATCTTCCACGTCGAGAGCATGAAAGGCGTGTTCCAGGGAGTGATCACGCCGACCGGACCGAGCGGCGTACGCACTGAATAGTTCAGGTGGTGCTCCGCGGGCATGGCGCGGCCGTCGCGCGCCGCTTCGGCTTTGTCCGCATAAAAGCGGAAGTTTTCAGCGCCGCGCAGCGCGGCCTTGCTCATGAACTTCAACGCTTGTCCCGTATCCCAGGATTCGAGCAGCGCGATTTCCTCGGCGCGCCTCTCGATACCGTCGGCCACCGCATGCAGGATGTCGCGGCGTTTCGAACCGCTCAGTGCGCGCCAGGCCGGAAACGCCTGCTTCGCCGCCGCCGCCGCGAGGTCGATGTCGCCCGCCGAACCGCGCGCGACGTCCGCGATATGCGAATTGTCGATGGGCGACTCGACGCTGAAGGTGGCGCCGCTGTCCGACGGCACATGCTTGCCGTCAATGATGTGCTGCAGCCCGGCGGACTTGATCCGACCGAGGAAGCCGTTCAGCTTGTCGAGATTCGCCGTGAGACCGTTTTTGCCTGACACGCTTTGCTTCCTTCGCAAAAAATTTCCGGGCGGCCGGCCCGCGCTGACTATCGTACGACCACTGGACGGCTACATGGGCGTCTACAAAGACGCCTCTCGACCGATGCCGAATGCCGCATCCGCGACGATGAAATTGGTGAGCTTGCCCACGCCCTCGACTTCAGTGACCACTGCGTCGCCTACATTGACATTGATCACGCCCTCGGGCGTGCCGGTCAGGATCACATCGCCCGGCGACAGCGTCATGAAGGCGCTCAGGTACTCGATCAGGAACGGCACGTCGAAGATCATGTTCTTCGTCGTGCCTTCCTGCGTGAGCTTGCCGTTGACGCGCGTGCTGAGCGACAGGTTCATCGGATCGGCGATGTCGGCCGCATCCACCAGCCAGGGCCCCAGCAGCGTCAGCGCATCACGATTCTTGGCGCGCAGATTGGGGCGGTAGTAGTTCTCGAGATAATCGCGGACCGCGTAATCGTTCGCAACCGTATAACCGGCAACGTGTTCGTAAGCGTGCGTGCGCGCGACGTCGCGCGCAGTCTTGCCGATGACGACCGCCAGCTCGCACTCGTAGTGCATGAACGTCGCCTCTGCGGGACGGCGGCTCTGCGCGCGGTGGCCGGCAATGGCGTTCGGTCCCTTGAGAAAGATCAGCGGCTCTTCCTGTTTGGAGAACGCCAGTTCCTTGACGTGGTCGGCGTAGTTCAGGCCCACCGCAAAAATCGTGCGCGGCACGAACGGCGGCAGCCACACGACTTCATGTTCGGCGGGCGTGCGGCCGTCGGTCAATTGCAGGCGGCCGGCGACTTCGACCGCGTTGTGCACGGCACCTGCATAGGCGACGCGGGCGTGTTTCATGACGCCCGCCTGTTTCCCGCCGCGCCGTCCGCCGCGACCACGGGATTTTCGATGGCGCCGATGCCCGGCACCTCGATGCGAATACGATCGCCGGCGCGCGCTGCTGGCCGGCCCGCGGCAACGCCGAGCATCAGGATGTCGCCGGGCGACAGCGTCATGAATTCGGTGATGTCGGCGATCAGGCGCGGCACCGAGCGAACCAGCCCGGCGGTGTTCGACTCGTGCTGCAAGGCACCGTTGATATAAGTACGCAACGTGAGCGCGGCCACATCGCCGGCCTGGTCGTGGGCGACGACGCGTGCGCCGATGGCGCAAAAGCCGTCGCGGCACAACTGCCTGAGCGCGGGTCGGTAGAAGCTTGTGTGCGGCAGGCGCACGTCGTTGATGACGCAGTAGCCGGCGACATACTCGGTAGCTTCGCGTTCACTCACGCGGGTGGCGGTACGGCCGAAGACGATGCCGAGGGTCGCGCCCGGCTCTACCACGCTTTCCCCGGCGGGCAGCGGAATGCGCCCGGCGTCGCCGATCCAGGTATTCGCAGGTTTGACGTAAAGCACCGGGCCGCGCGGCGGCTGGTTGTAGGGCTTTTGGTCCACGGCGTTGCCGAGGGCGGCAAGCTCGTCGCGGAAGTTGAGGAGCACGCCATAAACCGCGCGCGGCGCAACCGAATCGCAAGACTCTGCCAATATCCCCCTCATGTCACACTATCGCTTCTAGTAGTCCGGCCCGGACGGTACTTTAGGGGTTGGGGCACGTCTGTCCTCTGTATGAATGACAACAATAGGTCTGCCAGTAACAGGCTCCGCAGAACTTAAGTTTACGAGCAAGTCCATCTTGAGAAAGCCAACTTTACCATCCTCGACCGAATTGCCGGCGTCGCTGCCCGTGTCGCTGCCCGCAACGGCGTTGCGCACGCTGATCCAGTCGCTCGGCACTCCGGACTTTCCGCAATACCTGCTGCACTCGATGGAAGCGCTCGTCGGCGTGCGGCACCTGGCCATCGTCGCGTTCGACGACAAGTTGATGGCGCACATCGCGGCGGCGGAAAGCATCGGCCGCTCGGCGGTTGCCAAGACGGCCGGCAAGATCTACCAGCGCTCGCTGTTCAATCGATACGATCCAAATGTCAGCGCCATGCAGGACGACGCTGCCAGCCATGCTGCCGAAGAACCCGGTGGCGACGAACCGCTGCTGCTGCGGCTGCGGGCCCGCGAGATTCGCGATCTGGAATATCGCGAGAAGATCTTCGACCAGTTCAAGCTGGTCGACCGGCTGTCCATTCTCGAACACAGCAGCGGCCATTGGCACGCCATCAACTTCTATCGTGAAAGCGGCGCCGGCGAATTTGCGGCCGCGGACATCACCGCATTCCGGAACTCCGCAGGGGTCATCGCCGCACTGGTGGCCCGGCATTTCGCCATCCTGCCGCCAGCCACCGGGCAGTCCGGGCGCCGGCCGACAGTGGAGATGTTCGAGGCGCTGGTCGGCGGATTGGATCCAAAGCTCACGACCCGGCAGGTCCAGGTGTGTGCCCGCGCGCTGATGGGAATGACTAACGTGGCGGTGGGCCTCAGCCTGGGAATTCAGGTTCCCACCGTGGCGACGCTGCGCAAGCGCGCCTACGCCACGTTGAGAATTTCCAGCTTGAACGAGCTGTTCGCGATGTGCCTCACGCAGTCGTCCGCCAATCCATCGCCGGGTGTGTAGCCAGCCTGCGGCGCCGGATCGCGGCGGCATCCTTGCCGCCGCATCGTCAGCGCAACCTTAGAACGAACGCTTCAGCGAGACTGCCCATTCGCGCGGACGGCCGGGCTGACCGAACACGTTCTGGGTTGAAGTGCGGTTGTCGAAGAACGTCAGGTAGTAGATCTCGTCGGTGAGATTGGTGCCTTCCAGCGCCACCTGCCAGTTCTCGTCAGCCGACTGCCAGGCCAGGCGGCCATTCACCGTGTAGTAAGCCGGCACACGGTTCATGGGTGAAGTGCCGGCTTGCGAGTTGAAGGCAGCCTGATAGCTCCAATCGAGACGCGGCGTGAGACGGCCGGCATCGCCCAGTTCCATCGCATACTGCGCACCCGCGCTGTACTTTTCCTTCGGCGCGAACGGCGTATTGAACGTTTCGCGCAAGCCGGAATTGAACGCCAGCTGCGAGAGGGTGGTGTACTCGAAGTCCAGGTAGCTGGCCGATGCGTCCACCGAGAAGCCGTCGAACGGCTGCGCCTCGATTTCGATTTCGCCGCCCTTCACGTCGGCGGTGCCGGCGTTGATCGGCGCCGCGCAAGGCGTGGCGCCGTTGTTCGGCGGCAGTCCTGGCGTCTGGTGCGACGGCGGGCACGAATTCACCGTCAGGATGATGTCTTCGTACTTGTTCAGGAATACCGCGCCGTTGACGCGCAGCGTATTGCCGAACAGGTCGCTCTTGAAGCCCACCTCATACGCCGTGAGCGTTTCGGCTTTGAACGGCTGCGCCTGGTTCGCGAAGAACGGGCGCGGATTCACGCCACCACCCTTGAAGCCCGTCGACACTTGCGCGTATGTCATGAAATCCGTCGTCCACTTGAACTGAACGGCGCCGCGGTAATCCAGGTTGTTGCCTTCGTACTTCTTTGACAGGCCGTTCAACCCGGCGACCGCCGTGGAGCCGGAAATGCCGCCGGCCACAGGCACGCCGCCCGGAATCGGCAGACGACCGAAGATGAAAGTCTTTTCCTGCTCGGTGTAACGCACGCCTGCAATCAGGCTCAGCTGATCCGTCGCCGCCCAGTCGAAGTTCGCGAACACGGCCTTGGTCTTGCCCGGAATGTAGTCGTTCTCGAGGAAGTCCAGACGCGACGGTTCCAGGTTCACACGACCGCCGTAGTGACTCTTCTGATCGAAGTACAAGCCGCCGAACGTCACGTCGAGCGCGTCGAACAGGTTGGCGTTCAAGCGTAGTTCCTGGCTGAACTGGCGATGCCACACGACGTTGTACAGCGTCGCAGTGGCGATCGGCGTCGCATCCTCGTCCACGCCCCACTGGCCGGAGTAGTAGCGATACGCGGTGATCGATTTCAGGCTCAGGTTGTCGTTGAACACGTAATCGAGCGTGGCCGAGTAGCCGTAGCTGTCAACGGAGTTGGTCTGCGGCGCATAGAAGCCGTTGACCGACTGTCCCGCATCCGTGGTGCGGCCGGAGATCGGCGACGTGTTCTGATAGTTCGAGTAGTTGATGTACGGGCTGCGGCTGAAGGTGTCCTGCGCCTGGTAGAAGCTGAACGGCGTATAACCGATGAACGCCGAACCGGTCGCGGTGCCCATCGGCACGCCGGTGACCAGGTTATTCGTCGTCAAGCCGTTGTAGCTGCCGGCGCGCGGCTGGATGCCGGGAGCCGTGAGGCTGCCGACGTAGATCAACGTCAGCGGCGACGCTTCCGAGTTGTCGTTCGTGTAATCGGCCGCGAGGTTGACTGTCAACGCTTCGGTGGGCAGCCAGCGCAACGCGACGCGAGCTGCGTCATACGCCTTGCCGCCTTCGGTGCCGAGCTTGCAGCTCTCGCTGTTGACGGTGGACGCCACGCCCGAACCGGGATGCGTGCAGCCGTAGTCGTAACGATCGACATAGCCATCAACGTGGCGGGAGACACCCGCGATACGCGCGAAGAGCTTGTCCTCGATGAGCGTCATGTCGGCGCTGCCGCGTACGTCGGTGCGGTGAAAGCTGCCGTACGTCACCGCCACCGAGCCACCGTCTTCGCCGTCGGGCTGCTTGGAGTAGAGCTTGACCGCGCCACCGATGGAGTTCTGGCCGGCCAGCGTGCCCTGCGGGCCGCGCAGTACTTCGACGTGATCGAGATCGAGCAGGTCGAAGTTGGAACCGGTGATGGTGGAGAAGTACACGTCGTCGATGTACATGCCGACGCCGGGTTCGAGCGCATAGTTGAAGTCGTACTGACCCACGCCGCGGATGAAGGCCTGCAAGGTCGGACCGAACGGACCAGCGGCGGGCTTGAGTGTCACGTTCGGTGCTTGCGCTGCGACGTCGGCAACGCTGACCTGGTTACGCGATTCGAGCATGTCGGCGCTGATGGCCGTCAGTGAGAGCGGTGTATCTTGCGCGCTCTGTTGGCGAAACTGTGCGGTAACGATGACTTCTTCGAGGCCGACTCGTTCTTCCTCCGATGCACCCGCTTCGGCAGCCGAGGCCGCAAAAGGAATCATGAAACCTGCCGCGGCCACTACCACGCCGTTGACTAGTTCTCGCGCCGATATCGATCGGCGCAATTTCGTTTCTCGCTGCATCTGCAACCCCTCTAAGTGACACACAAGCCCTTGTCCTGACCTCACAACACTCTGGTGGATCTCATTAGGCGGGCGCACGTTAAGCTATAACTTTCGTTCGGGCAATATATTCACGGTACTTTTCAGAACTTGTACCGCCTTTGTATTGCTATGTTGTGAGGGAGTTGGTGGCTCGTTGTTGTAGCAACGCCACGGCCATGGGGCGGCCACGGAAATATCGCATATGCCACGCACCATCCCGATGCGTCCGTTGCCAGTGCAACGGCTAGTTACATATGCAGAGTCTTCGCTACTCGGAAGCCAAGATAGTTGCGGCCGCGCAGGTTGGGCGGGTACTGACCAGCGCGATTCGCCGATCGCAGCGTGTGCGGGTTGCTGGTGAACGAGGTCGAGCGCATCACGCGCACACTGCAATTGCCGCTCTTCATCGCCGAGCCGTCCGTCGGCAACAGTTCGGCCTTGCCTTCGTAGCAATCTTCCACCCATTGGTAGACATCGCCCAGCATGTCGTACAGGCCGAACGCGTTCGGCGGAAATGATCCCACGGGCGAGGTGACGTTCAACCACACGTCGCGTCCGCCGGTCTCTCCACCAAGTCCTTGGGCCTTGCCGAAGTTGGCGTAGTCATGGTTGGGCTCGTCACCCCAGGTGTAGGCCGACTTCGTGCCGGCGCGCGCCGCGTATTCGAATTCGGCTTCGGTCACCATGCGATACGCGTCCCTACCTGATTTCTTGTTGAGCCAGCCGGCGAACACTTGGGCGTCGTACCAACTCACGCCGACGACCGGCCGTGAGCCGCGGCCGTGATCGACGTAGTCCTTCATCCATTTTCCTTCCAGATCGGAGTGCAGTGCGATCTCGACGTCGCGCCCGGCGCAGACGTTGTCGCGCACGCATGCTTCCCACTGGTCCCAGGTAATTGGATACCTGCTGATCGCGAACGGCTTGGCGAATGTCACTTTGTGCTGGCCTTCGTCGGCGTCGCGCATGGACTCGGATTCCGGCGAGCCCATCGTGAACGAACCCGCGGGCACCACGACCATCTCGGGACAGTCGGGGCAATCCTGCAGCGATTTCGCGGTGCTCACCGTCGCGGCAGCTGTCGTGCTCGAACCTCCTGCCGTCGTTGCGCACGCTGCAATGAATGTCATCGCCGCCGCAGCCGCGACGGTGGCCGTCGCACCGATGATTGTGTTCATCGCGTCTTCCCTGACGTTGTCAGAGCGCCCCATAAAGCCTCCATCGATTGTTCTGGTTGATACTGCAACGAACGATCGTAGCGCCCGGCTGCGACGCGGAATGTCATGAAAGGCAAAGTCACGTTACAGGTGCGCCTCGCGCAGTGAGTTGTACCCGCTCGCTGGTGTACATTGCCGACCGCGACTTCGTCACGAATGTTACAGCAGCGATTGTCTTGCAAGCTTACGATCAGGGGTACACACGATGTCCAGCCAGCGATTTCTCCGCCGCCGTGCCCATAGCAGCGACCGGCGCAAATTTCTCGCTGGTGGTGTGCGGCTCGCCGGTCTCGCTACAGCCACCTCGTTACTGCCGGGTGCATGGCAGCTCGGCGCTGCCGCCGAAGCGAATGCGACTGTCACATCAAGCGTCACGACGCGTGACGGGAAACTGCGTGGCAAGACGATCGACGGCGTGCACACCTTCAAAGGCGTTCCCTACGGTGCGCCGACCGGCGGCGAGCGGCGCTTTCTCGCTCCGGTCGTAGTGCAACCATGGGCAGGCGTTCGCGATGCGTTCGATTGGGGCCATTACTCGCCGCAATCGCTGCGGCCGCGGGGTGCGAAGCAGCGGCAGTTCTTCAGCGTGCTCGGCGCCACCAAACAGGATGCGAGCGAGGACTGCTTGTATCTGAATGTCTGGACCAAAGGCCTGGGCGACGGCGGCAAGCGCCCGGTGATGGTGTGGCTGCACGGCGGCGGCTTTGATCAGGGCATGGGCGGCGCGGTCGGTTATGACGGCCTCGCGCTCGCGAAGAATCAAGACGTCGTCAGCGTCAGCCTCAACCATCGCCTCAACGTGTTCGGCTACCTGTACCTCGGCGAAATTCTCGGCGGCGAATTCGCCGACGGCGCCAACGCGGGCCAGCAGGACATCGTGCTCGCGCTCAACTGGGTGCGCGACAACATCGCCACATTCGGCGGCGATCCGAATCGGGTAATGATCTTCGGGCAGTCTGGCGGCGGCGGGAAAGTTTCGCTGCTGCTTGGCACGCCTGCGGCAAAAGGCCTGTTTCACACTGCCGCGATGCAAAGCGGCGGCGGCAGCGGCACGAGCAAAGAGAAGGCGACGGCAGCCGCGGAGAAATTGCTCGGCACGCTCGGTATCGCGCGCGCCGACGCACGCCAACTGCAGAAAGTGCCGATGGAAAAACTCATCGCGGCGAACGCCTCGGTCGGCCCGGTCATCGACGGCAAGATCCTGCCGGCGGATCCGCTCGGCAGCCCGCTGTCGCAGGACGTGCCGGTCATCGTCGGCGCGACGCGCACCGAGATGACGGTCTATCAGATAGATGACGCCAATTATGGCCAGATGTCGGAGTCGGATCTGCTCGGCAACGCCGAACGACTGGTCGGCGCAACGAAGGCGAATGACCTGATCGCTGTCTATCGCAAGCGCTATCCGCAGGCGACGCCATACGCGCTGAGCATGTACATGATGGACGACGCGCAGCCGGGCCGCGGCACCGCGGTTGCGCTTGCTCGCAACAAGCTCGGCCAGGCAGGCACGTTTGTGTATCGCTGGGACTGGGAAACGCCGGTGATGGATCTGCTCGCGCCGCACACCAACGAGATTCCGTTCGTGTTCGATCACATCGAGGATTGCCAGAGCATGACCGGCCCGATCACGCCGAAGATGCGCGAGCTCGAAGCGCAGGCTGCCGGTGCGTGGGCCGCCTTCGCGCGCAGCGGCAATCCGAATCACAAGGGCTTGCCGAACTGGCCCGCGTACTCCACCGAGAATAAGTCCGTGATGATCTTCGACACGCCCAGTCACGTGGACAAGGATCCCGGCGCCGAACTGCGCGCACAGCTGGTCGAAGACGCGCTCAAACGTCCGCGGCTGGGGCCCGGCTGATAAACACGGTTTCAACTCACTCCACCTCCCCCGTCTTGGCGGGGGAAGGCAGGGGATGGGGGCGCTCAGGCTTCAGCCGACTCCCCGTCCTGACGCGAGGTAAGGGATGGCGCTTCTTATGCGGCGCTCGGGATGGGAACTGCAACAAACGTTCGAGGATATGGAATGAAACCGTTACGCAATTCGATCAAGCTGCTGGCGCTTGCCAGCGTCGCGATGGCCTTCGCCGGCTACGCCGTCGCACAGGAGAAGGTGCAGATCGCCGGCGCCGCGTGCGAAACACCGCCGCCACAACATTGCCCCGACAAGGATTGCACTGGCGATCGCATGGTCGCGCAAGGCGGCGTGGTGGAAATGAAGACCCGCCGCACCTACTACCTCGACTATCCCTGCGACCTGAAGGCCGGCGAAAAAGTCACCTTCGTGCTGAGTCTGCACGGCGGCGGCTCGTACGGAAACTGGCAGCGCAATTATTTCCCCATCATGGACTACAAGGACCAATACCGGCTCGTGATCGCCACGCCGAATTCCCCCACGCATGTGTGGAGCGAAGCCGACGATGAGTACCTGCACAACATCGTCAACTTCGTCAGCGAACAGCTGGCGAAGAACAAGGTGGCAACGAAAGCGTTCTGGCTGGTCGGCCATTCGCAGGGCGGCATGACATCCAACCGCATCGTGCGCAGCGACTTCTTCAAGGACAAGGTCACCGGCTTCCTGAGCCTGTCCGGCGGCCGCATCGGCGGCAGCCCGACAATCGCCCCCGACTTCGGTCCGGCGCGCGCTCGCCCTGCAGCGCCACAACCGGCCGCTGCTGCCGCCGGCACACCTCCGACAGCCGCAGGCCCCGGCGGCCCGAGCGCGAGCGTGTTCGCTGCCTTGGCAGTGCCACCCGCGAACGAGTTTTCTTTCATCTATGCCACAGGCCAGCATGAAATGGATGCAAAAGGATTGCCGGCCACTTCGACGCTCGCCGACAAGCTCGGCTGCGGCAAGCGAGTGAGCCGCGCGGATGTCGTCGATACGAAGGCCGGTTACGTCTACGACGGCACGAGTCAGAATCCTTCCAGAGCGTCGTGGGGCGGATTGCCGCTGCCCGGCAAGGCGCAGGTGTTCGAGTATCCCGGTTGCAAGGGCGGCCGCATCGTCGCCGACGTCGTGCGCCTGGACAAGGGGCACACCGAAGGCCTGGAGCCGAAGGTCACGGAGGAAATGGTGAAGCTGATGATGTCAGCGAAGAACTAAGGTTCGACTTCGCTGCTCGCGCAGCGGCCGGCAATGCCGGCCGCTGCCACTCACTTCATGTGGCCTTTCTCGCGACAGGGGCTTCTTCGCACCAGGATGCAGCACACGTCGAAGTTCTTTCGCACCACCGCAGGATCGTAAGTGAACTGGCACCGCCATCGGCACGCAAAAGCGAAGTTATCGCTAAAGAAAGCTGGATAAGATACTGATATGCATAAATATAGCCGCTAAAAAAGCCGCACGCGGCCGCATTCTGGCGCGCTCAGGAGCCGGAATAGCGGCGCTGCCGGGGCTCGGCAATATTTCTGAACAGTAGCTGCGAAATTCCGGGTTCGAACGGGTTGCCTTTCGAAGTCGCGGGTGTATATTCCAACGCTAGTCGCTTGAGTGACCGACAGAAAGTCGCGGAGCGAACTTAAAGTAGATTCTCAAGACTCGCGCGTCGCTTCCCGCCCTCCAGCGCTGTTCGCAGCCCTGCCCGGCCCGTCCCGGCCCGCGATCACTGACCCACTCATCGGCGGAGTAATTGCAATGAGCAGTGCCTGGGAGAACTTTTTTGCGGCGACCGCCATCCTGGCGTCGGCGGGTCCGATCAAGCACCGGCTGATCGAGGCCTACCGCACGCATCTGGCGGGGCTCGAACAGGACGAGCTGCCGAAAGAAATTCGTGATGAATTCTGCTCGGTATCCAATTGCATGTCCTGCGTGCGGCCGCTACGCGGCGAGACCGCCGAACAGGCGACTGTGCGCAAGATGTCGGACCTGGAAGCGGGCCGTGTCGCCATGCGCATCGTCAACATGCTCGGCGTGATTGCGCGGGCGCAATCACTGCAGCGCCCGCCCAAGCTGCGCGCCGTCAATTCGAACGACGACTAGTTCTCTGGTCGAAAGCGGCCGAGGCCCATTCGACGACGGCCGGCAATAGGCGTGACTTTTGCCGAGCTAGTCGTCCATCTTGAAATCGATCACGTCCCAGCGCGCCGTATCTTCATGGCGCGCCTGACGGCGGATCGCATCGGCGATATCACGTTCGTTCCACTCGACCTTCTCGTCGCCAAGCGCTTCGAGTTGCACCGGCAATTTCTGTTTAACGCCGAATGACTCGAGCACCACGACGGGCTTGTCCGTGCCCTTCGCACAGTTGAGCTGGAAGTCGACCAGCTCCTGATGCCGACGATATAAACCCGAGGGGATGATGACCACTTCGGCGAGCGCGATCTGCTTACGCAGCTCTTCCTTCATCGCCTCGCGATCACCGTGCGGCGCCCGGCTCGGATCGCTGCAGTTGCGATAGTAGAAATTGTGCGAGCTTTCCAGATACTCGAACACGCGATCGTAGTCGTCCGAAGGTTCGAACGCATGGCTGACGAACAGTCGCACCGGATCATGCTGTGAAATGCTGCCCACGCTGTTGCTCCTGCCGGCGGGCTGCGGCATGCAGCGCCGGTCTGTATAAGACAGAGTGAATCTTAGCGGCGTTCAGGGTGTTACGGACAGCTAATTGGGCAGACCGTGCTATAGAATGCCCAGCTCACTCCCCGCGCCATTGAGCCTGCCGGCCGCCAACGACATGCGCTTCGTCCTGTACAATATCCGGTACGCAACGGGCACCGGTCCGGCCTTTCACCTTCCGGTCCCGGGCGCTGGTTACCTGCGCAGCAACTCGCGTGTGCTGGCACAGCTCACCGCCTACCTCAAGTCGCTGAATCCCGACCTCGTCGGGCTGATCGAAGTGGACACCGGCTCCTTTCGGTCGGGGCTCGTCAACCAGGCAACACAGATTGCCGAAGCGCTGGGTCATTACTCGATGTACCAGTGCAAGTACGGCGCAGCGTCGTTCAACCATCTGCTGCCGATAGTGCGCAAGCAGGGCAATGCGTTCCTGGCTTCGCCGCGCGTCGAAGGCGAGCGCTTTCACTATTTCGAAACCGGCATCAAGCGGCTCATCATCGAGCTGGAGCTGGAGGATGTCGCGATTTTCCTGGTGCACCTGTCGCTCAAGTTCCGGCATCGCGCCGACCAGCTGCGCAATCTGCACGACCTGGTGAAGCGCTCTACCAAGCCGGTGATCGTGGCCGGCGACTTCAATACGTTCTGGGGCGACAACGAGATCTACTTGTTCATGGCAGCCTCCGGGCTGAAGAGCGCCAACCGGCTGGGCCTGCCCTCCTACCCCAGCCGTAATGCGCGCAAGGAGCTGGATTTCGTGCTCTATTCGGAAGGCATCGAGATCACCCATTTCGACGTGCCGGACGTGCGCTTCTCCGACCACCGGCCCTTAATCTGCGACTTCGAGGTACGGCGGCACGCAACCTGACGAGGGCGTCGGACGTTGTGGCCGTGCTTGAACCAAACGCGAGGATTTCATGCCAGCCACCGCTCCGAACGCCGCCGCTCCCATTGACGCACCGAACTGGAGCCTGACCACCGACGACGCCGGTATCGCGTGGCTGACGCTAGACAAGGCGGAAGCTTCGGCAAACAGTCTGTCGCGCGCCGTGATGGTCGAATTCGAGTCGCATCTCGCAGTGCTTGAGCGCCAACTGCCGCGCGCGCTAATCATCGCGTCCGCCAAGAAAGGCGGCTTCATTGCCGGCGCCGACATCAAGGAATTCGTCGGCATCCAGACACCCGTGCAGGCCTTCGCAATGATCCGCGAAGGTCAGCAGGTGCTGGACCGGCTGGCCGCACTGGGATGCGTCACCGTCGCGGCCATCAACGGCTTCGCGCTCGGCGGCGGACTCGAAGTCGCCCTCGCCTGTCGTTATCGCGTCATCGCCGACGACACCAGCATCACGCTGGGATTTCCCGAGGTGCAGCTTGGTGTGCATCCCGGCCTCGGCGGCACGGTGCGCGCCGTCCAGGTTGCAGGACCGCTCGCCGCGATGGACCTGATGCTCACCGGCCGCTCGATTCGTCCCCAGAAGGCGCTCGAACTGGGACTCGTCGATCGACTCGCACCAGCTGCCTCGCTGCAGCAAGTGGCCCGGGAAGTCGCACTGAATCCTCCTGCGCAACGCCGCATGCCGTTGCGCGACCGCCTGCTGAATCTCGCACCGCTGCGCCCGCTCATCGCCGGCAAGATGCGCGCACAGATCGCGCGGCGCGCACGCAAGGAACACTACCCTGCGCCATATGCGCTGGTGGACTTGTGGCAGCGTCACGGCGGCAAGGGACCGCACGCGTACGAAGCGGAAGCGCATTCGATGGCGAACCTGTTGTGCACGCCTGCATCTCGCAACCTGGTGCGCGTGTTCTTCTTGCAAGAACGATTGAAGGCCGCGGCGAAAGCGAGCGGCGAACCCGCGCGGCACGTGCACGTCGTCGGCGCCGGTGTGATGGGCGGGGATATTGCGACATGGTGCGCGGCGCGCGGCTTGACGGTAACGCTGCAGGATCGCGAAATGAAATTCGTGCAGCCGGCGCTGGATCGCGCGCGCGTATTTTTCGAGAAGCGTTATCCCGACACAGCGCGACGCGAACAAGCCCTTGGACGGTTGAGCGCAGATGTCGCCGGCACCGGCGTGCCGCGCGCCGACGTCGTGATCGAGGCCATCTACGAGAACCTCGACGCCAAACGCGAGTTGTATGCTCGGCTGGAGCCGCAGATGCAGCCGAACGCGGTGCTTGCAACCAACACATCAAGCATTGTGCTCGAGCAGCTCGCGGCGCAGCTGCGGTCGCCGAGCCGCCTCGTCGGCCTGCACTTCTTCAATCCGGTAGCGCAGATGCCGCTGGTCGAAGTGATCCGTTCGGAAGCCACCGAACCCGGCATCGTGCAGCGCGCGCTCGGCTTCACCCGCCAGATCGACAAGCTCGCGGTCGTATGCAGGAGCTCGCCGGGCTTTCTCGTCAATCGAGTACTGATGCCTTATCTCAGTGAAGCAGTGCGCGCGGCCGAGGAAGGTATACCGCTGGCCAGCATCGATCGCGCCGCCGAGGATTTCGGTATGCCGATGGGCCCCATCGAATTGGCCGACGTGGTCGGTCTCGATGTCGTGATGAGCGTCGGCAAGGTGTTCTTTCAATCCGCCGACGAGCAGGCGCCCGCGGTGTTGCAGCAGCTTTACGATCAGAAGAAGTTCGGCAAGAAAACCGGCGCAGGTTTCTACACCTGGCGCGACGGAAAGCCGCAAAAACACCCTGCGGCGCAGACGGTGCCCGCGGATTTGCAGGACCGGCTGCTGCTGCCGCTGATCAACGAGGCCATCGCGGTGCTGCGCGAACAGATCGTCGCTGACGCCGATCTCGTCGATGCCGGCGTGATCTTCGGCGCCGGCTTTGCTCCATTTCGTGGCGGACCGATCCAGTATGCACGCAGTCGGGGCGTGGATACCGTCATCGCGCGGCTCGAAGAATTGCAGCGTGCACACGGCGAGCGCTTCGCCCCCGATGCAGGTTGGCAACTGCTGCAGTAGCCGCGCGAACGAGATGCAGTGCGGCGTGCACAAAAAAACCGTGTGTTAATATTCACGCGGTAAATTCGTGTTCATGCCGGTTCCCCGTAACGATTTAGGGGAAACCCGCAATCAAAGTCACCCACCTGGAGCCTCATGGAGAACAAGCCGCTCGAACCCGGCCTGCTGCGGTCGTTCTCGCCGCTCGACGGACTCAAACCCGAAAACCTGCACTCGCTCGCGCGCAAGACTGTATTGCGCGAGTTGTCGTCGGGCCGCGTGCTGTTCAAGGAAGGTGAAGCGGACAAGCGCACGTACTACCTCATCAGCGGCGTGGTCGAGTTGACGCACGACAGCCGCACGGTGCTGACGATTCGCGGCGGCTCGCCCGAGGCGCGCAACCCCATCGCGCCTTCGATGCCGCGCCGCTGCGGCGCGCGCGTCGCCTCCGAACGCATCGAGTACCTGTCCATCGACAGCGACATGCTCGACGTGATGCTCACCTGGGATCAGACCGGTTCCTACGAAGTCGGCGAATTGAATTCAGCTAACGTCGATCTGCCCGCGTCCGACGACTGGATGACGACGTTGCTGCAGACCAAAGCGCTGCATCGCATTCCGCCCGCGAACATCCAGGCCATCTTCATGCGCATGCAGCGCGTCGACTATAAAGCCGGCGACACGGTCATCAAGCAGGGCGACGAAGGAGATTATTTTTACGTCATCGTCAAAGGCAGGTGCGTGGTCACGCGCGAAACGCCGTTGAACAAGGACGGCATTCGCTTGGCCGAACTCGGCATGGCCGACACCTTCGGCGAGGAGGCGCTGATCTCGGACGCAAAGCGCAACGCCAGCGTCTCCATGCTCACCGACGGCACGCTGATGCGGCTGGGCAAGGAGGACTTCCGTACTCTGCTGAACGAACCGATGCTGCAATGGGTGGACATGGACCAGGCCAAGGCCATGGTTGCAAAAGGCGCGCGCTGGCTCGACGTGCGCCTGCCGAGCGAGTTCGAGAACTTTCACATGGAAGGTGCGATCAACCTGCCGCTGTATTTCATGCGGCTGAAATTGAAATCGCTGGAGAAGAACGCGCACTACATCGTGTGCTGCGACACCGGCAGGCGCAGCTCAGCGGGCGCTTACCTACTGTCGGAGCGCGGCTTTCAAGCAGCCGTATTGAAGGGCGGGGTGAGCCTGGCCGATACGGTCAAGGCCGTCATCGCATAGCTTACGGCTGGCTCGCGGCTGCGAGCCGCTACATGGTGTGCGTTGGTTTATCGCCGCCCAATGCGCCGGCGAGATAGCTCTCGATCTTGCGCTGGGTGTTGCCGCGATCCTGTTCGCTGAACTGCACGCCGATTCCGGCGGTGCGTTTACCCTGCGCGCCCTTAGGCGTCATCCAGATCACGCGGCCCGCGACGGGCAGCTTCTCATCCTCGCCCATCAGGTTCAGCAGCATGAACACTTCATCGCCCAGGCGATAGTTGCTGTTGGTGGGAATGAACAGACCGCCGTTCTTAACGAACGGCATGTAAGCGAGATACAAGGCGCTCTTGTCCTTGATCGTTAGGGTCAGCAACCCGGGCTTGCTGCTTGGCTGACGCATCACCATCCGTTACACCTTCAAACTTCGACGCTTGATTGCATCACATGCCTTCATTACGGGCAGGTTCGTTGCCGCGGCTCACCTTTCGGACGCGGGGGCGGCACCGAGGGTTTGCAGCAGCGCCACGAGCCAGGACTCTACAGCCAATTCACGCTGCAGCGCTGTACGCGCCAGTTGTGCTTTGAGCAGCCGCGCGCGATCGATCATGCTGTAAAGGCCGGTTATGTTCAACGTCCGGGACAGGCTTGGCAAGTGCGCAGACCTCGCCGGGAACGTGACCCGTTCGGCAGTTCCACTAATTGCCTCGCGCGCCGCCGACATCAGCCATAGATCGAGCCAGGTCAGCCGCTCCACCAGCGCCTCCTTCGCCCACTCCGAAGCCACCTGGGTGACATCGGACTGGCCCGACAGCAGCTGCGCTACGCCGCGCTGCATTTCAGTATCCAACTCGGCAAACCTACCACCGGCGAACTGCATGGCGCGCAGCGGCGCACCGCCTGCGAATTCGAGCAAGGCTGGATCGGCGGCCTGGCCCGTTTCCTGCTCCAGCCATCGCAAGGATTCCGCCGTCGTCGGCCGGCGCACGGTGATCTTCTGGCAGCGGCTACGTACCGTAGGCAGCAGCGCCGACGACCGCGAGGTCACGAGAATCAACAGGCTTTCTGGCGTCGGTTCTTCGAGCGTCTTGAGCAGGCCGTTCGCCGCACTCGGCGTCATCTGGTGAGCGGGATCGACGACCGCGATCTTGTACCCGCGCCGGAAGCTGGTCTTGGTCAGCCTCTCGGAAGTGGCACGGATCTGGTCGACGGAGATCTGCTGCTTGTCTTCTTCCGGCATTACCCAGAGCAGGTCGGGATGCGAGCCCGCGGCGATCAAGGTGCAGCTCGTGCACTTGCCGCAATAGGTGAGCGCGTCCGAGGACTGTTCGCACAGCACGGCGGCAGTGAGCCACGCCGCGAGATGTCCTTTGCCAAGGCCATCGGCACCTTGCAGCATCAGCGCGTGCGGCAAGTGCCTGGTGCTCCACGCGGCGCGCAAGTGTTCAGCGACTTCGGCATGCCAGGGCAGCAGCCGCGGTTTGGGAGTCGAGATAACGGTAGGCTCGGCCATAGGTGCAGTTAGAGCTTGCAGCGCGATTCGACTGCCGCCCGTATCGCCTGGCTTACGCTCTCGCGGCTTGCGGTCGCGTCGATCACAGCGAAGCGTTGTGGCTCCTCTCGCACCCGCTGCAGATAAACCTGGCGTACGCGCTCGAAGAAATCCTGCTGCTCGCGTTCGAAGCGATCGGTCGTGCCGGTGGTTGCATTGCGACCTTGCGCCCGCGCCGAAGCAATCTCCACCGGAGCATCCAGCAGCAGCGTCAACTGCGGACGCAGTTCGCGCTGCACGAGCATTTCCAGCAGCGCGATCTCCTCCACGGCCATGCCGCGGCCGCCGCCCTGGTAGGCATACGTCGCGTCGGTGAAGCGGTCGCAGATCACCCAGGCACCGCGCGCCAACGCCGGACGAATCACGTTCTCCACGTGCGTCGCTCGCGCGGCGAACACCAGCAGCAGTTCGCAAGTCGACGGCATGGGCTCGTCGCTCGACTCCAGCAGCAACTCGCGGATGCGTTCTGCCCTGCGCGTGCCGCCAGGCTCACGTGTCAACACCACCTCGCGCCCCGTGCTCGCCAGCCAATCGCGCAGCGCGGTGATCTGCGTCGACTTGCCGACGCCCTCGCCGCCTTCGATGGTGATGAATGTGCCCGTGTGACTTTGCATGATGTCGGTGCGAATGAGCGGCCTGGACTATCGGCCGAAGTTATCGACCTGAATTATCGACCGGGGCTGCGTCGCAGCCGGCGCAGATAGCGTTGCACGGCCGCTTCGTGTTCGGCGAGTGTGGCAGAAAAAAAGTGGCTGCCGTCGCCCTGCCCGGTCGCGACGAAGAATATCGCTCCGGTCATCTCCGGCCGCACGGCCGCACGCAACGACTCGATGCCCGGCAGCGCGATCGGCGTCGGCGGCAGACCGGTGCGCGTGTAGGTGTTGTATGGCGTGTCCTTGAGCAAGTCTACGCGGCGGATGTTACCCGCATAACCCTCGCCCATGCCGTAGATCACCGTCGGATCGGTCTGCAGCCGCATGCCGCGGCGCAATCGCTCCACGAACACGCCGGCGATGCGCGGCCGTTCGCTTTCCAGCGCAGTCTCCTTCTCCACGATGGAAGCCAGGATCAACGCTTCATACGCCGACGCCAGCGGCAGGTCGGGCGCACGCGCATTCCAAGCTGTCTCCAGTTCATCCTGCATGCGCCGGTGCGCCATCTTCAGCAGTTCGAGATCCGTCGTGGCGCGGGGAAAGCGATATGTATCGGGAAAAAACTGGCCTTCGGGATGAACGCCGCTCGCTGCCAACGCTCGCATGACATCGTCATCGCTGGCGTTCGCGAACTGCGCATCGATCGCCGCGTCCTTGCCCAGCAGCCGGCGAATGTCGGCGAAGGTGGAGCCTTCGATGAAGGTGATGCTATGCAGGATGACCTGGCCCGAACTCAGCAGCTTGAATAGCCCTTCAGGCGTGAGACCGGGATTGAGCGCGTACTCGCCAGCCTTCAAGCCGGCGGCGCGGCCGGTCAGCCGCGCCCAATAAGCCCACAGCTGCGGCTGATCGAGCAAGCCGCGGCTGTGCAGGTCGCCAGCGACCGAGCGCACCGATGCGCCGCGCGGAATCTCGTACACGATTTGCGCGTCGAGCGACGCGATCGGCGTCTTCAGCCATTGGTTGCCCCACCAAGCGAGCGCAGCCAGAGCAACTGCACCCAACGCGATCAACAGCACCAACGAGCGCAACAGCCGGCGCATCACAATCCCAACGCAGCGCTGAGCCTGCGTGCCTGCGGACCCGCTTCCCACTGCCGCGATTCAAGCGCTATCACCGGACGAATGCCGCGCAAGGCACTGGTGATGAACACTTCCGTGGCATGTTCAAGATCGTGCGGCCACAGCGGCTCCTCGCTGACCGACAGACCCAACTCGACGGCGGCGCGCAGCACTTGCCCGCGCATCACGCCACGCACGCCGGAATAGCGCAAATCGGGCGTGAGCAAGGCATCGTAACGTGCGATGAAGATGTTCCCCGCCGTCGCCGACACCAGTTCACCTTCGGTGTCGAGCAGCAATCCTTCGCCGATGGCGGCATCGTCCCACTCCATTTGCGCAAGCACGTTCTCCAGCCGGTTCAGGTGTTTCATGCCCGCGAGCACCGCGTTGCGGCTCAAGCGAAGTTCGCACCACCGCACCGTCAGCGCTGAGTTCGCGTCTGCCACCGGTAGCGGATGCAACGCCACCACGCGCGTACTTGGAAGATGGGACAACGGCCGGTAGCCCCTGCCCCAGGCGCCGCGCGTCACGACGACCTTGATGACGCCGTCACGCTCCTTGCCGCTGACACCCAGGATGTCGGCGGTGAGTTGTGCATCGCCTGGATAGGCGATGCGCAGCCGTTCGCAACTTTCCCGCAAGCGCTGCAAGTGCGCCGCCAGGAAGCGCACCGTGCCATCGCGTAGCAATGCCGTTTCGAACAAGCCATCGCCGTAATTGAAGCCCCGGTCCGCGTACGCGACAGCGTGTGCTGCATCCGCGACAGCCTGGCCGTTCACCCAGACTGCGCGCGCCGTCACGCCGGCTCCTTGCTCAACGCGCGCAGCACACCACGCGCCTTGGCCCGCGACTCTTCCAGCTCGCGCTCCGGAATCGAATCCGCCACGAGGCCCGCCCCGGCGCGCAGCGTCACCTGGCTGCCGCGCACTTCGAGCGAGCGGATCAGGATGTTGAAGTCCATGCTGCCGTCGCGATTCAGATAACCCATCGAACCCGTATAAGGCCCGCGCGGCGCGCCTTCAAGTTCGGCGATGATTTCCATGCAGCGCACTTTCGGACACCCCGTAATCGTGCCGCCCGGAAACACCGCGGCGAGCAACTGGCCGGGCGTGACGTCGCTGCGCAGTTCGCCGCGCACGTTGGAGACGATGTGATGCACGTGCGCGTACGATTCGATGGTCATGAACTCATCGACGTGCACGGTGCCGGCGCGGCACACGCGCCCCAGGTCGTTGCGTTCCAGGTCGATCAGCATCACGTGCTCCGCGCGTTCCTTGGGATGAGCGTGCAGTTCTTGGGCCAGGTCGGCATCGCTGGCCGAGTCGATGCCGCGCGGCCGCGTGCCGGCGATGGGACGGGTCGATGCCCAGCCATTGCGTACCGACACCAGCCGTTCCGGAGAAGAACTCACCACGGCCAGCTCGTCAATCACCGCGAGCCCGCAAAACGGTCCGGGGTTGGTCTGGCGCAGGCGCTGGTAGAGATGCACCGGCGTGATGCCGTCGTTCAACTGAGCCGTCCAGCCGCGTGACAGGTTGGCCTGGTAGATGTCGCCGGCCGCGATGTAGTCGAGCACCCGGACGACGGCGCGCAGGTACTGCTCGGGGGGATCCTCGACGATCTCGGCGCGCAACAGCGAATTGGCAGGTACGTCGAGCGCAGCGACTTGCCGGATGTCCGCTGCGATCGTCTCGAGCAGCGCCGCGGAGTCGGGCTCGGCGACGATCCATCCATTGCCGGTGGCTCGCTCGTGCACGATCGCCGCTGGAATACGCACGGCCTGAGCGATCGGACCCGCTTGCGACCCGGCGCCGCTTTGCCGGTGCGCCGAGCGCAGCCGCGGCTCGATCTCGCCGGCCAATTCGTAACCGAGATAGACGAACCAGCCGCCGGTGAACGGCAAGCGCGGGTCTTCCGGCGCGGTCGTGCGTTCGCGCAGCCACCAGCGATCCAGCGCGCCGAGGAAACTCTGATCGGCAGCGGCGTCGGGATGCGCGTTGAGATGGCTGGCGCCGTCGAGGGTGAGGTGCGCGCCCGGAAAAGCAAACAGGATGTCGAAGCGGCCGACGGCCGCACCGCTCGACGTCGCCGATGCGGCGGCGCTTTCCAGGAATGCGGGATAGCGCCCGGGACGAGCGGCGTGCAGCGCCAGCAAAAGGGACGGCGTGACCTCGACCGGTCGCAGCGCCAGCTCAGTCTTCATGTGCTCCGCGCCGCGCGTTGCGCAGCTTCAATCGAGCTTGCGGAATATCAAACTGCCGTTGGTGCCGCCGAAACCGAACGAATTCGACAAGGCCACGCGTATGGGCATCTGGCGCGCCGTGTTCGGCACGTAGTCCAGATCGCAGCCCGCATCGGGATTGTCCAGGTTGATCGTGGGCGGCGCGACCTGGTCGCGCAGTGCCAGGATCGAAAAGATGGCTTCGACCGCGCCGGCCGCACCCAGCAGATGGCCGGTCATCGACTTGGTCGAGCTGACGGCGAGTTTTTTGGCGTGATCGCCAAAGCAGCGCTTCATCGCAATGGTCTCGGCGAGATCGCCCAGGCCGGTCGAGGTGGCGTGCGCGTTCAGATACTGCACTTCGTCGGGCCGCAGCTTCGCATCGTTCAAGGCGTTGGCCATCGCCAGGCGCGCGCCCTCGCCGTCTTCCGGCGGCGCGGTGATGTGATGCGCATCGCCGCTCATGCCGAAGCCGACGATCTCGGCGTAGATGCGCGCGCCGCGCGCTTTGGCGTGCTCGTATTCTTCGAGTGCGACCGCGCCGGCACCGTCGGACAGCACGAAGCCGTCGCGGTCGCGATCCCATGGCCGGCTGGCGCGCTGCGGTTCGTCATTGCGCGCCGACAACGCGCGGGCCTGGCAGAAACTGCCGAGGCCGAGCGGCGTGGTGGCCATCTCGGCGCCGCCCGCGATCATCATGTCGGCGTCGCCGTACTGGATCAGCCGCATCGCAATGCCGATCGCATGCGTCGAAGTCGTGCATGCCGTGACCGTGGCGATGTTCGGGCCGGTCAGCTTGAAATTGATGGAGATGTGGCCGGAGATCATGTTGATGATGCTGCCGGGCACGAAGAACGGCGAAATCTTGCGCGGACTGTGCGCCTCGACGTACTTCTCGTAATTGTCCTCGATGGTGTCGAGTCCACCGATGCCCGCCCCCATCGCGACGCCGATGCGCGGCGAATTCGCCGGCGTCACTTCGATGCCGGTGTCCTTGAACGCATCCGCGGCGGCGGCGTAGCCGTAGTGCATGAACGGATCCATCTTGCGCAGATCCTTCGCGGAGAGATATTTCTCCGCCTCGAAATCCGCGACCGCGCCGCCGAAGCGGGTCGGAAACGCGCTCACGTCGAAACGGGTGATCGGGCCGATGCCGCTCCTGCCTTCGATGACATTCTGCCAAGCGCTGGCCACCGTGCTGCCGACGGGCGACACGATACCAAGGCCAGTGATGACGACACGTCGCTTGGACAAGCGATCACCTCACGAAGTGCTTGCAGTTGGAAATACGGTTGCTGGTGCGCCGGCAAGCCCTCCATGGCATCGGCATCGCGTACGGACGTCATTGCGTCCGCGCACGATCAGGCCTGGCTGCGGCGCTCGGTGATGTAATCGATCGCCTGCTGCACCGTGGTGATCTTCTCGGCGTCCTCGTCCGGGATCTCGGTTTCGAATTCTTCCTCGAGCGCCATGACCAGCTCGACGGTGTCGAGAGAATCCGCGCCCAGGTCGTCGACGAAGGAAGCGTCGTTGGTGACTTCTTCCTCTTTAACCCCCAATTGTTCGGCGACGATGGCTTTGACCTGCTGTTCGATACTGCTCATTGGTGTACGAGTCCTGTGTGAGACTGCTGAACCCCTTCGCTTGAGGCCGGCCAAAGTTGTAAAAATTGGGCGGCCGCACGGGGGGCGTATTCTAAGTTAAGTGCTTGATGCGGCCAACACTTGCCTGATTCGTGAAAAATTGCGGGTTACGACGCCCTTGACAAGCGTCAAACCATGTACATCCCGCCGTTGACATGCAGCGTCTCGCCGGTGATGTAACCGGCCTGCGCCGAGGCGAGGAAAGCCACCGCGTGGGCGATGTCGTCCACCGCGCCGAGCCGTCCCAACGCCACTTTGTCCACCAACTGTTGCTGCTGCTCGGCACCGAGCTGCGCCGTCATATCGGTCGCGATGAAGCCTGGGGCCACGACATTGACCGTGATGCCGCGCGAGCCCACTTCGCGCGCCAGAGATTTGGAAAAGCCGATGATGCCGGCCTTGGCGGCGGCGTAGTTCGTCTGCCCGGCGTTGCCCATCACGCCCACGACCGAGGCGATGCTGACGATGCGCCCGCGGCGCGCCTTCATCATGCCGCGCAACACGCCCTTGGAGAGGCGGAAGATGGAACCGAGATTGGTGTTCATGATCTCGTCCCATTCTTCAGCCTTCATGCGCAGCAACAGGTTGTCGCGGGTGATGCCGGCGTTGTTTACCAGCACCAGCGGCGCGCCTTCCCGCGCTTCGATGTCCTTGAGAAGCGCATCGACGGAATCCTGTTTGGCGACGTCAAGCACCAGACCGCGGCCTATGTAGCCGCCTTCGCTGAGATAACGGGTGATGCCGGCAGCGCCGTTCTCGGTGGTCGCAGTGCCGATGACGGTGTTGCCGCGGCGCGCCAGTTCGAGTGCGATGGCCTGGCCGATACCGCGCGATGCCCCGGTAACGAGCGCGACGTCGGCGGTGGTGACTGGAGTTTCACTCATGAGTTGATCGTGTCTTTCGCTTGGGTAGCCTGCAGCGCCTGCTGCAGCGATTGCGGATCCTCGATCGCGAGCATGGACAGATCCTTATTCTTATCGATGCGCCGGTTCAGGCCGGTGAGCACGCCCTTGGGGCCGCATTCGACGATGACGGTCGCGCCGCCCGCGATGATGGCGCGGACGGTTTCGGTCCAACGCACCGGCTTGACCAGTTGTTCGACCAAAGCCGTGCGTATGGCCGCCGCATCGCCGTGCTTGCGCACATCGACGGTATAGAGATCCCGTACTTGGGACGCCGCGAATGCAGTGGCTTGCAGCCGCGGGGCCAGCTTCTCGGCGGCGGGCTGCATCAGCGCGCTATGCGAGGGCACACTGACCGGCAGCTTCATGGCACGCTTCGCGCCCTTGGTCTTGGCGATTTCAATGGCGCGATCCACCGCCGCAGCCGTTCCCGCGATCACCACTTGTCCGGGGGAATTGAAGTTGGCGGCCTGCACCACTTCGCCCTGCGCAGCTTCGCGGCAGGCCGCTTCGACTTCGGCATCGTCAATGCCAAGAATGGCAGCCATCGCACCCTGCCCCGCGGGCACCGCGGCTTGCATCGCCTGGCCGCGAAACTGCACCAGTGCAACGGCGGTGCGGAAATCGAGCGCGCCGGCAGCGACCAGCGCGGAATACTCGCCGAGACTGTGTCCCGCCATTGCAGCCGGCATACCACCGGAGTGCTTGCGCCAGACGCGCCAGGTCGCCACACCCGCCGCCAGCATTGCCGGCTGAGTGCGTTCGGTGGCGCCGAGCTGTTCCTCCGGCCCTTCCTGGCAGAGTTTCCACAGGTCATAGCCGAGTGCGTCGGACGCCTCGGCGAAGGTCTCACGCACCAGCGGCTCGGCTTCGGCCAGGGACCGGAGCATGCCGACGGACTGCGAGCCCTGTCCGGGAAACACGAACGCAAACGCCATTATGTGTCCTGTAGTTAAAACGGCGCGCGATTATAGCGATCAAGCGCCCGCGGACCAGTCTTGCAATCCGCGCCAAAGTAGCAGTCCGGCGCCGAGCCCACCCAGCGCGCCGAACAGATGCGCATCCACGATGACCGGCATGTCGCCAGAAAGCGGCAATGCGCCGTGGAGTTGCTCCCAGGCCAGTTTGGCGATCAGCAGGGCACCCAGGATCGACGCCAAAAGCCTTGTTTCATGCTTCCACCACGCCACGGCCCCGGCGGCGATCGCACCGTGCAGCAGGCCCGACAGACCGACGTACCATTGCAGCTGTGGTTCATAAAAGACAAGGCCAAGGTCGATCGATACGACGCTGAACAGCCCGATCAGCAGCCACTGCCGCAACGAATAGTCGCGGCGGAACAGCGCGGCGATCAGCGCCAGCCCAGCCACATTCAATAGAAGATGCGCGGCCGACGCGTGCACCAGATGTCCGGTGAGCAGCCGCCAGAACTCACCTTCCAGCACGGCGGAGCGTTCGTAGCGCAGCGCGATGCGCACCGGTTCGCCGCCCGCGGCGAACAGAACCACTGCGCCACAAAGCAGTCCAAGCAACCACCTTGCCCGGTGCTGCGAATGGGTTGGCGACGTCATCGATGTATCCGGTGCATTCACTTGTGTTGTGGCCCCTTGCATTGCGGCCATTTGGGTTGCGGTCTTAAGTGCCGGCGCGACTTTGTCGCCTGCGGCAGACCATCACTCAATGCGCCATTTTGCTTTGTTATGATCCGCCGCGCCCGCCCGAATGGACTGCCCGACCTACTACTTATGAGTGAACCCATGACCGACATGAGTATCTCCACCCGCGCCCTCTCCCGGCAGCTTCCGCAGGTGCGCCGCGACGCCGGCTTCACCCTGATGGAAATCATGGTGGTGGTCGTGATCCTGGGCATTCTTGCCTCGCTGGTTGCGCCGAGCGTTTTTCGCCGCGTCGACGATGCACGCATCACCAAGGCCAAGCAGGACATCCGCGGCTTCGAGACGGCGTTGAACCTGTACCGCATGGACAATTACAAGGCGCCGACCAACGACCAGGGCCTGCAAGCCCTGGTCACCAAGCCGAGCGACACCACGGTGCGCAACTGGAAGGAAGGTGGCTACATCAACGGTCTGCACAAGGATCCGTGGGGCAACGACTACCACTACGTGAATCCCGGTTCGCACGGCGAATATGACCTGTTCACGTATGGCGCCGATGGCGAGGAAGGCGGCGAAGGCGTCAACGCGGACATCGGTAACTGGAATATCGATTGATGCGGCCGCACGCCCTGCCGCAGCGCGCGCGCATGGCGGGTACGACGTCGAAAGCCGGCTGCAAGTCCATGGCCGGTTTCACCTTGATGGAAATCATGGTCGTCGTCGTCATCATCGGCGTGATCATCGCGGTGACGACGTTGTCGGTGAGCTTGCTCGGCAAGGACAAGCAATCTGAAGATCAGCTGCGCCGCGTCTGGGCGGTGCTGCGACAGACGCAGGAAGAAGGCGAACTGCAGAGCGTCGACACCGGCATGTACATCACCGCCAACGGCTACGAATTCCTGCGTTTCGACGGCCGCAAGAGCCTCTGGGTGCCCATCGACGACGACAAACTGTACGCCACGCGTGAACTGCCCGAGGGTTTGCGCTTCCGCGTCTGGCTGGATTCGCGCGAGATCGTGCTCAGGCCCGAACCGGCCGATCGCCAGGACAAGGACGCATCGAAAAAATGGCCGCCGCAAATCATGGTGCTATCCAGCGGCGACATCATGCCATTCGAAATGCGCGTCGAGCGCGACGGTGCGGAAGCCGGCTGGCGGGTGACCGCGATGCCCGACAACGATCTGCGCCTCGAGAAGCGCGTCAACACCGAACCCTGGAGCATCGTCGCGCAGACGCGCCCGCCGGAGACGGAAGATGACAAGCGGTTGGCCCGTGCGCCCGGCAAGTAACTGCGGCTTTTCGCTGATCGAAGTGCTCGCCGCGCTGATCGTGGTGTCGCTCGGCCTGCTCGGCGTCATCGAAGCGGTCAGCCAGACCGCCAGCAATACCGGCTACCTGCGCGACAAGAGCATCGCCCACTGGATCGCGATGAATCGCCTCACGGAAATCCGTTTGGAGCAGCAGCCGCCCAAGATCGCCAAGACCTCGGATGAAGTCGAAATGGCGAGTCGCCGCTGGCGCTGGACGGTGGAGGTCACGCAATCGCCCCTGCAAAGTGTGCGGCGCATCGAGGTGAAGGTCCGCACCGCCGAGGCGAAAGAAGGCACGTCGCTCGCCGCGTTGACCGGCTTCTACGGCGCAGCGATTGCGCCACCGGGAAGAGTCATCGTTTCGTGGGAAGGACCGGTTGGTGGACCCGGCGGAACGGGTGGCCTCGGCGACGACGATCAGCCCCCGCCAGGCAAAAGGCAGCAGCCGACTCCGCAACAACCGCCGCCCACGGAAGAGCCCGAGCCGCAGTTGCCCTCCGAGCCCACGCCGGAGACGCCGGAATGAGCGCGCACCCGCTGCCTTCGCGCGGCTTCACGCTGCTGGAAATCCTGGTGGCGATGATGATTTTCGCGATCATCGGCATGCTGGCGATGGGCGGCTACAACCAGTTGCTGAAGCAAAGCGACCGCGTGGAGAAAAACGCGGCGCGCGTGCACGCGGTGCAGACGGCGATGACGCGCATGGGCCGCGATTTCGGCTCGATCGAACCGCGCCCGGTGCGCGCCGCGCTCGGCGATGGCATCGATGCGGCGCTGCGCGCCGACAATCGCTCGCCGGAAGAACTCGTCGAGCTGACGCATTCGGGCTGGACGAATCCGGCGGGGGTCGCGCGTCCGACCCTGCAGCGCGTCGCGTATCGCCTGCAGGACAACAAGCTGCTGCGCGATTACTGGGTGGTGCTGGACCGTACCTTGAACGAAGAGCCTGTCAGCATCGTATTGCTCGACCAGGTCAAGAGCGTGAAGCTGCGTTACCTGGATCAGAACCGCGGCTGGCACGATGAGTGGCCGGCGTCGGGCAACTCCGCGCCCGCTGCGAAATACATGCTGCCCATAGCGGTGGAAGTGACGCTGGAACTGGACGACTGGGGCAAGCTCGTGCGCCTCGTCGAAGTGCCCGGATGAAAACACAGATGCCGCTCACCCCACGCACTCGCATGAACATCCTGTTGCGAACTTCGCTGCGCACACTGACTCGACAGCGCGGCGTCGCGCTCATCACCGCCGTGCTGATCGTCGCACTCGCCACCATCATCGCCGTCAACGTCAGCTTCAGCGGCTATCTCGACCAGCGCCGCAGCGGCACGATGTTCGCGCTCGACCAGGGCTTCGAGATCGCCACCGGCGCCGAAGCGTGGGCGGCGGACATCCTGCAGAAGGACAAGAGCAGCGGCTCGAAGACGGACGACTTCACCGAAGCCTGGGCCACGGCTCTGCCGCCGATTCCCGTCGACGGCGGCGAGATCGCGGGCCAGCTCGAAGACATGCAAGGCCGTTTCAATCTCAACAGCCTGGTGATGGCGCAGGACGGCGAACTCAAGGGCGATCCCAAGGCGATCGCGCGCTTCGAGCAACTGCTGGAGATACTGGATCTGGAAACCAAGTGGGCGAAGATCATCGTCGACTGGATCGACACCGACATCCAGCCCGAGTTTCCGGACGGCGCGGAAGACAACATCTACACCGGGCAGACGCCGCCGTATCGCACGCCGAACATGCCCATCACGCGCTCCAGCGAACTGCTCGCGCTCGCCGGCTTCGGCCTGGAGCGCTACCAGAAACTCGAACCGTTCGTGACTGCCCTACCCTATGGCGCCCCGATCAATCTGTGCACTGCGTCACCGGAATTGCTCGACGCGCTCATCGCCGGACAACGGCAGTTCACGCTGGCGCGCGACAACGTGACCAATACGCGCAAACAGCGGTGCTTTCCGTCGGTGCAGGATTTCGAACAGCAATTGACGGCCGACCAGAAGACCGAACTGGTCGGCGGCAAGGTCATCGCCGACACCAGTTCCTACTTCCGCGCCAATATCTGGGTCACTATTGGCACTACCCAACTCACCCTGTACAGTCTGTTGTATCGCGCGAACGGCACCAATCTCGTCCGTCCCATCCTCAGAAGTTTTGGAACTCCGTAATGGCAGAAGCCCTGGTCATCCGCATCAAGGCTGCGACAACGGCGCCCGGCGCCGACGCGCAAGCCGCGAGCTTCAGCGCGCAATGGCTGCTCGTCGACGCCGGCGGCGCGCGTCAAAGCGATGTGCAATCCGGGCGGCTCGAGGATGCGGCGGGCCTCGCGCCCGGCCGTAAAGTCATCGTCTTTGTGCCCGGTACCGACGTGCTGCTCGCCGAGCCCGTGCTGCCGTTGAAGAGCGGCGTCAAGCTTGCGCAGGTCGTGCCGTTCGCTCTGGAAGAACAGCTTGCGAGCGACGTGGAAGACCTGCACTTCGCCATCGGCAAGCGCGACGGCGCGGCCGGCACGCCGGTCGCGGTCGTGTCGCGCGACAACATGGACCTGTGGCTGGCGAAGCTGCGCAGCGCCGGCATCCATCCCGAATCCATCTATGCCGAGACCGCGGCGCTGCCGGTCACCGCCAACGGCGTGACGCTGCTGATCGACGGCCCGCGTGTCTATGTGCGTCGCGAAGCGGCGCCCGGCGCGGTGCTCGATGTCGAACCGCTGATCGAAGCGCTGCAGCTTGCATTGGCCGCGGGCGAGGAAGCGCGCGAAAACGTCACCATCTATCTCGATGAGGATTGCTACGAACGCGACCGCGACTTGTTCGAAGGTCTGCGCGAATTCACCGCGAGTCTCGATCTGAAGCTGTTGCCGCATGGGCCGCTGCCGCTGCTTGCCACCGGTGCACTGGCGTCGCCGCCGGTAAACCTGCTGCAAGGTCCGTACATGCCGAAGACGAAGCTCAACATTTCGTTCCAGCCGTGGCGTTACGCCGCCATGCTCGCCGGCGCGTTTCTGGTTTTGCACATGGGTTTGAAGACCTGGCAGTACTTCGACCTGCAGCGCAGCGAAGCGCGCCTCGATGACGAAATCGCGCAGGCATTTCAGCAAGCCGTGCCGGGTGCGCCCGTGCCGGAAACTCTGCAAGCTCGCAAGCAAGTGGAATCGCGGCTGGCGGCACTGCGAGGCGGCGGTCCCGTCGGCGGCATCATGAGTACTCTGGGCACGCTCGGTGAAGCACTCGCGCAAGCGCCGGGCACGAACATCGAAGCGCTCTCCTATCGCGACAACACGACCGACCTGCGCGTGCTCGCGCCTTCGGTCGATGCGCTGGACAAGATCCAGCACGTCGCCGCCGAACGCGGCATCACGGCGGAGATACAGTCCGCCAATCCGCGCGATGCGAAGATCGAAGGCCGCTTGCAATTCAAGAAGGCGGGCGCGTGAGCGCGCGGCGATAACCATGCAAAAATTCAAACTCTGGTATCACTCACTCAAAGCGCGCGAACGGCTGGTCGTCCTGGGCGGCGGCGCGCTCGTCGTGCTCGTGGCGCTCTACACGCTCGGACTTGCGCCTTTCTATCGCTCCATCAACACCACCGCCGAGCGCGTCGTGCGCAAGCAGGGCGACCTCGCGTGGCTGCAAAGCGTCACGCCTGAAATTCAGGTGCTCGGCGCGAATGCGCCGCCGCCGGTGGCTGCCAGTGGCGAATCGCTCGTCGTGCTGATCGATCGGGCCGCGCGCGAATGCGGCTTGGGCGAATCGCTGACAGGACAGACGCCGAACGGCGATTCCGGCATCCGCGTACGCCTGGAAGGCGCCGCGTTCGACGTGCTGGTCACGTGCCTGGGCAACCTGGAGCGCGTGCATGCAGTGCATATCGAGACGGCTCAATTCGACCGCACCGCCAAGCCGGGGCTGGTCAATGCCAGCCTCGTCTTCAATCGGGCCGCCGGTTGAAGCGTTGGCGAGCAGCACACTCCTTGTCGAATAACTTCTTGTCCAAGCGCGGCGCGCTGCGGCGGAGCCGGTCATGAAGCGCCTGTGGACCCTGGTTGCGCTCGGTGTCGGCGCTTACATCGTCTTCGCGCTGGTGACGCTGCCGGCGTCGCTGCTGACTTCCCGGCTCGGCAAATATGGCGTCGCCGCCTCGGGTGTCGAAGGCACGGTGTGGAAGGGTCGCGCACAGGTGCTGCAGGTTGCCGGCACGAATCTCGGCAACGTGACCTGGAATCTGCACGTGCTCGCACTGTTCACCGCGCACTTGCAGGCCGACCTGGAGCTGAATCGCACTGACGGATTCGCGCACGGCATCGTGGCAGTATCTGCCGACGGCAAATTGCGCATGAGTAATCTCAACGCGTCGCTGCCGCTGTCGGCATTGCCGGCAGGCGGACTGCCGGGCGGCTGGGCCGGCATGTTGAAGCTGAAGCTCGCCGACCTCGTGCTCGAAAAAGGCTGGCCGACCAGCATCGATGGCACGGTCGAAGCAATGGACCTGACCGGTCCCGCGCGCCGGCCGGCGAACATCGGCAGCTACCGGCTCGTGTTCGCGCCGGCGCGGAACACCGCAGATACGTTGAGCGGCGCGCTGACCGACCTCGGCGGTCCGCTGCAGATCGCCGGTACGCTACAACTGAAGAACGATCGCAGCTACCTGATCGAAGGTTTCGTCACGACCCGCGCCGCCACGCCGCGCGACGTCGCCGATGCGTTGCAGATGCTCGGCCCGCCCGACGCGCAAGGCCGTCGGCCGTTCTCGATC
>Ga0307509_10001629_pt1 | contig 37633 bp, 25 predicted proteins | sample 10_EM_MG_FD_202245 | JGI IMG/M metagenome (GOLD analysis project Ga0307509, IMG submission 202245) | Populus trichocarpa ectomycorrhiza microbial communities from riparian zone in the Pacific Northwest, United States - 10_EM | ecosystem: Host-associated > Plants > Roots > Unclassified | place...
ATACAAATTTCCCCGCTATAATGAATTCTAGCTGCTAACGAATCCGAATTCAATTCTGTGATGTCTCCCCCCTGCTTTCATACAAATTTAATCTGCTATAATGGATTCCTGATGAATTCTTGAGGACTGAAGAAAGAGATTTGCATATGACAAAGGATAGAGATTTAAATCTTGGGAATCATAGGGATGTGAGTAGAGATAGTGGTTTCTAGTACCCGATTGACCTTCCTCAGAGATAGCATTTCCAGCAACATTTTCCTTCTCATCACCGGGTTTACTTCCTTCAATCCTGCTGACATCTAGCTTGCCCATACCTTTTCCCGGGCTTTTTGTCCACTCTACCCCCAATTCCCTCCCTTTCGATGCACATTTTCCTTTCCTTCTCCTTTGCCATGCCTTGTACTAGGAGATTGGAGGATTGTAAGGTATTAATCAGTGTGGATAATTTGAAGATATCGTTATTTCTATGTGTACTTTCTTCCTTCCCCATTTGGGCTCTTCCCTTCTAAAAACCCCTCCCACTGCTTATTCATTATTACCACAGATTTTTCACAAATACCTATACTGAACATCTGCTATACTGGACAAAAATGGCCTGATACTTGGCGTTCGTTATAGCGGGGTGCGACTGTATCTCCGTGAACAATTCTTACCAAAAAACAAATACCGTCGCTAAAAGACTTCCACGACTAACCCTCCACTTCCGGCAACTCCCACATCCACCTTTATCCTTCAACCCTGACAACAATCCGGTTTCATGGATTCAAGGAGTGATAGGTACTAGCACGTCCACCGCAGGTCATGTCCTTCAACCAAATGGAAATATTTAGATTGTGGTTGAGTGGGAATGGGGGGGGGTAAAATTGCGACGACAGACATGTTTACGGAATAGTTGTGGTCCTTTCGGAAATGGCACATAGACCATCCATTTTGGAGACAGGAAGGATGGCGATGCTGCCTCGCCCTTAAGTGGTACCGAGGGTGGTTGATTCTGGAGGTTGTAGTAGGGTTATCACTCTCGTATGGCCACGTGTAGCAGCGCACCAAAGTGGTGTTCGGCCGTAGTTATCACGTTTTATGGGGTTAACGTCATCACGCCCGAGTAGCATTTTCACTACCCCCTCATGCCCATTGTGTGCAGCACGTAGGAGTGGTGTTCGGCCGTAGTTATCTGGTTTGTCAGGGGTGACATCGTCCCGCCCCAGTAGCATTTTCACCACTCCCTCATACCCATTCTGCGCAGCACAACAGAGTGGCGTTTGGCCATTGTTATCTAGTTTGTTGGGGTTGATGCCTTCCCGCCCGAGTAGCATTTTCACAACTCTCTCGCGCCCATTCTCAGCAGCACAACAGAGTGGCGTTCGGCCGTACCGACCTGGTTTGTTGGGGTCGACGTCGCCCCGTCCGAGTAGCATTTTCACTACTCCCTCATGCCCATTCCAAGTCGCATAGTAGAGTGGTGTTTGGCTATAGTTATTTGGTTTGTTGGGGTTGATGTCTTCCCGTCCGAGTAGCACTTTCACCACCCCCTCGTGTCCATTCTCGGCAGCACAACAGAGTGGTGTTTGGCCGTCTATATCGGGTTTATCAGGATTGACGTCGTCCCGCCCGAGTAGCATTTTCACCACCCCCTCATTCCCAACCTGGGCCGTACAACAAAGTGGCGTTCGGCTGTACTGACCTGGTATGTTGGGGTCGACGTCGGCTCGTCCGAGTAGTGTTTTCACCACCCCCTCATGCCCATTTTGCGCAGCATAAAAGAGTGGCGTTTGGCCATTGGTATCTAGTGTGTTGGGGTCAATGTCGTCTCGCCAGAGCAGTATTTCCACCACTCCCCCGCGCCCATCCTGGGCAGCACAACAAAGTGGTGTTTGGCCATCTCTATCTGGTTTGCCAGGGTCGACGTCGTCCCGTCCGAGTAGCATTTTCACCACTCCCTCGTGCCCATTCTGCGCAGCACAACAAAGTGGTGTTTGGCCATGCATATCCGGTTTGTCGGGGCTAATGTCGTCCCGTCTAAGTAGTATCCCAACGATGTCCTCGTGCCCATTATAAGCAGCCCACCCGAGAGGTGTATTACCAATGCAGTCCTCTTGATTGATATCGCAACCTTCCACCTCCAGAAAACCAGCTACAATCTCAACAATTCCAAAAAAGGATGCGTAGTGTAGACCACCGAACAGAGGGAGTTTGGCGGAATCAATAGTGGGCGAGTAGTACTCCTGCGCTTCCAAGAGGATTTTAGTGGGTATTTGATTATTGTAGTCGTCAAACAATTTTAGCACAAGTAGTTTAGCGCAATTCGAAAGGTCCCGCTTCGCGTGGGCTCCCCAATACACCGAGGAATATTGGAGAAAGGGTGTGTTGTGGAGGTTGAGAGAGCAAGCGGCCGAAAGAGCCTTGACCTGCTGGGAATTCAGATAACTTAAGCAGGTTTCTGCCATTGTCCTATGTGCTCCACCAAAAAGCTCGACCTGAGCCTTGAGGTACTCTTGAAGGGTAAAGTGAATTAACCGGACTATGGAAGCCTTTTTATCCACCACAACAAGCCCTTGACAAGAGGATAGCAGCGTCGCTATTGAAGAGATATTGTCGGCATTGAGATTCGACGACCCTATCTCAACCGCAAGGGCGTGACACAGTTCATCCGACTTTAAAGGTCGCTCCGAGTGAGTGATCCACATCAAAGCGGTCATTCCAAGCCTAGCTTTCTCCCCACCTTGTCCCTTTATCCGATCGAGCGTTTCACCATAAGCATCTCCCAACCCCAAGCCATCGGTCATCGCATTGAGCTTTTGTCGCCTGCGATAGATCGTAGTTTCCTGTAGAATGGCATCAATATTCAGCGATACCAGCAGGAATCTAGATGTGTATCTGTCAGTGAATAACTTAAGGGAGCTTGCTTTGTGCTATTGTATGTACATACATTTCTGAAATATCTTCAGGAATTTTCTTCAGGATGTCTGCCTCCAAATTGCTGTCCATCGCATCTGGGATTGTGTCCTCCTCTAACCTGTTATGGAGATAACTGGTGATATCATTTCGCCTAGGAGTGATGTGTACACTCGTTACTCTCCTAGCAAGTCGCTTTCCGATTTCAGCCTGGATGTGTGGCCTCCCAGTCACAAATATTCGGGTGCCCGGAGACTTTTGTAGGATTTGGTTTAGCGAACCAAGAATCTTGGTCCGATGCTCTGCCGCACATTCATCAAGAGCGTCAATGCAGATGAATATATGCTTTTCGGAGGAGATAGTCTGCAGCATCTTCACAATATCTGAAAGTCGTGGTGCTCGCCCACCAATGGCCACTTTCTGGTCTTCATAGGCTTTCACTATTTCTCCCGGTATCTCTCCCAACCCGCCCACCACCTGTTTTAGCAAGGCGCCTAGAATACTAGTCGATGACTGTTCTTTTCGGGCGGCGAAGTCGAAGTAAAAACATGCAACTGTGGCATTTTTCCAGCTAGCCTGATCGCACAAAGTGTCTATAACCAATGAACTAAGATCACAACTTGTCAGCACTTGCTCTTCTCCCTCTATTCCCTGCTGGTTGTCTTTGTTACCTAATATAAGTCTTACCGACCCCGGGATTTCCATAGCAAAACAAAACTCCGCCATCGGTTTCACCCCCCCCACTCCCTGCGCACCAGCTTCTAAACTCCTCGGTTTGTAAGAGCCATTCCCCTATATTTTCCATCCGGTTGTCTTGGATGTCTTGATGCCTTAACCTGGGTTCCAGAGGGGATAGCCAGGCTAGGATGTTGGATCGGTCATCGGTAACAGTAAAGGTATTAAAAGTGTTCAAAGAGTTGATATTATTACTGAAAGACTGCGACATTCTCTGCTTTTTGCTGCTTAGGATGCTGGAGACAATGGATGATGGAGTCGGTCGACTACTCCAGCGGAATTCCTGGGCTGAAGAAAAGCGGGGCTTTTTGTGGAACCTCAAGGATGCCTTGCATGTGCCGGTAACCGACAGGCCCTACCCTTTGCTAGCGAGATCGTGCCGGTGATCAAACGTGAGTCCTCGATCCCAATTGTAGGAGTGTGGCAGATCGTTCAGGTACTCCACATTGCAAATTTTTCGGGAGCGCAATAAGTTATTAAAAACCTATGGAGCACATGTCCTCCCCCCCAGTTATCACGGGAGTGTACGGGGGAATAAGGCCATGCGGGGAAATACTGAGATAGGGGTAGTGACCCATGAAATGATCAGGGCGTATTATTTGCGTTTTACCCGCCATCTGCCGCTACCGATCGTTTGTTTTTAGGGGATAGTGGGCAAATGAATAAAGTGCTGGCCGGGAAGTTAAAAAGTATGGGGACAAAAGTTTTGGCGAATCACCCTTTTCACACCTAAATTGCCCATTTTCGCAACCACCCGGAAATGCCATTTCCACCTCAATTGAGCCTCTACCGCCTATCGGTATTGGAGGCAGATCCCAACTTCACAATAGCGAAATCCCTGCCGAATCAGGCTCATATTACATTGTTGGTGGCCCCCTGGAAATCACCACTTGAAAATTAAGTCCCTTTTTGTATGGGCTCCGATACAAATCTCCAGGCTTGGCACTAACAATTCGACAACTGACTCTTTGCTCTCCTGTGCAAGGCCCAATCCGGATTTAATTGTGGCTAAAGTAACATGACTGAACCACTGAGTCCCTGGGTACCCACCGGGCAGGTTTGGTAATAATTAGTCAAGAGGAGCTAGTAGAGCTGCGGACTTTGTGAGGCTCAGATTGCACATATTCCTGTGTGTTTTGGCCGGTACTGTACTGTACTTACCTACCCGACCCACCAAACATTTTGTCCTGGTATGATACTTTACATTTCATCCCCTTCCTACAAAGTGCTTAAGTCTAGACATGAATTTCCTCACTCTGCCATCCAAATTTAGCTTATCGCTATAGATCCCTTCACTATAAGGAAGTTTAATTCGTCTGGGCTTCTCACAATCTGTACTTCTATGGTAAAAGATACTATTGCCCGGTATCAAATTTTAACAAAAGATACTGTTGTACCCAGGCGTGAACACTAATCCCCACAACGTCGCACAGCTTTCCCTAGCCGCACCAGGACCTCTGGCAATAAGGCTATGCTTTTTGATCTTCATCGAGGCCATTCACTTAGGTCTTCGTATAGCGCAGGACTGGCAATGGCACCGTAGGCCGCTGTTTTTATGGTAATCTACCATATCTCACTAATCAATCAATGAGTTGAATCACCAACGCCAGATACAGTCCTAAGCTTTACTTATATTGTAATCATAGGGCCATTAAATATATCGATAATAGTCTCCCATCACAGTCGAGGCTAATTCGTCGCCCAAGATATACCACTTAACTGACCAACCGAGCCAGAGAACAAATTTCCGGTAAACCCCCCTCAAACTAAATTGCCATAGGGGAACACTCACTGATATCGCTCAGCCAAGATCAAAATTTCTGAATAAAACACCACACACAAAGGAAAAAAAATCAGCTCTGCCCCAGCCAGCTCACAGTTAGTGCTACACTTGCATGCTATTTATTAGCTCCAGGAAGGTGAACAGTTATCTCCACTCTTTCCTAGGTTGTTTTATATCGCCTTCGCAGACCGCGACTCATCTAGGTTCATATTTAGAGTGTTGTAACGACCGGCTTGATTAAGAAAGAAACTTCGGGGGTGCCCGACTACCGGTATTTGCACAACCGGTAGGCAGTAAAGAACCCCCGGTCGCTGTTCAACTAGGTTCATGAGTCCTCACTCGCCGCATCGCCGGCCACATCGATAGCTGACGTACAATTAAGGTTATGCAATTTACGTAAATTATCATAGTTTACTGTAATTTACAGAATATAATTTACAATTTACATACGTAATTTACAAGCCTAGGGTTTGAAATTAACCTAAACCCTAACTGGTAAATCAAATAAACAGTTTTGGGATTTAGGAAATGTGAGTTTCTTGCTGCCAGCAGAAATAGAGTGTTTTGTAAGACTAAGATAAGAGTAAAAGGTATAAATTCACGATAGGAAAACTACTGGATGAGGAGATTTCACAAAAGCCAGGAAGCACAGGAGAAGTCAACAATATATTGACTACTCGCGCGGCCGAGTTGCTCTTGGACACCCACATAGAGTAGTCATCGCCGGACCAATAAGTGGACAATCCGATGGTGGCAAGTGGCGGATGCAATTTGCTATACCGTAGAAATTATGTGGCTATGTAATGATCCCCTTCTCATCGATAACCAATGTGGTGCCCTGAGTTTTTTTGTAGCGTATATGATTATTAATGATGTTGCCCTGGATGAGCTTGCCATTCGCCAGCGGGATTGCTACTCTATCTGGGTGTCCAAGAGCAACTCGGCCGCGCGAGTACTCCTTACTAAATAATTATATTTTACGGTAAATTTACGGTAATTTACGGTAATTTACAAACCTGTAATTTACAAAAGCCTAACCTTACGTACAATACCGTAGTCGACAATACCAGGTACGGAAGGACGCTCCAACATAGGGCACCATGTCTTCCCAGCATATGCTACCTCATGAAATCAACCTTCCCCATAACTTACGCTATATCCACCACACCTACAGTAGTTAGACACTGGACTATGGAGGGTACACGGATCTGAACGGAGATGTGCTTGCAGTATTCGGAAGTATGATATATGAATGCCTTGGCCCCAAGACATCCAACCCACACCCGAACCCGCCAACCATGGCCTCGATGCATCTAGGTACTCTCTAAAACAGCAAGTAGGCAGTGTGATGGCTACCTATGTCCTCTAGGAGTAGAAAAGAAACTATTTAGGTTTCCAACTACGGTACACAATTACCCTATCGCCTTCCCCATTGGAATAGCCGAGATCAAACCTCGCCCCCATAGCCGTATCTTCCTCGTATGCTACTAAAGCCTCATCTTTAAGTCCCCTTCCTCGTCGTCCCCTAAATTACTCATTGCAAGTTGTCTGTTTAAAATATGCCAACTCAACTCATCAGCACTTTCCGCAACCTGGCCTGCTATGGCACAAGACGCTACCACCCAGCACCAACTTTTAGTAGAGGAAGACACCGTTCCCCGATATTTCACCCCTCGCAGTTACTTAGGGTAACCAACACTTTCATTCGGATGATAATGTCCGGAGTATGGCAAGGCTTCACCTGCCTGGCCAGGGAGATTGGATGGGTTCGAGACCCCCGGTATGAGCACAGGACATAATGCCCGGAGAGGAAAATGTTCTGCTAAGTAGACAGAATATCTTCCCTAGCTTCCTCGTAGTTAAAACCGGGCAGTGGGGTGGGCCGTGTGATTACCCTTGATAAGCTAAGGTAGGATACCGGTGCTCATACAAGGGGAGCTGGTTTCTCAGCTAAAAAAAGGATTACCGAATTAAGTTTCCCTCACAAGGAGGACTGAAAAGTGTGGACAGCTTCCTAACCTCCCCTTCGATCCCTCACTTCGGAGACCGAAGCATATAAGTATGCTCTTCGCTAAGCGACATCCAACATCTCATCTTGGGCACTAGCTATTATATCGCTTTCAACGGGTGGCGGAAATATTTGCACTTTGTGGTATTTCTCTATATCTAAACAACCCTCGGGTCCGTGCTTGAGGAGGGAGGGGAGGAAACAAAGAAACTGTAGAAAAAACAAATGAACAACGAACGTGCAGAGATGACATACAACCAGAAAACAGCTGAAAGGTAAATAAGATGGAAATCCCTAGCCACACCAGTTTGTCATAATACGGGTAGGGGTAGCCCCCACCAACTTTAACTCTATATTATAATCAACGTCTAAAATCCTAACCCAACTGCATGGGGAGATCGGTGTGGGGCTATGGATGGGGATGTGATAATTCCCATAACATGTGGTTCCCTTCGACCAAAAGATATTTAGTCTGAGCTTTTATGACATTCTTGCGGTAAAAGGAAAAGAAACACAGAAACGAGCACAATACGGCATTACGCACTCCAGGTTGAGGTTATGTAGGAATGATAGAGGGGGGGGGGGTGGCGGCGGCAGATATGATCGTAGAATTGGTATGGTCTTCCGAAAATGTCCTATATCCCATGCATGTTTGGAGGCGGTAGGGAGGGAGATGACTCCTCGGCCTAGGTAGTGCCTCGGGGGTGGCCTGTGATGCCCCAGGACCGTAGCTTCTCCACCATCCGTCTATGGCCACGGCTTTCAGCGCACCCGAGTGGTGTTATGCCACGGTTATCTGGTTTGTTGGGGTCGATGCCCCTCCGTCGGAGCAGTCTCATCGCCACTCGCACGTGCCCGCCGTGGGCAGCACACCAGAGTGGTGTTCGGCCGTCGTCATTTGGTTCGTCGGGGCTGATGTCGCTCTGCGCGAGCAGCATTTCCACTATTTCCTCATTCCCGCTCCAAGCCGCACAGAAGAGAGGCGTTTGGCCATGGTTATCGGGAATGTTGGGGTTGATGTCGCTCCGCCCAAGCAGCATCCACACCACTCCGCCATGCCCACCCTCGGCAGCGTACCAGAGCGGGGTTCGGCCGTCACTTGGTTTGTCGGGGTTGATGTCGCCCCGCCCGAGCAGCATTTCCACTATTCCTTCACTCCCATTCCAAGCCGCACAACCGAGTGGTGTTTGGCCATGGTTATCCGACTTGTTCGGGTCGACGTCGCTCCGTTTGAGCAGTATCCCCACTACTCCCTCATGCCCACCCTGGGCAGCATACCAAAGCGGAGTTCGGCCATCCTGACATGGTTTGTCGGGGTTGATGTCGCCCCGTTGGAGCAGTATTTCCGCCACTCCCTCATACCCATTCTGAGCAGCACACCAGAGTGGTGTTGGACCGTACCGACCCGCCCCGTTGGGGTTGACCTCGCGCCGCCCGAGCAGGGCTTTTACTACACCCTTGTCCCCATTCATGGCAGCACACCAGAGTGGTGTTCGGTGTTCATTAGTTGGTTTGTCGGGGTCGACGTCGTCCCGTCCGAGTAGCATCTTCACCACTCCCTCGTGCCCATTCTGGGCAGCACAGTAGAGTGGTGTTCGGCCATTATTATTTGATTTGTTGGGGTCAACGTCGTCCCGTCCGAGTAGAATTTTTACCACTCGCTCGTGGCCATTCTCCGCAGTACACCAGAGTGGTGTTCGGCCGTAGTTATCTGATTTGTCAGGGTTGACATCGCCCCGTGTAAGTAGTACTTTCACCACTTCCTCGTGCCCATTCCAGGAAGCACACAAGAGTGGTGTCAGGCCATCATTATCAGGTTTCTCGGGATCGACGTCGCCCCGTCCGAGTAGAATTTTCACCACCCCCTGGTGCCCATTCTGAGCGGCACACCAGAGTGGTGTTTGGCCGTGGTGACCAGCTTTGTCGGGGTTGAGGTCGCCCCGCCTGAGTAGCACTTCCACCACTTCCTCATGCCCGCCGCAGGCAGCCCACGCGAGAGGTGTGTAACCGGCATTCATAGAGCCTTCCTCGTTGGTATCACAGCCCTCCACCTCCACCTAACCAAAGACAATCCCGACAATCCCAGGAACGGATTCACAGTGCACCGAACCGGAAGAGTTTGTCGGAATTAAGAGTGTACGAATAGTTCTCCTACTCTTTTGGTAGCGCTTGGGTGGGTGCGTAGTGTTCGTAGCTGTCAAATCGGCTTAGCGCAAGTAATTTAGCCGATCAGCCGGTTCTCCTTTCGCTTTGGCCTGAGAGTATAAGCAGGAATATTCTAGAAAGAGTGTGCTCTGGAGATCGGGAGAAGAACTGGATGAGAGAGCTTTGATCTGTTGCGAATTCAAATAGGGTGATCAGGTTTTGGTGATTGTCAAGAGAACGGTATGCAGAGGCTTAAGATGAGTCAGGAGGCAGTGGCATGAGGCTTACGGCATTTTCCACCCCCACTTGGCTCGTGCGGTACAGGATAAACATCACCCACGGAAACAAACATGATCTTCCAAGTACCGTACCGGTGCTCTAAGAATACGAGTTCGATTCATTTTTATCTCAAAGACCTATGCTTGTAAGAAAGTAGAAGATTTAGTCCACGGATAAGATTCAAGTATTTTTGTAAGCGCAAAGGGAAAACAGATATCCACAACCGAGATACCGGTACTATACTCGTGCCAAGGTTGTGGCTAGGCCTTACAACCCCGGAATGCTCGCTTGCTCACAACCGGGGCCTCTGAAGGGTGCCAGACAACTCAATCCACCCAATGAATGTGGCACCAGTCCTCGAAGAATCCCGAAGTATATGAGGACAGAGAGAGAGAGGTGGGTGAGAGGGGGTGAGTGATGGGGAGATGGGAAGGAAGAGAATGAAGGGGTTTAGTGAACATTTGTTCAGGTATCGTAGTTGAAGTATGGCAGACGAGGTGACGAACCTGCAGAAGGGAATAAAAAAGCCTGAAAGAAAAAAACCCAACCTTGCTTTGCGGCTCAACATATCGTAATAATATTGCTGCCGAATACTTACTTTGTGGCTTAGCATTCCTTTGTGGCGCAACCCAAGTTTGCGGTTCAATAGAGACTTTGCGGTGGATGTATCCAGCATCCCTGTATGCCAAGAGCAGGGAATTTGCAGCTGGATGTGGGTTTGACTTTGCGGTGGATGTGGTTAAAAAATCAATAACGTCCGACTAAGGAATGAAGTAACGAAAAGTCAGAGTTGTGAAATCAACATAGCCCATTCTGCAGGTACTGGGGCTTTGGGAACTTAAAGCTTCTTAGTATCAAGAATGGAAGCCTCTTGTATTCTAGGAAACACAGAATTTTTTAAAAATGAAATAGTGTTGGTGGTGTTTGGATAGGTCAAAGTTGCTGAGGTCAAATTTGCTGAATTTGCTCTTGTCCCAGAGTCAAATCAAGGTCTGGAGGATAGAATGCTTGGCATATGCATGCCAAGCTACACGAAAAGACTCTGGATGTGTCCACCGCAAAGTCTCTAATATGTGCCCACTTTATCCACATCTCAATAATATCCATACCATGACCCACCATACCACCAGTATGAAGCCATATTTTATACTTTCCTGTCCGCAGGTAAAAATATCATGATGTTCGGATACAAACTCAGGCTGCACTTGCTTCCATTTGCACTGCACAACAGAAGCTAATAATTGCGAGTATTAAGAGACGGGCAGGCTGCAGAAATAAATGTAAAGTTGACTCTTAATTCTACAGCATGTTAAACTACTTGTACCGTACTTGTACAGAGTTGTATTAAACCATAAAGCTACGTTAAGCCACAAAGTTACTAGTAAGCGGCAAAGCTATGTTGAGCCACATAACTAAATTTATGTTGAGCGGTTGGACACTCTTTACAGTGCCCCTGCTTGTGAGCTTGTGAGTATTCCCGGGGTAGAGCTTAGTCACAGCCTTGGAACGAGTAGCCAGGGTACTCGCCCAAAAAAAAAAAAGTCTGTCCCCCCCCACCTTTACCCATACCAGAGTAATACTAGGACTCCACCCGTTGCCATGAGCGTAGCGCAGTTCTGAACTCCGCTCCCAGCATGTAGTTCAAAGTCTGGGACAGACTTTTTTTTTGGGCGAGTAGAGTATGAATGCACGGAAATATATGCCTTTCAAAAAAAAGATGGCCGGTAGCATCTTTATAGTAATGGAAGGCCAGGATGCCCGTTCGCCAATAACCTTTTTATAATTTCCATCGGCGCCCGCTATCTCCCCTGTTACCTCCCCTAGTCCGCCCACAACCCGCGTAAGCAGGGAGCCCGGCAGATCCGCCAATGGCTCTTCCTTTTGGCCACAATATTAAAGTAAAAACTTGCGCCGAAGAAATTTTGTCCTCTAGCCAGATAACACAACCTGTCTCTCGCCAATGTGCTATCATCGCGGCTTATCAGCACCCGAGTTTTCCTCCTATTCATTGAGCTTCGTCCTTGTTACCTAATATATGTTTTGCCATCCCCGGAAATCCGTGGTAAAATAAAACCTTATTAATGGATTCGCCTCCCGACTGCTCGTGCATTAGCTCCTAAATTCTTTGGCTTGTAAGAACCACCGCCCTACCTTTCACATCAGGTATAAATGGCCCTCCAGTGGTAACAACCAGGCCAAGATCTAAGAGCAGCGATCGGCAATGGCACAGCTGTTCTCTAAAAAAATAAGTTAACTTATGTCGGTAGAGAGTGACTTGGGGTTCTTATTCTTTCTATCTCACCGGAGGTGTCCTATATATACACGAACTTGGCTTTACAGAAAATCTCTTCTTCCTCGACATAACCCGCACTCTCTTTTCCTCCTTCAAAACCTCTCACTCTCCCCAGACATCTCCCCCAAAAAAACCCTAAACGCTTCCCCTAAATACCCAAGTCCTGTTCCCTCCTCATCCACAGTTCCCTTACCTGCACCAACCCTTCACAGTCCTGACACCTACCCCGGTTTCCCAATCATCATACTGCGATACCCATCAGTTTCAACCCTTAACAAACCTTAATCCCCAATCCCTGGTATTCCCTAGTGTCGATTCCCAAAATATCCCACTCACCCCCGCCTTGTCTAACTCCTGAACCATCACACCATCGCTCTTCTGATATCATACTCCTCAGTCCTCCAACCTTCTTCGAACGAAATTCTAATACCACCCGTCATCCATCTCTCAAGTATGCAGAGATATGGAACCTTCATGAATTTTCAACATGCTCCACACACTCGGCAAATATTGGAGTTGGTATGAGACATATTGGCTATAGACACTGGTCGAAGATAGGTGATTGAGTTGACCGGCTGAAGGAATCGCTCGATGCCGAAGAAAAACTGAGGTCTTTCGCTGAAAATTATTAATACCCTGGGGCCGTCAAACCTGCCCCCCCCCCCCTCCGCAACCGCCGCCCATGTCGGCGCTAACCCCGGCCAACACCTATCGCATCAACTGTAGGAAATTCCATACTCCTCCACTCGTAAGTATCCTATGGTTCAATTCAACCGCAACCCAGATCTTACATTGCAATGAACGAGTCCTCTCGGATGCCTGCAGCCAAACCGCCTACGGCAGCTCTGTACATACTATAATATATTATACCGGCATATCAACTTTATGAAGGGCTCAGTCAGAGGGCTTGAGTATCACCCAACCCAAAGCATCATAAAAGCCATTCCTAATACATCTCAGAAGCAATACCTAGAATATCATACTAAGTTAGGTATTTTAAAAATCGACCATCTGATTTTCCATATTTCAACGAGGCCAATTGGGTATTAGCTCCATACAGCCTAGCGCTGGCAGTGTCATAAGTCGGCTGCTGTACTGTATTTGCCATAATCTATCACACCACAACATCTCGAATTGTCGAAAAGTAATTTTTCCACCATCAGATACCCTTGTTTCCTCCCAGCCTGAGAGACCATAGACCGTAACCCCGGTCGTTTGTTGAATATGTTGGTTCATAGTTTTTTCTATCCCAGCTCAAGATACTTCAGTGCTCAAGATTTATCCCCAAATTGACCAGCCGAGTTGGAGTAAAATCTCCAGCATAAACAATCTTAGAGACGGAACTACCATAGGGCGATAACTCTTTGTTTATCATTCTACTCCAGAGCAACAAAATTTCCAAGACTAAATAAAACACTCCGTATCAAGAAAGCAGCCGGCCCTGCTCCTTCCGGTTTGTGCATTCTACTGTACTTGGGTGTCATTATCTCCCAGCAGGTGACCTTGTTATAACAACTCTCTCCTAGCCTGTGCTGCATCCCCGTCATAAACCATCACTCATTTGGATTTCTGGCGGTCACTGTGGGGTCCGCATTTTGTGCCACAATGCAAGGCAGTAACATACCGTTAGAAACCATGTTAGGCGAAATATGCGAAATCGGAGCTTTCATTGAATTCTCCCCCGGTTCAAAAGGGGATGAACGGAAGGAAAGCTATATAGTCACCACCGAGAGAAAACAAACCTTGGGAAATCACAAGGGTTAGAAATGCATGTGCAGCATGCTCGTATGTATTCTTAAAATAAAATAAAAATACCAAGCAATATAACCCGGTATGAGTACCCGGCAAAATACTGAGATCAGTGAAGCCATCCCTCGGAACTCAAAGTCCATGTTTTATAACACATAGATTACATCGGGTTCCCGTAAACTCACCCGACACCGTCAGTCTAACATACAAAATTAGCGCTAAATCTCAATAGGGAATAGAGATGTAAGCGTAGGGGGCACGCATGCAGTACACAAGAGAAAGCGAAAGCGGCGCCAGAAATTGGTTGATTCTGCTAGGCATGCCCTGTTTAGAGTTCCCCCGTTCCGAGCAAAAGCTTATAGTTTCGGTAATGCTCGCCTCGCGTCCATGGATTCTTCAGATACAGCACTCAAAGTGCGCAATACCGGAGAGGAAAATGTTATATCCGGCAAAGCTGCGAACAGTGGGGGCGTTACCGCACCCTCACTTCCACCATCTGCTTTCCTAGAATCTTCCGTTCCTTTGTTATCGCGGAAGTCAGAAGAGTAATTGGGATTTGCATGGAGGGAGAGGGAAATAGATATGTGTGGTGGGCCAAGGGAGGATCTACATATAAAATTTCGGCGATAAATCTAGATGGCGGTAATCTCAGCGGGGATCATTTTCCGATAGACGGTGCACAAGGGTTTACCCAATTTTCTACAGTCCTATGATAAATTCTTGTTACTAACTTAGACGGTTTATATGCGACGTTTGTCTCGGAGATGAGTTGGCAATTCCAACCAGATGCTGGACGGCGGAACACCAGGCTATATACTTGCCTGCATACCCCCAACCCTGCTAGATAGTTGTCAAGTGGTTTCCCCGGAACTCTTGGCACAACTTACTATATACCAGCGAGCAGAAATCTTTTCTGGCTAAAAAAAAATTAAAAAATCTCATGGTTCCTAGGCTTGCCTTCACTGTGTTGTTGATTTTATTTTTATCTTGAATTTTTTCTCCACCATTTTATTATGGGCCAAAGGTGAGAGTAATTCTATATAAAAGTTTCACTCCTTAGACGCAAGATCTCACCTCTTGCCGATGGTACTTGTATCCGAAAGGGTTATTGCCAAGTGGATAGCACTGAAAAAGTTCACTGCTCGTCATTCTCTCCATGAGCATCGGGCAGAATGCCCAGGAAGAAAAATGTTGTGACGGGTAAGAGGGTGGAATATCTTTCTTAGCTCTCTTGTAAGTTGAGATCTTGCAGCGCCGTACTAGTAGACTGTGCAATTACTCTTGACTGACTAGCTAGAATACAGGTCCTCATAGAAAGAATAGGAGTTAGTTTCAAAGTTAAAAGTCCTCATACTAAATTAATTTCCTTCACGAGCAGGACCTGGAAGTGTGGTCAGTCTCCTAAGCTCTCCTCCGAGTTCGGGCCTCATAGGCTATAGCACATAAGGGTGATCTTCGGTGAATTGTATCCAATCGCGATCGAACCTTAGTTAACCCGCCCCTATGCTGCTTTCCACGGGCCTCAGCGATATTTGAACCTTATATTATTTTTTTACACCCGAACCCTAAAGTCTATGCTTTAGGAGGAGAGAATTGGGGAAAGGAAATAAAGGAACGGTGGAAAAAAAGAAAGCGAACGAATGTGCACGGAGGATTTGCAGATAGGGAACAGCGGAAAAAGTAAGAACGATGGAAATTCCTAGCCATACTGGCCAAACGATAGATTGTAAACAGCAATCTAAGATCCTGACCCGACAATATGAGAAGATTGATGTGGGCTTTGGATGGGAGTGTGATGGATACGAGGATTCCCATAGCATGTGATTCCCTTCGACCAAAAGATATTCAGCTTCAGCTTCTATGACATGCTTGCGGCAGAAGAAAAGGAAACAATGAAACGAGTCCAAGGCGGCATTACGCATTGCAGGTTGAGATTGCGTGGGAATGGGAGAGGGAGGGAGGGAATGGCGGCGGTGGACATGAGCGTGGAATTGGTGTTGTTTTCGGAAATGACCTATATCCCAAGCATATTTGGAAAATGGTAGGGTGGGCAATGATCCCTCGGCCTTAGGTAGTGCCTTGGGGGCGGGTCATTAAGGCCCGTAGTATCGCCACCACCCGCGCATGTCCATGCCTAGCAGCGCACTGGAGAGGTGTTTGGCCACGGTTATCCGGTTTGTTGGGATCGACGTCGCTCCGCCCCAGCAGTATTTTCACCACTCCCTCGTGCCCACCCTGGGCAGCATACCAGAGCGGGGTTCGTCCGTCGTCTCTTGACATGCCAGGATTGATGTCGCCCCGCTCGAGCAGCATTTTCACTATTCTATCATTCCCATTCCGAGCCGCGCGACAGAGCGGCGTTTGGCCACGAAAATCTGGCCTGTTGGGGTCGACGTCGCTCCGTCCGAGCAGGGTCCCCACCACTTCCTCGCGCCTACCCTCGACAGCATGCCAGAGTGGGGTTCGGCTGTCGTCATCTGGTTTGTCGGGATTGATCTCGCCCCGCCCGAGTAGCATTTTCACTATTCTATCATTCCCATTCCAAGCCGCGCAACAGAGCGGCGTTTGGCTATAGAAATCTGGCTTGTTGGGGTTGACGTCGCTCCGTCCGAGAAGTATCCCCACCACTTCCTCGTGCCCACCCTCGGCAGCATACCAGAGTGGGGTTCGGCTGTCGTCATCTGGTTTGTCGGGGAAGATGTCACCCCGCCCGAGTAATATTTTCACCACTCCTCCGTTCCCACTCTGGGCGGCACGCAAGAGTGGCGTTTGGCCGTACCAGCTAGGTTTGTTGGGGTTGACATCGCCCCGTCCGAGTAGTATTTTCACCACTCCCTCGTGCCCATTCCAAGTAGCACACCAGAGTGGTGTTTGGCCATGGTTATCTGGTTTATCAGGGCTGACGTCGCCTCGTCCGAGTAGCATTTTTACCACTCCCTCGTGCCCATTTCTCGCAGCATACCAGAGGGGTGTTTTGCCAAAGTTATTTGGTTTGTCGGGATTGACGTGGTCCCGTCCCAGTAGCATTCCCACCACTTCCTCGTGCCCACCGCAGGCAGCCCATGCAAGAGGTGTATCACCAGCATCCATACAATCTCCCTTGCCGATATCACAGCCTTCCGCCTGCACCAAACCAAGAGTGATCTCAGCAATCCCCCCTAAAAAAAGGGGATGGATAGTGTAGACCGCCGAATAGCCAGAGTTCGTCGGAATCAACTGTCTACGAGTACTCTTGCTTTTTTAACTGGATTTCTGTGGGTGCATGGTATCTGGAGTCGCCAAATAGCGCGATCGCAAGTAATTTAGGACGATCCGAAGGCTCTTGTTTGGCGTGAGCGCCTAAATATAAGGAGGAATATTCGAGAAAGGTTGTTGTGTTTCGAAGATGGGGAGAGGAACTCTATGAGAGAGCCTTGAGCTGCTGGGAAGGCAGATAACTTGAGCAGGTTTCGGTGATTGTCGAGTGAGTTGTAAATTTATTAAAAGGTTTCGGATAAGTACACAGTCGAGATACTCGCGCCAAGATCGTTGTTCCTGGTAACAAGCCTCAAATTCTTGCGGGTTCGAAAGGGTGCCTGACCGCTCAACCTGACTTTGCGGCTCAACATATCATACCCCTGCACAAAATAAGTTGTGGCCCCCCCGGTTTGTGCTCGCAGCGCACAGCCCCTCCAGGGTCTGCACCAACATCCCCCCCACCTTGATCTGCCCCATCAGCCTCAAGAAATTCCCCACACCTTTACTCATCCATGCTGCAACACCCATCATACATTGAGACAGAGGAGTACGGTACGGTATGTCTACAATATAATTTTCTAGTTTAGTTTTTTTTTCATCTTCCTTTTTGTTAAATCTGCAGTTTTTTCATACCTAAGCAGAGGCAAATCCATTGCCTCAGCCCTGAGTTACGACCTAAAAAGCGTAAACAGGAGAAACCCACCCCCATCCAATGTATTCCAATCCCACAATACCTTTTTGTATGGAACTAATCACATACCCCCCCAAAAAAAAAAGAATAAAGGCAGAAGAGGAAAGCACCTCCAGCCCCGCAGACCCGAAACAAAGCAAAAATACAACTCTCTTCCCATTTTTTTATCCTATCATACCAGTTGCAGGGAAACAAGGCAGACCCCTCTTGCTTGTTTTAAGGTAGGGATACCGTTGGTGTCGGGAAACTAGCCTTCGGGGTTAGTTGATTAGTACAGTAGTAGGGTGTGCTAGATAGTCCCATTACGGTAGGTTTTAAAAAGGATTAACATTGTTATCCCACGCCATAGCGAGCGCCCAGCGAGAGCCATCTGCAAGTTTAGGAGACGTGATTGGCTGAACCTCAGCCCAGATTTAAAGTGTGGCTATTAGTCTACGGTATTTGGGTGGAAGGCTCACTATGCTGGGTGCCCGCTGTGGCGTTGAATGCGATACTGATCCACGGCGGCTCAACCGGAGAAACGGAACGAAACGCCAAGAGTTCACCCAAGGAAAATATTCGTTTGCACACAGCTTTGGAGAGGCGAGCTTCTTTCTCTCAACCAACACACACACTCTCTTCCATCTCGCTCAACTGACTGATTAACGGTAAAGACAGGTGTATGTATAATCCACAACCAGATCCTCCTGTCTTCTCATGGACCGCCCATTTTCGTCCCTATGTCCCTCTTTCTGTACTCTCGTGCTAACGAGGAAAGACAAAACATTCACGGTTCATCGCCTCCGGATATCCAACACTTCGCGCATCCGACTCTTTCACTTCCATTACAACTTTCCCTCTTTCCTTCCGGCGGATGCATCAATCCAAAATCTAAGCGCATTCCCGCAGCCTAAATACCTTCCCGAAGCTAAAGCCTTCCTAAGGATATCCGAACAATTAAATTACCATCGCGAGAGTATGCCGGGCAGGGTCTCACAACTCTCAACACGAGGATGCTAGCCATGATGTTTTTATCTCGTGATAAGGCCCATTCCACAAGCCTATGGAGCCCCAAGTTCGGTCCTGTACCGGTAGGGAAGGATCGTGAGAGTTCGTCTGTCGCTTTGCCCCGTAATCGCCTGCCGAATCAGGGACGTTAAAAGCTGGGCTAGGAAGATAGCCGAGAATCGGCTTGAATCGCCTAGCTTTGTACATAATAACACACCAGCATACCAAGCCTTATGAAGGAATTAGTCCACAGACTTAAATATCATCTAACTCAAAGCATCACAATACCGTTAGTCCCTCTTGATACCCGTACAAGCCAGGAAGCTATTCCGGAAAGGTCACACCAAGTTCTATCAAAATTAGGCCCCTGGGTTTCCATATTCATCAAGGACATTAACCACAGCCTAAGTTTGCCAACACGAGATATAGTTCTAAGACTTACCAAAGTGGTAATCCGGGTAGTCATTGTATGTGTTTATAAATAGCCTCCTATCACAGTTGAGGAGAATTCAGTACACTAAAACTAACTAGCCTAGCTAGAGAGTAAATCTCCGGTAAACTACCCTAAATGAAATCACCAGGACGACACCCTTTGATATTTTGTGCCCGATCCGAACAAAATTGCGATGACAAATACACTGCTTGCGAAGAAAACAATCGGCTCTTTAGCCGAATCACACATACTGCTACATTTGAGTGTTATTATATTTCCACAAAGATCACCCGGGTATCACCACTCTTTCCTAGGTTGTTTGATGGTGCCGCCATAGGGTGTCACTCTCCCATATTTATAGCTTGCCCAGAATGTCTATGCTGCCACGCAATACCATACAATGGAGATATACGTGGGGGGGGCGGTGGTTATCCATATCCTACGGAAGAAGGAAATAAGCAAGATTTAGTGTTTCAAGTTCGCAATTGCCCCATGGGATTCCGAACAGTATGATAACACCACGGATCCAGTTTTACCCCTCCCCAGTGGCCTGCTCCTTCGGATAATCTTCCCCGCATGCCACTAAAGCCTCATCTTTAGCTCTTGTGCCTAATCATCCTCTAGTTAATCCATTGCAGGCTGTCTATCTAAAATCCACCAATTTATTCATCAGTAACGTGAACTCCTATAGCAAAAGACTTCATTTCCCGGCGCTAAATTTTAGAGCACGAATTGCCCCCCAACATTGCACATGACAGGTGTAATTCCCGATCGCATAAGGTACCAGGACAAAGCGGCTCGTCCGATACGAGGTTTTATACCAAATCGAACACGAAGTGGACATTTCTAGACTGACAATTCCCAATGCTGCTTGCGTGAACACTGTTTAAATCTCTCAATTAGCTAGAGAATGACAATCCTTTCAAACGATTAGAAATAGAAGTGCAAGGAATAAGGGTTGTCATTAGAGTTTGTGAATGCGTCAACCAGTCTAAAAGTGACAAATTTTTGAATGGGGGCTCCATACAAAATAATACATGCCAATCAATGCATGATATTATACTTAAATGACTTTTCATCCACTCTTTGTAATATTTAAGAATACTGCGATATTCCTCTTTACGTACGGCTTCACTAATGCACGGCCAAATTTTCGCGGACTGCCATAATATCGTGCTATGAGAGAGGGGTGTGAAGTTAGATCTTTTCTGTGTAAAAAAGGGCACCGGGGGAAACTTTTCGTCCTAGCCGTTGTATCAGTACTGTAGATTTATCATACAGGCAAACTCACCAATCTTTCCAATGCTCGAGGTGTTCTTCCGCAAAAACCAAATCCCGGTGGTTGCCCAATCTATGCACCTGTATTATATCCACCCTCAAGAGCCGCTAAAGTGCCAATGAATTGCCCCCTACCAGAGCCTAGAGCACAGTATCCAAGGTTTCCCACTAAGCAAACTAACCGAGGCAGCAGAGCAAATCTCCCTTAAAACAAATTACCATACCAAAGATACTCTGGGTAGACTGGACCCCAAGGCATAATCAAAACCGCTAGGTTCAGAAGAATATGTACAAAAGGAAAAGAAAGGGAAAAAATCAACCCTGCTCCGGCCAACTCATAAACACCGCTACACTTCAGCGCTGTTTGTTCATGTGCACCCAAGGGGAGGGTTGTTGCTTAGTCATCCAACCGTACAGTGGTCATTGGCAGCTTCTCTCACCCCCCAAACTCTCTTTTAACACTTCAGACGCCAATATCATCCCCTCCACCCCGCGGCAAAACAATCCATGCACTTTTCTCCACACTGTGATCCTTATCTATCCTCTCCTTCTCCTATCTCCGTCTAGGCTACTTCTAGTACCCTCCCGTTCACCGTTCTAATTTATAATCTCCACTGTCCGGTTCAAGGACCTGAATGACTCCCGCGCAGTCACTCCATCTCCGCTGGTGCCCATCGCGCGGCACTTGCACCGCCCTACTTCCAACACTATTACCTGAAAGGGAGTGATCTAATCATCACTACTCTCTCCTAGGTTTATTCCGGAAATCTGTCATGGACCATCACTCGTCTAATAATTCAGTTAGTGCCGGAAGTCTACACAGCGCACCACACAAAAGCAGCGCGGTACGGCACGGCACCCCACAGGAAACCCACCAGATGCCGTTAGATGGGTCAGTGTGGGGAAGAAACTTAAATCCCAATTAAGATACAGGAGCGGGGGAGCTTACACATGAGGCAAAGGAGGGGAAAAGAACTTCCAACTTAACTTGCCAAATACACAATCCACTCACGGCACTAGGGGTAAAAGATATTAAAACGCCGGCCTGATTTCGCCTTCGATAATGCCCTCCTACACACAATCTCCCCACATGTTTCCAAAGCCTCATCTTCTAATCTTTTGCTTAACCGTCCTCTAATCACTGAGAACGCCTGCCTTCGACTTCTCCTGTTAAGAGGAGACTCAACACATCTGATCATTTCACAACATGACCACCTATGCTAAAATATACACCATTACCAGGCGTCAAATTCTCCGGTTCAGGATATCGTTCTTGGATTTTGTACCCTACGGCTATAATTTATAATAGTATGGTATAATACCATTCGAACATCGGTCTCAGTCACTTGGCAAGGCCGCACATATCTAGCTGGAGCGATCATATGGGTTGGTGATGCGCGGCTTGAGCATCGGATTGGATTTCATGGAAAGTAAAAAACTGGTTGTGGGAAAAAGGATAGAAGATCCCTCCCAACTGTCTTGTAGCTTGATATCCCATAGCGCAGCGAGCCGTGCGATCACCCTCGATAAGCTAATCAGGGATACCGGTTCTCGCAGGACGGGAGCCAATTTGGGAGCTAGGAGGTCCGTACTAAATTAATTTTTCCTTCGCGGGCGGGACTAAAAAGCGTAGGCAGACCGCCAACCTCACCTCCGAGCGCACACCTCGAGGGCTCTAGTTAGCATTTAAAAATTATCTCAGTCAAGGCATGCCCATAATGGAGCCTAATCACCATCACACCTTAACTAGATTGCGTAGTGGTTGGCCGTCAGAAACACTTGCAGTTTATATTATCTCTCTGTCTAAACAACCCCCAGGTCCACATTCAGACGGAGGGAGGGAAAAAGAAGGGAACTAGAGAAAAGAAATGTACAACGAATAGGCCAAGAGAATTTACAACAAGAGAGCGGCCACAAAAGGAAGTTCAATGGAAATTTCGAGCCACACCGGCTCATCTCAATGTAATAGAAACCCCCACCAATTCCAAACTCTTAATTACACAGATCCGACTGCGTGGGAAAACCAGTAGAGGGGCTTAAACGGGATGAAATGGTGTGGGCATTCTCAGCAGATGCGATTTGATTCCACCGGAAGAAAATATTGAAGCTGAGCTCCGTGGCGGGCTTATTGCGGGAGGAAAGGAATCGCTATAAGGCGGCATTATACACTAGGGGAAGAGGTTGGACGGGTATAAGGGTGGGGAAGCGACAGCGATGGTTAAGTTTATGGAATCATTGTGGTCCTTGCGGGAATGGCGAATGGGTCACCCGCACTCTAGGACGGTAAAAAAGGCAATGCCTCCGACAGCTTTAGGTGGCGCTAGGGGTGGCAGATGCTAGGAGCTGTAGTAGGGCTATCACTCCAGCATGGCCACGTTCAGTAGCGCACTGGAGTGGTGTTTGGCCCCAGTTATCTGGTGTGTTGGGGTTGACCTGGTCCCGTCTGAGTAGTATTTTCACCACCCCCTCGTGCCCATTCCAAGCAGCACACCAGAGTGGTATTTGGCCGTCCTTATCTGGCTTGTTGGGGTTGACGTCGCCCCGTCCGAGCAGTATTTTCACCACTCCCTCGTGCCCCTTCCAAGCAGCGCATTTGAGTGGTGTGTCGCCGTGTTCATTCGATTTGTCTGGATCGACGTCGCCCCGCCCGAGTAGCGCTTTCACTACTCCCTCGTGCCCCCTCCAAGCAGCAATATGGAGTGGCATTCGGCCGTGCGAGCCCGATTTTTCGGGGTCGACGTTGGCTAGTCCGAGTAACATTTTCACCACTCCCTCGTGCCCATCGTCAGCGGCACACAAGAGTGGCGCATCACCACGTGCATTCGGCCTGTCGGGGTCGACATCGCTCCGCCCGAGTAGTATTTTCACTACTCCCTCGCGCCCATTCGCGGCAGCACAACAGAGTGGCGTTTCGCAGGTGTCGTCTGGTTTGTCGGGGTTAACGTCGCCCCGTCGGAGTAGCATTTTCACAACTCCCTCGTGCCCATTCGCGGCAGCATAACAGAGTGGTGTTAGGCCGTACCGCTCGGCCCTATCGGGGTTGACGTCACCCCGTCCGAGTAGTATCTTCACCACCCCCTCGTGCCCATTCCGAGCAGCAAAACAGAGAGGTGTTTGGCCGGACCTATTTGGTGTTTCTGGGTTGACGCCAAGCCAGAGTAATATCTTCACCACTCCTTCGTGCCCATTCCAAGCCGCCCAAACAAAGGGTGTATTACCAAGGCAGTCCATTTGGTTGGTGTTGAAAACAGGTAATCCGGGTTTGAGTATATCTACTTTCTAGAACGGAGGAAGTACGGACAAAACACTATCACTTTCTAGAACCTTCAAGTAGGAGACCAAACAACACAAGTCACGATCAATTCCAGCCAGCTAAACTAAACCGCACCCAATCCACAAAACTACACTCAAGAATCAGATTTCCCTCACAAAGAAAATTCAACCCGGCAGGTTGTTCCACTAACTAAAACAGGCCCAGATCCTTTCCTCAAGGCACAGTCAAACGGTTCCTCCGTTGTGCTGTGTTCGTCGTTTTTCTCGCCGGTGGTTCGAAAGAAAGAAGGAAGGGAGAAAGCGTGAGAGGTGACAAAGAACCTAACTTACACAGAACCCCTGTCTGCCAAGCCCAACCGACAACCCCTGCAGAAAGGCAATAACCCTTAACCCTAAAATCGTGATCATGACTAGCTATCTATAAAGCAAAAGTTATTCGCAGATAAGCAAGAAACATGTAAGTTAAAAAAACTCATTTTTAACCGCAACAGTGTCGTTGCGACCCGCCATTGCCAAGATAGCTACGATCCCATCTATCCCAAAGAGGGATGCCCAGTGTAGACCATTCAACACACAAAGTTTGTAGGAATCAATACCGTAGGTGAAATGCCCCCGTGCCTCTAAGAGGATTTTAATGGGTATGTGGATGTTGTGGCCGTCGAATAGCCTCAGCGCAAGAAACATACCGTAATAAGAAAGGTTCTGCTTCGCGTGGACTCCCCAATATATCGAGGAATATTCGAGAAATGGTGTGTCGGGGAGATCGGGAGAGGGACTGGTCAAAAGAGCCCTGACTTGCTGCGAATTCAGATAACTCAAGCAGGTTTCCGCTATCGTTGAGTGAGCTGTGGCAAAACGCTCAGCATGAGCCCGGAGGTACTCTTGAAGAGTAAAGTGGATTAACCGGACTATGGAGGCCTTCCTGTCTACGACGACAGCCCTTGACAACAGGACAGCAGAGTCCCTATTGAAGGGATATTGTCGGGGTTGAGATTTAGTGACTTTATATCGACACCTAGGGCGTGGCACAGTTCATCTGGCTTCAAGGGCCGCTCAGCAAGAGATATCCACATCAATGCAGCCATACCAAGCCTTGTTTTCTCCCCACCTTGCCTCTTTATCCGATCTAGGGATGCTCCATAAGCATCCCCCAACCCCAAGCCATCAGTTATCGAGCTGAGCTTTTGTCGCCGGCGGTGGATTGTGGTTTCCTGTAAGATGGCATCGATATTCAGCGAGACCAGTAGGAACCTAAATATATATCCATTAGCGGATAACTTGAAATAACTTCCAGAATGTGGCTACCTCTACGTACATTTCAGAAATATCTTCAGGAATTTTCTTGAGGATGTCGGCCTCCAGACTGCTATCCATCGCATCAGGGTTTGTGTCCTCGTTTAACCTGGCGCGAAGGTATTCGATGACATCAATTCTATTGGGAACGATGCGCATTGTCGTTACCCTTCCAGATATACGCCTTCCAATTTCATCCTGAATGTGCGGTCTCCCAGTCACGAATATTCGGGTGTCCGGAGACTTTTGGAGGATTTGACGCAGCGAATCGAGGAGCTTGACTCGATGTTCTGCCGCACATTCATCTAGGGCGTCAATGCATATGAGTGTGCGCTTTTTAGAAGAGGTGGCCTGAAGCATCTTCACAATATCCGAAAGTCTTGGTGCCCGTCCACCAATGACCATTTTCTGATCTTCATAAGCTTTCATTATTTCCTCTGGTACCTCTCGTAGCCCGCCCACACCCTGTTTCAGCAAGGCGCCCAACATACTCGTGCACGACTGTTCTTTTTGGGCGGCGAAGTCGAAGTAAAAACATGCAACGGCGGTATTTTTCCCGCTAGCTCGATCACACAGGTTGTCTATCACCAATGAACTAAGATCGATGCTCGTCAGCACTTGCCCTCCTCCCTCTATTCCCCGAGATCATCCTCGTTACCTAATGTAAGTTTTGCCGACCCCCGGATCTCCATAGCAAAACAAAACTGCGTTATCGGATCCACCTCCTCCACCAGCCGTGCACCAGCTTGTAAATTCCTCGGTCTGTAAGAGCCATTCCCCTACACTTTCCACCCGGCTGTCTTGGATGTCCTGGTGCCGTAGCCTGGGCTCCAGTGGCGATAACCAAGTCAATATTTGAGGTAGGCCATCGGCAATCGTACAGTTGTTCCACACGTTATTATTGTTAGCTCTACGATATGTTGAGGTACGGCTACCCACTTAGGTCATGTCTATGGGTTAGCTTAGGGCCTACCTACTGTGTTTGGGCTAGGTCTATCATTGGTTGTGCGGGAGTGGGCTTGGCACGGGCGTTTCCCTTTAAGTAGTCTTCTCTCTTGTACGACTAGTCATTAACAAACATCTCACCTCACACACGTATCACACACACATCCCAACAATTATAGGAACTGGTAGTATTGAAGGAGTTGCTATGAGACATCTTCGCTACTCAGAAACCGGTTGAGTATACTCTTCGTGATTGAGTTTGTTGGTTGATGGAATTGATGAGAGCTGAAGAGAAAGGGGTCTTTTTCCTGGCCTCTTGGCCCTCCAATCAGCCTCGCTTAAACAGCGGCCAACACGGCGTCTGCACCCAAGGTACCACACGAGTCCTGCCGTATTGTAGGCACACTGCGCCAAAAGCAAACCTAGACGAGTGACCGCCTGTGGCCGAGCTATCCTATGGACCGCCGAGATATTCCGGTTGGGTTTGAAATTTGAAACACTAGTTTATTTAGGTAATTGGGAGTAAATCTACCCGTAATCCCCACTCGAGTACGGTAGTTTCCATAATGGACTTACCGATACTGAGCAGTGCGGGCTTTGCTGTATTCTGAACACTAACTTATGCCTCTTTCTATGAACGCTATTTTTCCTATCACGATTACCAAAATAAGTCAGTGTTCCAAATTTCAGACCCGACCGGAACCTCCCGACGGCCCATGCGATAAAACGACATAGGAGCCGGTGTGGATAACGAGGTCACGTGCTTGGAGATGATAGCGCTCCAGCATGGCAGCGTTGTGGACTGGCTAACGCAGACCGGGGATTTACTCTGCTGCCCTTGTGAGTTCGGTGGTAAATCTCGGGCACCGAATTTGTCTACCTGGAGATGAGATGGAAAACTATTCATTAGGATTTTGAAAACCATTCCTGGGATTACCATTCACTCGAGTAGGCTAGGCATGAACAGTAGATGGTTTTAATCGATTCACTCTTCGATCGGTAGAAAGATGAGGCGGACTGTGGCTACCGTGATGCTACCAGCGTGCCACGTCATACGAATACTTACATTGCCCGAGAATATATTTTTTGCACAGTTAATTTAGGCTAACTAGGGAAATAATCCCTGTCTTGTACAATGCGAAAGGATATTCCAGGGGTACGGTTCTTGTGCTTGGCCGCCTACATAAACGCCAAGGGGCACGGCCGCACTGCACACATTTACAGTACAAAGTACTGTACGAGTACTTGTACCTGATACGAGGGTTTGGGGATAGCCTTCTTCCGACCTCTTTAAGTACTAGCCAGTTCCTCATTCTTTTACTCGAGTACTCGTAAGTTAAGTGCTACCTTATCCTACGGTTCATTGCAATTACTGTACAGCGGAAATCCTGCCCCCGGATGAACGAGCACTGTAACGCCTACCGCAGAATCACCTAACAGACATATCAAGGCTTACGAGTGAATCAGTATAAAAAAGGGCACCTTAAATCTCAAGCGGGATGTAAGCGTGGGAGCTAACCCATCGGCCCAAGAGGAGACGAAAAAGCAAACCCAGTCTTTTTAAATACACAATTAACCTCCTGCATTCGGGGGTAAGAATATTGTAGGTCTGATTTTACTCCTTTTCCGTAGCCCATCCTCTTATATATACATGCAATCACCCCATCTGTTGCTAAAACCTCACCTTTTTTAACCTAACAGCTAGCTTACAGGCTTGCCACATAATGTCCACTTGCTATAAGGAAACCCAACTCATCAGCACTTCAGGCAATATTAGCTCCAATGGCGAAAGGAATCATTACCCGGCATCAAAATTTAGTGTGCAAGATAGATACTACTCGATGGAACTATACTCTACAGCAGTTAATCTCCACTATACCCTCACCCGAACACTATAGTTCAGAATATGGCAAGGTTTGCTCAATCAGGCTCGGGGGGTTGTGTGGGTTCTTGATGTCCGGTTCAAGCATCTGACCGGATACCCCGAGAAGGAAAAGGCTGCATTGGAGCTAATTTCTAGAGTTAAAGGGCCCCCTTACTAAATTAATTTCCCTTCGCTGGCTGGACTACAAAACGTGGTCAGCCCCACCTCATCGTGTTCTCAAGCTCACGCTCGGAGAATAGTAGCACGGAAGCGTGATCTCGGTTAAACCATGCCCATATTGGACCCCAATTACAGTACTGTCGCAGATAAATTTTGTTTTTTCTTAGTTCCAATATTCTTAACTAACGAGAGCTAATTTGGCGGAGTTCATGATCGTCTTGTACTTGGGGGAGAAGATTGCTGGTTCTTGTGTTCGCTGGGAGCCTCATAGGTCATGTTCGTTGCTGGGTTGGTGAGGTGAGGCTTGGCAGACAGGGTACTTGTATCATAGCAAGTTCTCACCTCTCCTTCTTTTCTTTCACGAGGAACCACCACCGCGGAACACCACCACAATGGGCAACAGAAATTGGGATAGCGAGCCACAAGAGGTGGATCTCCATGGATAGATAGTCGGACAACCAGGATAGGTTGGACTTTTCTCTTCGCTTTTGTTTTTCGGTCTTGGGATTTTTCTTTGGTGAAAGTTCGTGAACTAACTAAATTTAGCTAGGCAACTTGAATTGATTGTGAATTGTGTGATCTGTTTTCTGTGTGCTGTTTTCAGCTGTGATAGTTCGTGATTTGTAGTTACTTCCCTCACCGAGAATACACCGAAACCCGATATTTCTGTTTTCAGTACCACCACATTTTAGTTCACGGTAAACTTAGCTTTCGCGTCGATTTTCACGGGTATCAGAAATACTTGCACTTGATCATTTTTCTCTATAGCTAAACATCGCTCAGCGCTATATTTCAGAGGGGAGACAGGAAAAGAGGAGAAAGGAACCACAGAACAAAACGAATGAATAGCGAATGAGCTAAGGAAAATTACAACGAGGGAACGGTCGAAAAAAAGATATGAGATGGATATTTCGGGCCACACCGGCTTGCCCGAATACAATAGAAATAGCCTCCATCAACAGTACACTCTTGATTACACTGACCCAACTACATGAGAAAATTAGTAGAGAGGGTAAGACGGGTATGTATCGGATATGAGCAGCCCGGCAGATGCGATTTCCCTCAACAGCATGGCAATACTTAAGTTGAGTTCCGTGACCGGCTTACCGCGGAAGGAAAGGAACTACCATAGGGGGCATTATACACTGTGGGTTGAGGTTGAGCGGGAAGAGCGGGAATGAGGGGGGAACGGCGGTGATGGCCTTAGACGGTGTTGGGGGTGGGAGATTCTAGGGCCTGTAGCAGCGCTATCACCCCTGCATGGCCACGTTTAGCAGCGCACCAGAGTGGTGTTCGTCCACGATTATCTGGCTTGTTAGGGTTGACGTCGCCCCGCCCGAGAAGTATTTTCACCACTGCCTCGTGCCCATTCTGGGCAGCACACCAGAGCGGTGTCAGACCGTCGTTATCTGGTTTGTCTGGGTTAACGTCGTCCCGTCCGAGTAGAATTTTCACTACTCCCTCGTGCCCATTCCATGCTGCAGGAAAGAGTGGTGTTTCGCCATTGTTATCTGGTTTGTCGGGGTCGACATTGCCCTGTTCGAGTAGCATCTTAACCGCTCCTTTGTGTCCATTCTGGGCAGCACACCAGAGTGGTGTTCGGCCATCATTATCCGATTTGTCGGGATTGACATCACCCCGTCCGAGTAATATTTTCACCACTCCCGAGTGCCCATTCTCAGCAGCACAACAGAGCGGTGTTCGGCCACGGCTGCCGGGTTTGTCAGGGTTGACGTCGCCCCGTTCGAGTAGCATCTTCACCACTCCCGCGTGCCCATTCTGGGCACCCCACCAGAGCGGTGTTCGGCCTTCGTTATCTGGTTTGTCCGGTTTGACATCGCCCCGTTCGAGTAGCATTTCCACCACTCTCTCGTTCCCATTCCAAGCAGCACGACAGAGCGGTGTTTGGCCGAACCAACCCGGTTTGTTGGGGTTAATTCCGCCCCATCCAAGTAGTATTTTTACCACCCTGTGGTGCCCATTCTGGGCAGCACACCAAAGTGGTGTTAGGCCGTCGTTATCCGGTTTGTCGGGGTCAAAGTCTACTCGCCCGAGCAGTGCCTCCACCACTCCTTCGTGCCCATTATAAGCAGCCCACGAGAGAGGTGTATTACCCGTGCAGTCTTCTTCGTTGATACCACAACCTTCCACCTCCATCAAACTAGCTACGATCTCAACAATCCCAAAAACGGATGCCCAATGTAGACCACTAAATAAGGAAAGTTTGTCAGAATTAAGAGTGTACCAGTACTTCCCCTGTGCGCTCAAGAGTATCTTGATCGGCATGTGGTTACTGTAGTCGTCAAATAGTTTCAGCGCAAGCGATTTGGCGCAATTCGAAAGCTCCCGCTTAGCATGGACCCCCCAATATAAAGAAGAATATTCCAGAAAGGGGGTGCTTTGGAGATCGCGAGAGGGACTAGTCGAGAGAGCCTTGACCCGCTGCAAATTTAGATAACTTAAGCAGGTTTCCGCCATTGTCGAGTGAGCTGTGCCAAAAAGCTCGGTACGAGCCCGGAGGTACTCTTGAAGTGTAAAGTGAATTAACCGGACTATGGAAGCCTCCTTTTCTACCACAATAAGCCCTTGACAGCAAGCCAGCAGTGTCCCTATTGAAGGGATATCGTCGGGGTTGAGATTCGCCGACCCTATTTCAACTGAAAGGGCGTGACGCAGTTCATCCGACTCCAGGGGTCGCTCCGTGTGAGAGATCCACATCAAAGCGGCCATGCCAAGCCTTGCTTTCTCTCCACCCTGACTCTTTATCCGACCTAGCGTTGCGCCATAAGCATCTCCCAACCCCAACCCATCGGTCATCTCGTTGAGCTTTTGTCGCCGGCGGTGGATTGTGGTTTCCTGTAAGATGGCATCGATATTCAGCGAGACCAGTAGGAATCTAGATAATATCTGTCAGTAGAGAACTTAACGCAGCCCGCTCAGTGTACTGTAGATGTCCCCACATACATATCCGAAATATCATCAGGAATTTTCTTCAGGATGTCTACTTCTAGACTACTGTCCATCGCATCTGGGGTCGGGTCCTCGTTCAACCTGGTGCGAAGATAACTAATGATATCGCCTCGTCTGGGAGTGATGGATACACTCGTTACTTTCCCATCAAGATGCTTTCCGATTTCAGCCCGAATGTGTGGTCTCCCAGTCACGAATATTCGAGTACCAGGACACCTTTGGAGGATTTGGTTCAGCGAACCAAGAAGCTTGACTTGATGCCCTGCCACACATTCGTCTAGAGCGTCAACACAAATGAATGTACGTTTTTCGGAAGAGGTAGTCTGCAGCATCCCGACAAGGTCGGAAAGTCGTGGTGCCCGTCCACCAATGACTCTTTTCTGATCCCCGTAGGCCTGCGCTATCCCCCCCGGTACCTCGTCTAGTCCGCCCACAACCTGCTTGAGCATGGCGCCCAACACATTCGTCGATGACTGCTCTTTTTGGGCCGCGAAGTCGAAGTAAAAACATGCAACTGCGACATTCTGTCCTCCGGCCCGATCGCACAGGCTGTCTATCACCAATGAACTAGCCCCACAACCCGTCAACACTAGCCTTTTCCATTCAATGAGGTTCAACATTAGTACCTAATATAAGTCTTCCCGACCCCCGGATTTCCGTAGCAAAACAAAACTGCGTTATCCAATCCACTGCCCGCGTACCAGCTTTTAAATTCCTCGGTTTCTAACAGCCATTCCCCCACATCTTCCACCCGCTGGTCCTGGATGTCCCGATGCCGTAACCTCGGCTCCATTGGGGAGAGCCAGGCTAGGATGCCAGCTCGGTCATCGGCGACACTAAAGTTATTAACAGTGGTATTCCAAGAGTTGATATTATTACTGAAAGAATGTGACATCTTCCGCTCTTTGTTGTTCAGGATGTTGTAGATGGTGGATGATGGAATCGGTCAACTACCGACTACGAGTAGAATCCAGAGGGGATTAAGAAAAAATCAAGTCTTTTGTGGAACCTCATGGATACCCCCGGACCGCCCAATCAATCTCGCCTAAATTCGGGTCTCCGCCTCAGCATTAGCCACAGGAAATTCCAAACCTCTTTGCTCTCCAGTTCTATCCCTGGCTCGGTACAACTACAGACTAATATTGCGCCGAGGCAAATGAGCACCCTCGAATACCTGCACTAGAATTACCGGTACCGAAATTTGTGTATGCACTAGTGCGGTACTGTACCGGTATATCAAGCCTTTAGAGCGAACCAGTCAGAAAGCTTAAAAATCGCCCATTTAAAAGCATCCAGCATAATCGTCAAGTGCAATAAGATTTGTACACCACAGGGCTGGCGGAGTGATAATACAAAGACACGCCTGTGCACCCAACGAGTATTTAGCAAAAGGCGAATAATAGAAAAGAGAATTAAGTATGAAATATTGTTTTGGTAAAGAAGCAAGAACACATTTAGCACTCTGTATCATCCGCAATTTTTCTATGCGGGGGGGCGGGGGTGGAGAACTATTCTCGCTTGGCTCCTGCTGACTAAGCTATAACCAAGACCTATCCCTCGACAGCATGGATCCAGAACTGCATAAACCATTGGGAATCCTCGCGAAAAAGTCGTAACCACAGCAACAGTGAGAAATGGGGGAAGGCGAAATTCTTGGACCTCTCGCCTGGCATTTTTAGTAGTGATTCTATTTCCTACTGGATCCCTCTACTACGATTCTACACCTAAGATTCGCCGATGTTTAAGCAATCAAGGTAAAATACCGGTAGTAGAGTACTGTAGAGTAAATCTCCTGTAAAAAAAACACAGAGGGAATCACCATAGGACATCACTCTTACAGAAGTATTTTATACACTCCAAAATAAATACTAGAATGGTGCATGCAAAAAAAATAAACCAATCCCGCTTCAGCCACTATTACGACAGTTGAGTGTTGTTACCTCCAAGGGAGCGACCTAGTTATCACCACTTGTTCCTACTAAAGTTGTTTTATAAAGCCGTCACAGACTGTCACTCACTGATGTTCTCAATCAGCGCAGAAAGTCTACATATCCTACCATAAAACACGAGACACCCCCTTAAGATGAGTTACCATAAGCCCACTAGATGCTGTGAACTAGGCTAGTATAAAACAAAGAACCTAAAATCTGAATGGGGAGACTAACCCAGGGGTACGGAAGGAAAGAAAGCCGAATTTAACCCCTAGAATATACAATTATCTTCCCTCATTGGAAGGTAAGAGCACCTTGAGCGGCGCCCTCCTACATAAAATCCCGTCCATCTGCTACCAAAGCCTTGTCTTTTTAGTCTCTTGCCCAACTATCCTTTCATCACTATAGAGCCACTACCCAAAATTCTCTTATTATAAGGAAACTTAACCCCACCGCAGCTTTAGCTATACGAACTTCTACGACAAAAGACACTATTACTCGGGGCGAAATTTTAGAAAGAAAGAAGTACTTCACCTACACTACGCTCTAAATCTGTTAATTTTTGGTACGATAAGGGGATTTATTCGAACACTTGTGCCCGGAATATGGCAGAACTTTCTCTGCCGGGCTGGAGGGATTTTATGGGATCGTGATGTCCGGCTTGAGCAACCGGCGGAATTTCCCAGGAAGGAGGGGGTTATGATGAGTAAAAGGATGGGATTTCTCTTCCGACTGTCATGTAGGTCGACATCCCACAGCGTGGTAGGGAGCGCGATCACTCCTGACAAGCTACAGTAGTTAGGGTACCGGCACTCGTAGGATGCGAGCTAACTTCTGGATTAAAAGACCTCTTATTAAATTAATTATCTTTCCCGAGCAAGACTTAAAAAAGCGTGGACAGCACCGAAAACTATCCTGCCCTCAAGCTCGAGTCTAGAGAACAGTAACATATAAGCGTGGTCTCCGTTAAACCGTGTCCGTAGCTAACTCTAATAGCCATCATGCCTCCCTTAACAGCCGGGTTTTATGTCGCTTTTCGCCGGCGTTAGGAGCACAGTACCCTCACTTGATCATTTTTCTCTATTTAGACATCCCTGTGGCCCATACCGGTACTTCAGAGGGGAGGAAAGAAAAATAAATAAATTACAATAAAAAAAGTAAATGAATAATGGGGGTAGAAAGAGGGCTTATAGATAGAAAGCAGTAGAAATCGAGATACAAGAGAAATCCCAAGCAAAAGCTCGGAGTAAAATAGGGATGGGGTCTATGGGAGGTAACTTATGATCAGAAACTTCGTTTAAGCGCACTAGTAAAAGAATAAGTCCAAAAAATGAGTATATAGGAGATATAACGAAATCGTCTTGATCATTCCACCGTTTCCCACACTTGCTGATTTCCCTCAGTGAATGCCCCCATTTGTCTGCTTACTCCCATGGTAATAATAAAGGAAAGACATGACCATAGGACCGTTTCCGTGAGCAATTCTAGCTCGAGAACAAATGCATCCACCACTACTCAGCCTCACTCGTTTTCTCCCTGTGTTATGGAAAGCGCCTCGCCACGGCACACGAGAAGGAACTCCAGTCAATCGACGCCATCATTTGGAACTTCACGGATGCCGGCGCAGTGGGGAGATGGTGGGTAACTTAGACATCTTCCCAATTCTCGACATCTTGCCAAGATATTTTGCTGAGGGAAAGGATTTCCACCAAGTTCTACAAATATGAGTCCGAATCACACCTTACCAATACTGTATAAACCCGGTGTGGGAGCTCAAGGGGTGGAATTGGGCAAAGTTGTCTAAGGACTCGCCATTTTCTCAAAGGATATCGGATTTAGAGGTTGGATATGATCCCCATTGGAGATAAGGTAATACTTTATCTGTAGGAGGGGGAAAGTAAGCAAACGCCGAGCGGTTGGGACTCTATACAAAGCCGCCAGCGATACAACCACCATCGCCCAAGAAGCCTTAGTACTAGCAATGGTAAAATCCCCCCGCATGGCCACTCATGCACAAGAAGAACTCGACCCTGTCGTCGGAAAATCCCGACTGCCAACCAGGGAGGACTCTCTTCCGTACATCCAAAAGGTCGTCAAAGCGACCCTATGCTTGCGCCAAGTCGCTATAAACCCATTCTACCTAGTGTTCCCAACGGGCTGGGTAGGCCAGACTTTGGTAAAGCCGGGCCTGGCCTATCATAATTCTTAGTGATCTAGCCTAGCTCGAGCCTACAGGCCTAGCAAAGCCTGGGCCGGGCCGGGCCGGGCCCGCCTATAGGCCATATAGGCTTTTTCCCGACTGCCTGATAGGCCGGCCTATATGCCATCGGGGGACCGACTCATCACCAACAGCCATGCCATATCAACAACAAAAATTCACTAATTATTTCCCAAATATCATACTCGAGTACTCAATAAGATTAATAATAAAAGAACAATTTCCCTTTATAAAAAAAAAAAACAGCTACTAAAAGGTTTCCAGGGAGTGAATCCGTTAATTGAATTGCAGAAAAATAGCTCCGGGTGTGGCAGGTTAACCGTGCGCAGAGGCATCGATCCGGTGGGATTAACCGTGAATAGTCCGCAAAACATCAAAGGTACAGCAATTTCGCTTTGCTAGCTTGGGGATTAAATGTAATTCCGGCTGAAGAGGCAAAATAGAAGGAAATGATGATGGGATAGGACTGTGCTGGTGGCTCCCGAGGTGAATTTCTAAGCCTTTATTGAGTTGGTTAGTATCACTCGTTTTGTGATCAGTTGGGAGGCAATACCCGTGGTCGGAGGTAAATAGACAAAAAAAAATCAAAGGGGAGAAACTTGGAAGAAGGAAGGGGGTTGGGGTGCCCTTAAAGCGATCGGTTCTTAGCGCTAATTACCGAGCCTATAGGCGCCTATCAGGCCTGATAGGCTTTCGTAGGCCGATCGGATTCGGCCTGTATCGGCCTAGGCCATTTGCCGGGGTGGCCTGCCTTGGCCTGGCCCGTTGGGAACATTGATTCTATGATATCATGCGAGGCCGAGGATGGCTAGTACCAAGGGCTCCTGGGTTGTGACGAATGTCTAGGCAAGCCTGGCAATTGGGCCGGGCTGTTTGGGCAAACCCAGGCTTCGATCGGCTCGGCTCGGGCCAGGCCGAGTGTCCTGGGTTTGGGCCGGGTCGGGTCGCCCAGGGTACGATAGCCCGAAAAAGCCCAAGATGAGGCCCAAAATAATTGTCACTTAGGTTTATTAAGTCACACAAATCACAAAAGTGCTGTAAACCTCAAGACTTACATCATCCCCAAGCTAGTGTCCTGTCGAGAAATTTTCAGCCTCACATTTTTAATTACCCCTTTCCATCGTGCTGCCTGACTTGGATTCTTCAAATGTCACCTCTTTCTGGCAATATTCTCCTCCGAGGTTCGGCAATATCGCAAGCCTCTACTCTCCACACTGATCACTTCTATAATCATGTCGGACTTTGAAGATGATAATCACCATATGTGGTATTAAGTATGAACATGGCCTCCTTCTTTACCCAAGATACAATTTCGGAAATGATAATATTGTTACTTGTTCAAGATGTCCCCCAGATATTTCTCGTCCCCCTTCACCCGGGTCACTTACTCTCAGGCCTCTCGTCTCCTGCTCTTTCCCTACGGAGGTACAGCGCCTAAGTTTTGTACTTTTTGCTAGCAGGGGGGTCTTCGGCTAGCAGGGTTGAGGTGTGAATGAGGAATAGCGGCTTGGGGGTTCTCGAGTATGATTAAAAATTTTTCATAAAAATTAACGTTAGATTTACTTTACCGCAAGATTAACAACAATGCCACCGTTAAACCCTTTGCACTTGACTCGAGACCAGAGACGGGATTGTCAACTATTGCGATCGATCGGATGGAAGTATCGCCAAATCCAAGAGCAGACAGGGTTTTCTAGAAGGCAGGTCCAGTATGCATGCACTTCCCCAGCAACTCCAACAAAGCGATCGGGACGCCCCCCAGTGCTTACCCAAGCACAAATCGAAGACCTGGTTGGATATGTCTGTATGTCCTCCCGCAATAGGCGGCTTTCATATCAGCAGCTAGCTGAGGGTATTAAATCTCCCCCACAGAGGTAGAGCGTGTGAGTTTTGTGAGTTACACATGGGGCAGGACGAGGGTGGCAGACCTTATTTGTGGAACCTACAAAACTTACACGCTGTACTTGCACCTTTGTATACAATTTATTAATTAAGGCTAATTATCGGAGTAGAATTAAATCTCGGCGTTGGGAAAAAGGCCGTTCGCTCAGCCTTAATGAAGGAGGGTTTTCACCGGCGGTTAGCGATGAGAAAACCACCGATCACCGAAAGAAATCGAGTTATCCGCCTGGAATGGGCTCTTGAGCATGTCAACTGGACTCAAGAGCAGTGGTACTCAATCTTATGGACAGATGAGACTTGGATCACAGGTGGAAGGCATACTAGGACCTGGGTAACTAGAAGGGCAGGGGAAGAGTGGGATCCTACTTGTATAGTAGAAAAACACCAAAGAAAGCGGGGATGGATGTTTTGGGGCTGCTTTCATGGAGATATACAAGGGCCAGGAATATTTTGGGAAAAGGATTGGGGGTCAATTAATTCTGAGAGCTACTGTGCCCATACGGTGCCTATTATTCATGGGTACTTTGAATTATGCCGTCGCGATGGC